>Ga0075015_100000219_pt1 | contig 18084 bp, 15 predicted proteins | sample AleBraG_ABR_2013_FD_71476 | JGI IMG/M metagenome (GOLD analysis project Ga0075015, IMG submission 71476) | Freshwater sediment microbial communities in response to fracking from Pennsylvania, USA - Alex Branch Run_MetaG_ABR_2013 | ecosystem: Environmental > Aquatic > Freshwater > Creek >...
CGAGCAGCTCCGCCGCCTCGTCGAGGATCGGTACGTCGCCGTACTCCCACGGAGCATCGGCGGGCCGCAGGAGCAGCGTGCGGTCCGCGGCGGAGAGCCACGGCGCCGAGCGCGCCAGCCTCGCGTCGTCGGAGAACAGCCGTCGGACGAACGTCTCCGGGGTCCACGGCATCCAGCAGAGGTTGATCTCCCGGCGCACGTCCCTGGAGTCGCGCAGGTCCTCGAGCAGGCTGTCGCGGTAATCGGTGAGGTCGACACGCGTCTTCTGCGCCAGCTGCGTGACGAGCTTGTTCAGGACGTCGAGCACGAACTCGCGGCGTGCTTCGTTGTGCGGCTTGCGGCCGCGGCGTGCGTGGACGATCGCGGACTCCACGATCTTCGGCGTCAGGGTGATCGTGGTGCCGTCGATGCGCAGCGGGATGCGCTGGTCGGGCACCCGAGGGATGGCCGCCACGGCGTTCTGCACCATGCGGGCCATCCGCAGGTCGCCCTTGAGGATGGCGACGCGACGGTCGATGTCGGGGCCGGCGTCGACGCCCGGGTAGAGCTGCCCCTGTGTCACGAGCACCGCGCTGCTCTCTCCGAGCGAGGGCAGCACCTGCTCGATGTAACGGAGGAACTGCCGGTTCGGCCCGACCACGAGGACGCCGGCGTGCGCGATGCGCTCGCGGTGCGTGTACAGGAGGTAGGCCGCCCGGTGCAGCGCCACGACCGTCTTGCCGCAACCGGGGGCACCCTGGACGACGAGGACGCCTGCGAGCGGTGAGCGGATGATGCGGTCCTGCTCGCCTTGGATGGTGGCGACGATGTCGCGCATGCGTCCGGTGCGGTGGGCGCCGAGCGCCGCGAACAGCGACCCCTCGCCCTGCACGCTGTCGCTGCCCGCGTGCGCGTCGAGGTCGAGGACGTCGTCCTCGACGTGGGTCACCGTGCGTCCGGACGTGGTGAGGTGCCGGCGTCGGGTGACGCCGAGCCGCTGGTGCGCCGTCGCCCGGTAGAACGGTTCAGCTGCGGGGGACCGCCAGTCGTAGAGGACCTGCTCCTGGTCGGTGTCGGACAGCCCAATGCGCCCGATGTAGCGAGGGGCGTCCTCGGCGAGGTCCATCCGGCCGAAGACCAGCCGGTCCTCGGCTGCGCGCAGAGCGGCGATGCGCTCGGCGTACATGGCGTCGAAGGCGTCGCGCTCGGTGAGGGCACCCGGGTTGCCTGCGGTCGGTCCGCGGCGGGTGCGGTCGAGGCTGGCGACGGCTCGGCGCACGCCGTCGTCGAGGAAGGAGTACCGGAGGTCGACGGCGGCCTGCTCGAGCGCGAGCTCCTCCGCGGCGACGTCGTCGGCGGAGGGCGGCGTCGGGCCTGCTGCCGCGTCGTCGTCCGTCGTGCCGGGGGTGTCGTCGGTGCTCAGGGTGTGTCCTCTCCGCCGCCATGCGGGGGTCCATCCTGCCCCGCGCCGAGCCTCGCCGCGCCACCGCCCCGTCACCCACAGGTCGAGCGACACGACCCACGTCCACAGGGCGCGGCGGCCGGGCCGCGGCCGGGTCGGGTCTCGGGGCCAGCCTCGGCTCCGACGGACCGGGCTCCACCGGTCCCGGGACCTCTTGCAGGAGGACGCCATGCAGTCCACCGTCACCCTCGTCGGCAACGTCGCCTCCGACGTCACGCTCCGCCAGACCGCCGCGGGACCAGTCGCCGGGTTCCGCCTCGCGGCGTCGAACGACTACCTGGACCGCCGCTCCCGGCAGTGGGTCAAGCGGACCACCTGGGTGTCCGTCTCCGCCTGGCGTGCGCTCGGCGAGCACGTGGCCAGCTCGCTCCACAAGGGCCAGCCCGTCGTCGTCGTCGGTCGACTCCGGCAGCGGGAGTTCGAGAGGGACGGTCACAGGGTCACGGTGATCGATGTCGACGCGGACCTGGTGGGCCACGACCTGAACCGTGGCACGGCGCAGTTCGCGCGGTCGCCCCGGGGTTCCCAGACGACCGACCTCGCCCGCGAGCCCATCGTCGCCACCGAACTCTCGGGCGACGGCGACACCCGGTCCGACTACGTCACCGACGGCACGGGGTGGGCGGTGCCCGGGCTCAGCGTCGTCGCCGGCCACGATATCCCCAGGCCGGCGCGGGGTCCGGCTGCCTGACCAGTGCCGATTCGAGCGCCTGGGCCGCACCCCGTAGGCTCTCCCGCTATGGCGGAGTTCATCTACACCCTGCGCAAGGCCCGTAAGGCTCACGGCGACAAGGTCGTCCTCGACGACGTCACGCTGTCCTTCCTGCCAGGCGCCAAGATCGGCGTGGTGGGCCCCAACGGCGCCGGCAAGTCCTCGCTCCTCAAGATCATGGCCGGCATCGACCAGGCCTCGAACGGCGACGCGTTCCTGTCCCCGGGCTACGCGGTGGGCATGCTCGCGCAGGAGCCTGGCCTCGACGAGACCAAGAACGTCTGGGACAACGTCCTGGAGGGCGTCGCGCCAACCAAGGCCAAGGTCGACCGGTTCAACGAGATCTCCGCCGAGCTTGCCGACCCCGACGCCGACTACGACAAGCTCCTGGCCGAGATGGGCACGCTGCAGGAGGAGATCGACCACCTGAACGCGTGGGACCTCGACTCCCAGCTCGAGCAGGCGATGGACGCGCTGCGCTGCCCGCCGCCGGACGCCGACGTTTCAGTGCTCTCCGGCGGCGAGAAGCGCCGCGTCGCGCTGTGCAAGTTGCTGCTCCAGCAGCCCGACCTGTTGCTCCTCGACGAGCCCACCAACCACCTCGACGCCGAGAGTGTTCTCTGGCTCGAGCAGCACCTCGAGAAGTACCCCGGCACGGTCATCGCGATCACCCACGACCGGTACTTCCTCGACAACGTCGCGCAGTGGATCCTCGAGCTCGACCGCGGGCGCGCCTACCCCTACGAGGGCAACTACTCCACCTATCTCGAGAAGAAGCAGCAGCGCCTCAAGGTCGAAGGAGCCAAGGACGCGAAGCTCAAGAAGCGCCTCTCCGACGAACTCGAGTGGGTCCGGTCGAGCGCCAAGGCCCGCCAAACCAAGAGCCGCGCGCGCCTCGAGCGCTACGAGGAGATGGCCACCGAGGCCGAGAAGACCCGCAAGCTGGACTTCGACGAGATCCAGATCCCGCCGGGTCCGCGCCTGGGCTCGATCGTCGTCGAGGCCCGTGGCCTCACCAAGGGATTTGACGACAAGCTGCTCTTCGACGACCTGTCCTTCACGCTGCCGCGCAACGGCATCGTCGGCGTCATCGGCCCGAACGGGGTCGGCAAGACCACGCTGTTCAAGATGATCGTCGCGGCCGCGACCAACGACACCTCCGACAAGGATGCCCTCCCCAACGCCGGCGACATCAAGATCGGCGAGACGGTGACGCTGTCCTACGTCGACCAGAACCGTGGCGGCATCGACCCGGAGAAGAACCTCTGGGAGGTCGTCTCCGACGGCCTCGACTGGATCAAGGTGGGCCAGGTTGAGATGCCGAGCCGCGCCTACGTCTCGGCGTTCGGCTTCAAGGGCACCGACCAGCAGAAGAAGGCCGGCATCCTCTCGGGCGGCGAGCGCAACCGGCTCAACCTCGCGCTCACCCTCAAGCAGGGCGGCAACCTGCTCCTGCTAGACGAGCCCACCAACGACCTCGACGTCGAGACCCTCGGCTCGCTGGAGAACGCGCTGCTCGAGTTCCCCGGCTGCGCCGTGATCACCTCGCACGACCGGTGGTTCCTCGACCGCGTGGCGACGCACATCCTGGCCTACGAGGGCGACTCGAACTGGTTCTGGTTCGAGGGCAACTTCGAGTCCTACGAGACGAACAAGATCGACCGCCTCGGTGCGGACGCCGCGCGCCCGCACCGCGCGACGTACCGCAAGCTCACCCGCGACTGACCGGGTCGCGCCCCGTGGCACGCCGACGCTTCCTTCTCCAGGTCCGCACGACGGACCTGGACTGGCTGCAGCACGTCAACAACGCCGTCTACGCTGACTACCTGCAGGAAGCACGCGTCGACCTGTTCGCCACCTGGCGGGGAGCCGAGCTCTCGCACCCTGAGTTGTCGATGGTCGTGGCTAACCTAGAGATCAACTACCTGCGGTCGGTGCACTTCCGACCCGAGCCGATCGCGATCGACACCTGGACCGAGAAGGTTGGGCGGACGTCGTACACCTTGACGCACGAGATTCGCGAGCCCGAGTCCGAGGTCGTCTACGTCGTGGCGCGCTCCGTGATGGTGCTCGTCGACAGGGCCACCGAGCGCCCGACGCCGATGGGCGACGAGCTGCGCGCCCACCTCGTGGCCTGGCTGGACGACGCGGGGGTGCTCTCGTGACGTCGCTCCGACTGGGCAAGGACGAGGCGTTGCACCTCGCCGCGTTCCTGGGCCGCATCGTGAGCTGGGACGAGCGATCAGCGGTGCGCGTCCAGTCGCGCGGCGGAGTCGTCGGCGTCTACGCCCCGTGCCCGCTCGACGTACTCGTCTTCGTGGCGCTCCCGCTGACCGTTAGCCCTGACGAGTCGATCGACACCACAGTGTCGGCCGGTCGGCTGCGCGACGTCATCGGCGACACCGCCCGAATGGCGCCGGAGTCCGACGTTGTTCTCCCCGATCCGGTGACCGGTTCCGCCTCGCTCGCGCTGCTGCCGCCTGCCTCGCGGTGGTCGCCGGGGGAGCGCGGCATGGCCGGCGACGTGTCGGCGAAGGTCGACGATGCGGTGGCTGCCTTCCGCGCCTCGGTGCCGTCGACCGGCTCGTTCCACGCCGAGCTCGTCGCCGAAGCCACCTGGGACGCGCCGGGATGGGGCGGGCTGCCGATGCGCGCCTTGCACGCGGCCCGGCTGCTCGGCTTCCTGACCCACCCGGGCGCACGGATCGAGACCGCCACCGTCAGCGGCTGGAAGCGGCTCGTCACGCCGGCCGGCCAGGTCTTCGTGCGCAGCGCCGCTGGGCCCGCGCGGCTTAGCCTGGTCCCGACCAGCCGCTGACGCGCCTGGTCGGGGCCGACGAGGACTCAGTCTTCGGCCAGCGCCTCGATGGCGGAGAGCGCCGCCGCGAGTGCGATTCGCTGCTCGGCGTTGAGCCGCTCGAGGCGGGCGCCGATGATCTCGGCCCGGTCTCGCCGCACGCCCTCGAGCAGGCGACGACCGGCGGCCGTGATCTCGAGCCACGAGGAGCGCCGGTCGTCGACGTCGGTGGTGCGCTCGGCGTACCCCTCTTCCTCGAGGACGGACACGATGCGCGACAGGGTCGCGGGCGTGACGCCCTCGTGCCGGGCGAGGGCGCCGAGCCGGATCGGGCCGAGGTGCTCCACCGTCACCAGGGCCGCGACGCTGCTCGCGCCGATCGGGAGCGCGAGGTCGCGCCGGGCGGCGCGGGTCAGGCGGGCCAGGGCGTCGCCTAGTCGCACGGCGTCGACGTGGTGCTCGGCGGCGTGACGGGACCGCGAAGCATTCATCGATCGTCCGGCCGGGTCGAGGGGAAGCCGAGCGCGTGGGCCAGCGGCCCGACGGCGTCGTCGGCCGGGTCGCCTTCCACCGGCGCATAGGTCTCGGGCTCCTCGCCCAGACGCTCGCCGGCATCGGGGCGCGAGAGCTCGTCGCTCGCGCGCACGCCGGCGAACCAGCTCGCGACGGCTGCCACGACCATCATCAACGCCGAGATCGAGAACACCAAGACCAGCCCCGCATGGAACGGGTCGGAGATGAGCGACGGGAAGAAGTCGTTGCCGGTGAGGTTGGCGACGTTCGCGGTGGGGAGCGAGGAGAGCACCCCGGTCGGCCCGAGCAGCGCGGCGATCGGGTTGATGCCGAGGAAGGCCGCGAACAGGATGCCGACCGGCGGGAGGCCCGCGAGGTTGTCGGCCACCCCCGAGGGCACGCCCTGGGCGATCAGCCCACCCGACAGCGTCCCGGGAAGCGTGCGCGCCAGGCCGATGACCATGAGGGAGAAGAAGACGCCGATGGAGAGGGCGGACCCCGAGTTGAAGAAGGTCATGCGCATGCCCGACGCCACACCTCGTTGCTCGGGCGGCACGGAGTTCATCACCACGGATGCGTTGGGGGAGCTGAACATCCCACTTCCGACACCATTGAGGAACGTGAGCACCGCGAAAACGGGATAGGGGAAGTCGACGGGCAGGAGCATTAGCCCGAAGAGCGAGGCCGCGGTGATCAGGGCGCCGCCCACGGCGAAGCGACGCGCGCCGTAGCGGTCGCTCAGGAAACCCGAGAGTGGACCCGCCGTGAGGAAGCCGACGGTGAGAGGTAGCAGGAAGATCGAGGCCCAGAGCGGTGTGCTCTCGTAGGAGTAGCCGCGTCGGGGGAGCCAGATCCCCTGAAGCCAGATGATGAGGATGAACTGCAGACCACCGCGCGAGATCGACGCGAGCAGGCCCGCCAGGTTGCCGAGCGAGAAGGCGCGGATCCCGAACAGCGAGAGCGCGAACATCGGCTCCGCGGTACGTGACTCGACGAGCACGAACAAGGCGAGCATCGCGATGCCGGCCACGATGGCGCCCACGACCCAGGGGTTCGTCCAGCCCATCGTGGCGCCGCCGTAGGGCTGCATCCCGTAGGTGACGCCGGCGATGACGAGGCCGAGGCCGAGGGCGAAGGACAGGTTGCCGGGGACGTCGAGCCGACCCTTGTGCCGCGCGCCCACCTCGTGCAGCGACAGGTAGGACCAGATCGCCCCGACCACGCCGAAGGGCACGCTGACCCAGAAGACGGCTCGCCAGTGCCACTCGGACAGCACGCCCCCGACGACCAGGCCGAGGAACGATCCGGCGATCGCGGCGACCTGGTTGATGCCGAGCGCGGTGCCGCGCTGGTGCAGGGGGAAGGCGTCGGTCAGGATCGCCGTCGCGTTGGCCATCAGCATCGCCGCGCCGACAGCCTGGACCGCACGGAAGCCGATGAGCCACAAGGCACCGGCCGATCCGTCCCACGGGACGAGCGACAGTGCGATGGACGACAGCGCGAAGACGAAGAAGCCGAGGTTGTAGATGCGGACCCGGCCGTAGATGTCGCCGAGCCGCCCGAACGTGACCACGAGGGCGGCGGTGACGAGCAGGAACCCGAGCAGCATCCAGAGCAGGTAGCTCACGTTCGCGGGGTCGAGCGGGTTCAGTCCGATGCCGCGAAAGATCGCGGGCAGCGAGATGAGCACGATGGAGGCGTTGACGGTGGCCATGGTCATACCCAGCGTGGTGTTCGACAGGGCGACCCACTTGTAGCGCGGGTGGTCCTTGTCGACCCGCCCGAAGCCGGGCGATGCCTCAGCTGGGATGGGGGATGCCGGTGTCACCCGTGCATCGTGCGCCATATAGTTGTCGTGCGCAAACTAAATGTCATGTCGGAGCCTGGGTCGGGGACGTGGCGCGGATCAGCGTCCGCGTCGTGGCGCGGCTGTCGACTCGCGCACCATCACGTGGGCCGTCCGGGGGGCGTTGCGCACCTTCGAGTGCTCGATCAGGCCGAGCGCCATGCGCGCCGCGGTGCGCCCTTGCTCCCGGAGGTCTTGGGCCACGGTGGTGAGCGGCGGTCGGCTGTGCGCTGCCTCGTCGATGTCGTCGAAACCGATCACCGACAGGATCCCGGGCACGTCGATCCCCAGCTCCGCAGCTGCGGACAGCACGCCGAGAGCGAGCACGTCGCTCACCGCGAAGACCGCCGTCGGCGGCCTCTTGCGGCTCAGCAGCTCGCGAGCGGCGAGAATCCCGGCGTCCGTGCTGTTCGTGTCGGCATCCACGATCGTGACCGACTCGGGCTCCACGCCGGCGTCGCTCGCGCGCTCGAGGAAGCCGACGACCCGTTGGGCGAACCCGCGCCGCACCTTGACGACGCTGTCGGAGGGCTCGATCGGCATGTCCTCGGGCAGGGCGACGAGGCCGAGGTGACGGTGCCCGAGGCCGAGCAGGTGGTCGGCCGCGAGCGCTGCTGCGGCGGCGTTGTCGATGCCGACGTAGGGCACCCCCGACAGGCGGGGCGACCCCGAGGACACGAACGGCAGGCGCCTCGACCGGACCGCCTGCACGACCGGGTCGTCCTCCCAGATGGAGCACACGATGAAGGCGTCGACGATCGCGCTGCGCACCAGGGCGCCGTCGCGGTCGGCATCGGCGGGGAGCAGGAGCATCGCCATACCCGCGGCCGACATCTCGTCCGCCACCCCGCGCAGGAACTGGACGAGGCCGGGGTCGGTGAAGGCGTAGGTGAGGTTCTCGGTCAGCAGCACGCCGACCGTGCCGGCCCGCCCCCGACGCAACGACCGGCCCGCGGGGTCCGGCCCGCCGTACCCCAGCCCGGCGGCGATGGCGAGGACCCGCTCGCGGGTGGTGGCGGACAGCTGGTCCGGTCGGTTGTAGGCGTTCGAGACCGTCATCCGGGAGACGCCGGCGGCCTCGGCCACGGTGTCGAGGGTCGGGCGGGACGTCGTCATGGCGCAGGTCACCTCCGTGATCGGGCGTTCCTCGATTGTGCGGGGCGTTCTCGTACTGTATCGTTCCAGTCTGTATCAATACAGAACTGCGGAAGAGAGTGACGTCGGTGACCAGCCACACGCTCGCCCTGACTATCGCCTACGCCGCGTCCGTGTTTGGCGTCTCCTCGGTGATCCCGCAGATCCTGCGCACGATCCGCCACCCACATATGGCCGGGGTCGCGCCGCTGTCCTACTTCGTGTCGATCCTGGCCTGCACCGGGTTCATGATCTACGGGCTGCGCGCCGACGTGATCCCGCAGATCCCCGGCAACGTGCTCCTCGTCTCGGGCTCCGTCGCGATCGTCCTGCTTGTTCCGAGCCACCTGTCGCGCCGACGCCGGGCGGCCCTCCTCGCCGCCGCTGTGAGCGCCGTGGCCGTCGTGAGCTTCAACGTCCCGGTCGAGGCGGCCGGCTTCCTCGCTTTCGGCATCAGCCTGTTCTCGGCCTGGCCGCAGGTCGTCACAACCCTGCGCGGCACGCGTGAGGCTGCCGGCGTCTCCCTCACGACCTTCTCGCTGCGCCTCGCTGCCGGTGGCGGCTGGCTCACCTACGCCGTGATCGCGCGCGACGTCCCCGTCATCTTCAGCGCGTCCGTCATGGTCGGCACCACGCTTCTCGTCCTCGGCGTCGAGTCGTCCCGCCGCGTCGAGCCCGTTGTCGAGGAGATCTCGGTCCTCGAGCCCGCGTAAGGGTTACCGCGTCGCGACCGAGTGCGATCGGTCAGCCCGGCGTGAGGATCAGGTCGGTTGCCTCCGCGGACGTGACGAGGGCCCGACCCTTCGGGATCACCAGGACCATGACGGCGGCGAGCAGCGCCAGCATCCCCGTGGTCCACGAGGCGATGTCGTAGGGGCCCGTGCTCTCGCGGACCCAGCCGGCGATCCGGCCGAGAACCCAACTCCGATCATGTGCGCCGCGTTGACCCAGCCGAAGACCACGCTCGATCGCTGCAGCCGGAAGCCCTCGCGACACAGGGCCATCGTCGGAGGAACGGTGGCGGCCCAGTCGAGGCCGTCGAGGACCAGGAAGAAGGACATCGGTGCCTGGACCGTGGATCAGCAGCGAGACGCCGCGCAGCCCGTAGTAGACGAACAGGAGGAACCGCGGGTCGTACCGGGCCGCCACGAGCGCGAGGAACGTGACGGCGGCGACCGCCCAAGCGCGGTGGCGCCAGGTCACCGCAAGGAGATCCAGGTGCACGAGTCCGGGGCGAGCACGAGGGCGCCGCCGTCGTCGTACCCCGTCACTCCGGTGCTCAGCAGCACCTCGCCCTCCACCTCGACAAGGCGTTCGGTCTCCGAGACGTTGAGCAGCACGAGGATCGCGCCGTCACCGGGGCGCTCGATGGCCAGCACCTCGTCGCTGCCCGACTCGCGCCAGATCAGCTCGCCGTCTCCCAGCACTGGGCTCCCGCGGCGGATCCGCAGGGCGCGACGGTAGAGCGAGAGGGTCGATCCGGGGTCGGCCTCCTGGGCCTCCGCGGTGAGGCCGGCCCAGTCGGTGGGCTGCGGGAGCCACGGTGTTCCGGTGCTGAACCCGTACGGCGGGGCGTCGCCCGACCACGGGATCGGCACGCGGCAGCCGTCGCGGCCCTTGACCTGTCCCTCGGTGCGGAAGAACGTAGGGTCCTGCCGCGCGTCGTCGGGGAGGTCGATGACTTCGGGCAGACCGAGCTCCTCGCCCTGGTAGAGGTACGCCGACCCCGGGAGCGCGAGCGAGAGCATCGACATCGCGATCGCACGACGTCGTCCGGTCTCGATGTCGATCGTCGTCGCGTCGAGCCACGGTGCGAACCGCGTCACGGGGCGCCACACGTCGTGGTTCGAGAGCACCCACGTGGGTGGCGCGCCCACGGCGGCCGACGTGAGCAGCGACGTACCGATGACGTCGCGGATGACTGCGGCGTCCCAGTAGGCCTTGAGGAAGTGGAAGTTGAAGGTGGTGTGCAGCTCGTCCTGGCGCGTGTAGGCCGCCTGAGCCTCGGTGGTGGCGACCCACGCCTCGCCGACGAAGGCGCGTGCCGGCTCGTAGGAGTCGGCGATGCGGCGCCACTCGCGCCACACGTCGTGCACCCGCGGCTGGTCCCACGCGGGACCACGCTCGTTGCCGGCGAGGGGGAGGCCGTCGGGCTCCGGGCCGTCGGGAAGGCCCTCGGCCTTGATGAGCGAGTGCGCGACGTCGATGCGGAAGCCGTCGACGCCCATGTCGAACCAGAACCGCAGCGTCCTCTCAAAGTCCGCGTGGATCTCCGGGTTCTCCCAGTTCACATCGGGCTGCGAGGAGTCGAACAGGTGGAGGTACCACCAGCCGGGGTGGCCCTCGATCGGCGTCCACGCCGGGCCGCCGAACGCGCTCGGCCAGTTGTTGGGCGGGAGCCCGCCATCGGGTCCCTTGCCGCGCATCGCGTGGAAGCGCGACCACTCAGGGGATCCCGGCGCGGTCTTCTTCGCCGCCTGGAACCACGGGTGCTCCCACGAGAAGTGGTTGGGCACGACGTCGACGAAGACCCGCAGGCCGAGCTCGTGCGCCTGGCTGACGAGGGCGCGCATGTCATCGATGGTGCCGAGCCGCGGGTCGACGTCGCGCGGGTCGGCGACGTCGTATCCGCCGTCGAGCAGGGGTGAGGGGTAGAAGGGCGAGAGCCACACGGCGTCGACGCCGAGATCATGGAGGTAGGGCAGTCGTGCGCGGATGCCCGGGATGTCGCCCAGCCCGTCGCCGTCGGAGTCCGAGAACGACCGCGGGTAGATCTGGTAGACCACGGCGTCGCGCCACCAGTCGCGGGCATTGCGCGGCGGGATCTCGGCGTTGCCCTCGCGGACGGGGAGGTCGATCGTCACTGCTGCTCCTGGTGCATCGTGAGTCCGGTCGGGTTCTCTGTGGGTGCGGCGTTGACCATCGCGATGGCCGCGCCGACCAGATAGCGCCAGAGCTGCTGCTCCCACGCGGGGTCGAGGTCCTGCTCGGCCATGGTCAGGTCCAGCGCGGCACGCATGTGGTCCAGCCACCGGTCGCGGGCGTCGTCGTCGATGACGTAGGGGTTGTGTCGCAGCCGCAGCCGCGGGTGGCCGCGCTCGTCGGAGTACGTCGTAGGCCCGCCCCAGTACTGCGTGAGGAACAGGCGCAGCCGGCGCTCGGCCGGAGCGAGGTCGTCCTCGGGATACATCACGCTCAGCACCGGGTCGCTCGCCACGCCCTCGTAGAAGTGACGGACCAGTGCCTCGAAGAACTCCGCACCGCCCATCTCGGCGTACGGCGTCGTCTCGGTTGGCATGAGGCCCATTCTGCCGTCAGACCCGCGGATCCCTGTCCACCCGGGTCAGGACGCGCGATCGACCGGCTCGTCGGCGCGTGGCGTCCGTGTCTCGGCGCGCTCGAGCTCCTCTGCGCTCTCGCGGATGTTGCGCAGCATGGAGCCGAAGATCACGCCGTGGAAGGGCAGCATGCTCGTCCAGTAGGCGTGGCCGTAGAGACCCTTGGGGTGGAACAGCGCGCGCTGCGTGTACACCGTGACGGCGTCGCTGCCCGACCCCTCGGTCCGGATCGCGAGCTCGAGCCAAGCGAGGCCGGGCATGCGGAACTCACCGCGCAGGCGCAGCAGACGCTCGGGCACCCGCTCCTCGACGCGCCAGAAGTCGAGCGGGTCGCCGATGCGGAGGCGGTCCGGGTCACGACGCCCGCGGCCGAGTCCGACGCCGCCGGAGGCGCGGTCCATCCAGCCGCGGACCGCCCACGCTGCGGGGAACGAGTAGTAGCCGCGGTCGCCCCCGAGACCTTCGATGACGCGCCACAGCGCGGCCGGGCTCGCGTGCACGACGGTGCTGCGGTCGTCGGTGTAGAGGGATCCGCCGGCCCAGCTCGGGTCGCTCGGCAGCGGGTCGCTGGGCGCGCCGGGAAGGCTTGAGCTCGACCATGCGGTGCGGACGTCGGCCTGCTGGATCTTGTTCAAGGCGAGCTCGACGGCCCGCTCGTAGGGCACGAGACCCTCGGGCGGGTCCGGGATGTAGTCGGCGATGTCGTGGTCGGCGCACACCGTGCGCATCGTGACACTCTCCACGAGCGGCTTCGCGACCGACCGAGGCACCGGGGTGATGAGCCCGACCCAGAAGCTCGACAGGCCGGGCGTACCGAGCGGCATCCGCACCACCAGGCGTTTGCGCAGTCCGGCCGCGCGCGCGTAGCCATGCATCATGAGCTCGTAGGTCATGACGTCGGGTCCACCGATGTCGAAGTGCCGGTTGAGGCCTGCGGGAAGGTCGGCGCACCGCACGAGGTAGTAGAGGACGTCGCGGATCGCGATCGGCTGGGTCGGCGTGCGCACCCACGCCGGTGTCACCATCGCGGGCAGCCGCTCGGTGAGGTAGCGCGTCATCTCGAAGCTGGCCGAGCCGCTGCCGATGATGATTGCCGCGCGGAGCTCGACGGTGGGCACCTCAGAGAGCTGGAAGATCTCGCTCACCTCGTTGCGGCTGCGCATGTGGTGGCTGAGCTCCGACACCGGGAGCTCGGGCATCAGCGCACCTAGGTAGACGATGCGCCCGACCTTCTCGTCGCGCGCGCACGCGGCGAACAGTCGTGCGATGTGGCGCTCGATCTCCTCGAACCCGGGTCCGGCCGCCATCGAGTGGAGCAGGTAGTAGGCGACGTCGATCCCGCGCAGCGCAGCGTGCACGGCGTCCGGGTCACCGGCATCGCCCTCGACGATCTCGACCCGGTCGAACCAGGAGCGCTGCGACAGCCGCTCCGGGTGCCGTGCGAGCACGCGCACCTCGTGGCCGGCGGCGAGCAGATCGGGCACGAGGCGGCCGCCGATGTACCCGGTCGCTCCGGTCACGAGACAGCGCATGGAGCCAGTCTGTCGAGTGGCGGCCCGTCCCGCGCGCCGGGCATCGTCCGCGGCGCGGATCGGCTAGACCAGCGGGCTCGTGCCTGTCTGGCCCGAGGCGGGAGGTGTCGTTCCCGGCAGGTTCTGGCGCACGAGCACGGGCACCCGTATTCCGGCCCGGTCGAAAGCTAGCTTCAGCTGCTCGCGCAGCGCGCGTCCCGCGGACATCTGCTGGTCGGGCGCTGCCTTGGCAGTGACGCGAACGAACACGGCGTCGCCGCTCACGCTCTCAACGCCGGCGTAGGTGGGCGTGCCGAACAGGATGCCGTCGTAAGCGGGGTCGCCGTCCATCTGCGTCCCGACCTCCTCGACGATGCGACGGACGCGATCGAGGTCCTCGTTGTAGGCGATGGGTACGTCGACGATCGCCAGCGTCCAGCCCTGCGAGCGGTTCGCCACACGCAGGATCTCCCCGTTGCGGACGTACCAGACGACGCCGGACAAGTCGCGGATGCGCGTGACGCGCAGCGTGACCTCCTCGACGGTGCCGGTGGCCGGCCCGAGGTCGACGACGTCGCCGACGCCGAACTGGTCCTCGAGGACGAGGAAGATACCGGAGAGGAAGTCCTTGACGAGGGTCTGAGCCCCGAAGCCGAGCGCGACGCCGATGACGCCGGCGCTGGCGAGCAGTGGCGCCATGTTGACGCCGAGCTGTCCGAGGATGATGAGCAGCGCCAGCGTCACGATCGAGAAGGTCGTGATGCTTCGCAGCAGCTGCGAGATCGCCTCGAACCTCTGCTCGCGTCGCTGGCTCATCAGGACCGCGGTGAGCTCCTGGGTGCCCTCGACGCCGCGAGCCTGGCCGGGACGGTCCTGCTGGTCGAGCCGGTTCTTCGCGTTCTGGGTCACCCGGCGGATGAGGCGGGCGAGGATCCACCAGATGATGAACGACACCGCGACCGTGAGCACGATGATGATCGCGTTCTTCGTCATCCAGTCGCCCACGGCCTGCCAGAAGGTCTGGGCGCTCGACGACGACGTCGATCCCGCCATTGGCACGAGCCGGCTGCTGCGCATGGTCGAAGCCTAGTCAGGGCAGCTGAAGCCCGGTCCACCGTGCGATGAAGGCGAGCATGTCCGACTGCTCGTCGATCGCGCGGTCGAGTGAGCGCCCTCCGTGTCCCACGTCGGCTCCGGAACGGATCAGGATCGGGCGCTCGCCGCTCGTGTCGTGCTGCAGGGCGGCGCACAGTTTCCGGCCGTGCATCGGGACAGTGCGCGTGTCGTTGTCGAAGACCATGAACAGGGTCGCCGGGTAGTCGGTGCCCCGGCGGACGTTGTGATATGGCGAGTATGCCAGCAGCCACGCGAGCTCGTCGGGGACCTGGGGGTCGCCGTACTCGACGGTCCACGTGGGACCGAGGCCTCCACCGCGGTTCGGCTCCTCGTGCGAGTAGCGCACCATGTCGAGCAGGGGCGCGGCGCACACGACCGTGCCGTAGAGCTCGGGTCGTTGGGTGAGTGCGGCGCCGACGAGGAGGCCGCCGTTGCTCCCGCCGTGGATGGCGAGCTGGTCGCGTGTGGTCCAGCCCTCGCGCTCGAGCCACTCGGCCGCCGCGTGGAAGTCGTCGAAGCCGTTCTGCTTGTCGCCGAGCATCCCGGCGCGGTGCCAGTCCTCGCCCTCCTCGCCGCCGCCGCGGATGCAGGCCACGGCGTAGACGCCGCCGGACTCGACCCAGGCCAGGGCGGTCGGCGAGAACCCCGGCGTCATCGAGATGCCAAACCCGCCGTAGCCGTAGAGGAACGTCGGCCGTGGGCGGTCTGGTGTCGCGGACTGCGACAGCAGGAACATCCGGACGAGCGTGCCGTCCTTCGACGGATAGATGACCTGCTGGCTCACGACGTCCGGCACGTCGACCGACCCGGGGGGCGAGGAGAAGAGCGAGACCTCAGCGGTGCGCGCGTCGTAGCTGTAGACGTGGATCTGAGTGGTGAAGTCCGTGTAGACGAACCACATGAGCGGTCCGCCGTCCGGGCGCTCGACGAGGCCGCCGAGCGTGCCGACGCCCGGGAGCGGCACCGATCCGAGGCGTTCGCCGGTAGCGAGGTCGTGCAGCGTGACCTCGCCGACGGTGTGCCGGGTCCACGACGCCGCGAGCAGGGGACGGTCGAGCTCGTCGCCGTCGAGCACGGCGACGTCCTCGAGCACGGCCTCGTCGTCCTCGGTCAGCAGCTCGACCCAATGCTCCGCGGTGGGCGTCGTCGGGTCGGTCACCAGGAGACGACCGCGCGGTGCGCCGAGATCGGTGTGGATGTAGGCGCGGCCGTCGCGGCCGATGTGGAGCGAGGTGTTCGCATCGACACCGACCTGCACTTCGACGAGCTCGGGGGCCTCGAGCGGCGACGTCGACAGATCGGCGATCCACAGGTCGTTGCGCGGCTCGGTGCCCTCCTGGCTCGAGACCGTGAGCCAACGGCCGTCCAGGCTCACCGACACGCCGTAGTAGCTGGTAATCACCCGGCCGGCGCCGAAGATCTCGACGTCGTCGACCGGGTCCGTGCCGATGCGGTGCAGATAGACGCGCCGGTGGAACTGCTCCTCGCCCTGCGGCAGGTCCACCGGGTCGACCCGACGCACGTAGTAGTACGCGTCGCCTCCCGGCAGCCACGCAATGGGAGAGTAGCGCGCACGGTCGATCGGCCCGTCGACCGTCTCGCCCGTCGTGACCTCCATGACCCGCACGATCGACTCCTCGGTGCCGCCCTCGGAGAGCTGGTAGGCGAGCAGGTCGCCCTCCTTGCTCGGCTGCCAAGCGTCGAGCGTGGTGAGGCCGCTCGCGTCGAGGGCCATGGGGTCGATGAGCACGCGCTCCGTGCCGTCTGGGTCGACCGTGCATAGCACCGCGAACTGCTGGGACCCTTCGCGCCTCATGAAGAAGCGCCGCTGGCGACGGAACGTCGGTGCGCCGATGCCACCGGCCGACACGAGCTCCAAAATGCGCTCGCGCCAGTGCTCGGTGGTGGTCCACGAGTCCCGCTCGGCCGCCAACAAGGCGGCCTGCTCGGCGGCCCAGGCCATGGTCCGCTCGTCGTCGGAGTCCTCCAGCCACCGGTAGGGGTCGGGCACCGGCACACCGGCGTAATCGTCAACGAGATCGAGCCGGGGGGCGTCCGGGTAAGTCGGCATGAGGCCACCCTAGGAGAGGTGGGGAAGCGCGCCATGATCGCGGCCTCGATGCGTCCGACTTCGCGGGGTTCGCGGCCGATGGCAGATCCGCGCCCCTGCGGATCGCGCAGGCGGGTGACGCTCGTCGAGGAAGCCGGCGGGCGCCTCACCGATCGAACGGTGGGCGGGCCGGTGACCAGGACGGTGGGCTCCAGTCGAACGCACGCCTGCGCGTTCAGCTGCTGGTGTCGCTGAACTACCCGGGATGCGGGCCTGATCGAAGGCTGCAGCTCGCTCGGCCTTTCCCGGTGCCTAGGCCTATGACTCCCCTACTGTCGGTCGGGTGACGAGCCGACTTGCCGTGGTGACGGGTGCGAGCCGAGGCATCGGGCGCGCACTGACCGAGCGTCTGACCTCGGGTGGCTCCACCGTCGTCGCCATCGGCCGCGCGCAGGACGATCTCGCCAACGTGGCAAGGCAGACCGGTGCCGTACCCGTCGCGCTCGACGTGTCCGAACCTGACGCTGTGGCCGAGGCGTTCGGCCGCGTCATCGCGGAGCGCGGCGTCCCGGACCTTCTCGTCAACAACGCGGCGATCTCCGGCGGAAGCGGACGGAGCTGGGAGCTGGAGCAGGACGCGTGGTGGCGCGTTCTCGAGATCAACGTCCGCGGCACCTACCTCTGCTGCCGTGCCGTGCTCCCCGCGATGATGGGGCGCGGCAGCGGCCGCATCATCAACCTGTCGTCGGGCGCAGCGACGTTTCCCGTAGGTCTCGACAATGACGGCACCCTCACTTCGGCCTACATGGCGAGCAAGGCGGCTGTGAACCGCTTCACCGAGGCGCTGGCGGGCGAGTGCTTCGACACCGGTGTCCGGGTCTTCGCGATGTCACCCGGCATGGTGAAGACCGACATGACGGCCGGGGTCTTCGCCGAGCGGTGGGAGGACGAGGACGCCTGGACCCCCATGCACAAGTCGCTGGACCTCATCGCCGACCTCGACTCGGGGATGCTCGACCGCCTGTCGGGTCGGTACTTCCGCGCTGCCCTCGACGACTGGCGCGCCCTGGCCGCGCGTGCCGATGACGTCATCGAACGTGACACGAGCGTCCTGCGCCTGGCCGAGCTGGACTGAGCCCTCACCCGTCGTCGGGCTCCGGCATCGCCGTCGGTCGCCACGGTGCGGCACGATGCGGGGATGCAGGTGGAGATCGCGGAGGCCGCGACCGACTACGACTACGCGGTGTTCGGCGACCTGATCGCCGAGTACTGGGGCTGGCTGCAGGACCGGTACGCCGTCCTGCCGGGGTTCGTCGACACGGTCGGAGGTCACCAGTCGCTTGACGCCGAGCTGCAGTCGCTGCGCTCCGTCTACGGTCCGCCGAGGGGCAGGGCCCTGCTGGCTCGTCGCGACGGGCAGGTCGTCGGCGGCATCGCACTGAAGGACCTCGGCGACGGATCGTGTGAGATGAAGCGACTCTTCGTCCCTGAGAGATTCCACGGCGGAGGCGCCGGTCGGTGGTTGTGCAGCGCCCTCATCGACGTGGCCGTGGCTGACGGATACCGATTGATGAGGCTCGACACGGGTTCCCACAACACCGAGGCGCTCGCGATGTACGAGTCGCT
>Ga0075015_100000220_pt1 | contig 18075 bp, 27 predicted proteins | sample AleBraG_ABR_2013_FD_71476 | JGI IMG/M metagenome (GOLD analysis project Ga0075015, IMG submission 71476) | Freshwater sediment microbial communities in response to fracking from Pennsylvania, USA - Alex Branch Run_MetaG_ABR_2013 | ecosystem: Environmental > Aquatic > Freshwater > Creek >...
ATCGAGGAGACATCAGCCGCCGAACGACTCGAGCTCTACTCCCTCGCCACCGGCCTGACCCCCCGAGAACACGAACTCGTGGCGCTGCTCGCTACCGGTGCTGACACCCGTTCCATGGCCCGTCAGATGCAGTTGTCCGAGCACACTGTCCAAGACCACCTCAAGTCGATCTTCACCAAGACCAGTACACGAGACCGTGTCAGTCTGCTATCCCGGGCGCTCGGCACCAGGCGTGCATCAACCCTGCCCACCTAACGGGGCGGACCTGATCAACCGTTGGCCCGTCTCAACTGCGGTCTTCTTCCCGGTGGGGAGGGCGAGACAGACACCTACGCGCGTCCAAGTCGGGGACTTTGCCGCGCGGGAGAAGGACCGGAGCTACCGTCCGTGCTCGTTGCAGTCGAAGCAGACGTGCGGCGCGACGGGCTCGGCATTCATCGGGTCAGCCCGGTCCATCGGGCTGGCTCTCCGGCGAGCCCTCGTCGAGCGGTGGGGGACGACGGACTCGGCGGATCCGCCGGCGGTCGCGCCGCCTCCCGCGCCCGCCTGCTGGTGCGCCGCGAGGGCCGCGTCGGAGCGCCGCCAGAGTCCCTGCGCCACGACTCCGATGAGCGGTCGCGGCGACGGTTGGAGTGAGTGAGGCACAGGGGTTCCATTTGAGGCGCGGGCTGATGGCTGGGGGCGATGGTTCGACACCTGGCTTCACGACCGATCGCCCGATCTAGAGTGTGTGCGTGGACGTCCGTCGATTGTCCCGCCAAGCTGCGGCGCTGGCTCTGGTGGGAGTTGTCGTGGCGGGGTGCTCGGGTTCGACCTCGAACCCGGCGACCAACCCGACGGAACCCACCGCGACGAGCCCCTCGGGATCAAGTGCTCCACCAGCGCAGCACGCCTGGGCGATCGTGGCGCTGGGCGACTCTCTGCCTCACGGAAGCAACTGTGACTGCACGCCCTACCCGGACTTGACAGGCGTCGACCTGTCAGCACGGCCAGAGCGGACCGTGACCGTGACCAACGATGCGGTCGGCGGTTACACCACCGCCGACGTGCTCGCCAAACTCCAGTCGAACTCGTCGGTCATCGACCAGGTTCGCTCGTCCGACGTCGTCGAGATCGAGATCGGCGCGAACGACCTACCCTACTCCGCCACATGCGGTAGGTCGGTCACTTGCTACGAGCCCACCGTCTTGGTCGTGGAGAAGAACCTCGCGACCATCGTGGCCCGGGTCCACGAACTCACGACCGGGCATCAGGTTCTTGTCGTTCTACTGGACTACTGGAGCGTCTGGCTCGGCGGCCAGTACGCCGCCGCGCAGGGCGACACCTACGTCGCCGCCGCGACCGAAGTGCCCGACCAGGTCAACACCGTCATCAAGTCCACCGCATCTATGACGAACTCGGCCTATGTCGACCTGCGCGCTGCGTTCAAGGACCGGACTACACCTATGACGAAACCCACTACTTGGCCCCCGACGGCGACCACCCCAACGCCGCCGGACATGAGCAGATCGCAGCCGAAACCGTGGCCGTGATCAAGACAGCGCTCCACATCTAGGGCGAATCTCCCGCTGTCAAGAGCGAGCCGGGCATCTCCCCACTGGTTTGCGAATTCCGCGGGACCCGAGCCACGCCCCGAGTCGAGAGTCCACGGACTCTCAGTCGAGCGACGCAGATCAGGCACTTTGCGTGCACCTGAACAGCAGGCCATCGGCACCCTCGCGCGGGACGATGCGGAAGAAGTCTGCCTCGGCCCAGCAAGGACACGTGGAGTCGATCCCTAGACGTTCATCCAAAGTCCAGGACGGCACCAGTCGTGAGAAGGAGGTCGGCACCGAGGTAGCCGCCGATCGAGCCACGTCGGGGCGGCCGCTCGGTGTTGGAGTATGCGTATACGTCGTGCACGTCGGGTGTGAGAGTCGCAATCTTCACGCCAGAGGAGTAGAGCGACACGGGCTGAGCGGTTCGGTGGTTCGCGGTTACCGCGCCACTCGGGCCGTGTTCCTGGCCCAGGACAGGCCCGAGCTCGATGCCGTTGTCACGCGCGTACTCGATGTCGAGAACCGTTTCCGCAACCGTGCTCGCGACGAACCGGGCGACGGTTGCACCGGCAGGCTCGACGGAGACCCAGCCGACGAACCGTCCTGTCTTTCGGTCCAAGGAGAGCGGGACTCTCGTTGCGCCAGGGCCGAGGAGCTGCACTGCCGCGGCACGCTGTAGCGAGGTCGGTAGGTAGATCCGCCGGTTCGCCAGATCCACGAACGGCATCGCGGCCGCTAGCCACCCGACACCGAGCATTCCCTCCCAGCTGTCGGTCGGCAGCTGAAACACCTCGCACCGGACGTCGGTCAACCGAGTGCCCGCAACAGATAGCGACCGAAGTGTGGTCGTACCGCGGCCGAATTCGCTGACCCTCAGATCGGCACCGAGCCCGAACTCGCTCTCCTTCTCCACCTGCGTCCCGTTGACCTTGGCGAGCGCCTCGTGGGTCAACATCACCGTGAAGCCCGCGTTCGCGTGTACGAGCATCGGCAGGACGACGCCTTCGACCTCGACGTCGATCACACCGCGGGGGCCAGCATCATCGACTAGTTGGACGGCGGCCGCGCGCATCCCGACCGACGACAGTTCTACTCGCTGGTTGGGAACGATCAGCGTTGCCCTGCCGCTGTTTCCCATGGAGGCACTATCTCACCGCCGAACGTCGTGCACTGTCGGGTGCTGCGCCGCCGGACCGAGTGCCATCAGGCACTTCTGGGCGAGGCTGCTTCGCGCCTGACATTTCGCCTTGACCGCATGCGGCACAGCCGAGGAGGCTACTGCGCGTCCAAGGAGGTTCGGCTATGGAGTTGCTCACCCTGATAGCGATCTTCCTCCTGATTGTGGGGAGCGTCGCCTGGTCCCGTAGTCGGCGCCGGCCGGCCGTTGACGATCCGCACCGGGCCGCAGTGAGCCATGCCGAGGCCGAGCGCCGGAGGGACACATCATCGGGTTTCCCCGGTGGACTCAACGGAAACTGACTCACGGGGGCGAGTCAGGCACTTCACGTTCGCCGATCTGTTCCTTGCCGTGGATGAGGTTGTCCTGCGGCCGGGACTAGCGGGGCCTCCCGGTGATGGTGACGACTCGTGATGGTGTGGGTAGGAAGATCGGGGGGTCGACAGCCAGTACCCGGAAGTGCACGGGACCGGGTACGGGCAACGTGGCGCTCACGGTGTATCGGCCGCTGCTTCGGAGCGGGGCGGTCGCGATGGTGCGCCAGGTGCGCCCGACGAGACGCTGCAACTCCACGCCCCGATTGGCGTCCGTGAGCGGGCTGGCCGATCCGACAATGGTGACGGTGCGACCGACTCGCACCGACCTGGCCAGCGGCACTGCCGACACTGCTCGGTAGTACATGTGCGGGTAAGGAAGCACCCGCAGCACAAGTGCGCTCGTGGACAGGTCACTGGCCGTCGCTGGGGGCCCCAACAGGGACACGCAAGTCTGCCCAGGACCGAAGTCCAGGTGCAGCTTCCCGGACACCTGCCCCACCGCGTCGGTCACGAGTTTCACCTCGTCGGACCATCGGGGACCACCGAGTGTCGGGGGCATCGGGTCCATGCACGAGTACTCGGTTCCCCACAACACCGTGGCACCCACGATAGGCGCACCCGTCGAGGTGCGGAAGGTGACGCGGGCGCGCTGTACCGTCGTCGTCGGCAGGTTGCGGTTGACGTAAGCGGGCACCGTGCCCGGGACCAGTGCCCACGTCGCGGTCGGGACTTGCGAGGCCACCACGGTGACCGTTTGGGTCGCATCTGGGGACACCCGCGGATCTTGGTGGTGGATGCCGGCGAGGGAAAGCCAAATCAGATCCGTCAGCGTCCAGGTCCCGCCGCGCGTCGCAGCGATGCGCCATACCCCGGAGAACGTCCCGGTCGTGCCAGATAGCGACACCTGCGACAAGTCCACAGCAACTCGCGCTGACGGGCCGCCTGACGTGCGCACCAGCACCGCCTCCACGCCGGTGTAGTCCCACTCCGGTGTCCCTGACCCGACCGCCATGAAACCGGCAGGATCATCGACCACCACCGTGATCCTCGACGTCGCCTGACCGGCGAAACCGCTCACCGTGAACGGACCCGGATCCACACTCACCGACACCACGGTGCCCGACGCATCCGCCGCCGACGACGTGACCGGGAGAGCCGCCACCCCGGCCAACCCCAACACGGCGGCTGCAACCAGCGAGATCGACGCGCGCATCGCGCACCCCCGTCCGACCACCCGAATCCTGGCTCGCAAGTTACTCGCCTACGTCCCCGGCCGCGAGGGAGTTCGCAGTCCGACCTCCACCAACTCGACTTCACGCCACGCCACGGAAGTGAGCCAGGACCGGCTCGCAGAATTCGCTCGCGTGCGAGCGCTATTGCCGGTGCTCTCGTGTGTCTGCGCCTGTCTGCGCCCTTGGGCGGCTGCTCGTCACCCTTCATAAGAGGGCGCGTGACCTAACCCCTATCCAGCCCCAGGACCGGCGCCGCCGCCCTTGACGGGGCTCTCGTCGGCGCGGGCCGCGCGGTCGGCGCGGATCGCAAATTCGTCCATGCCGGGGCGGCGACGCCCGACCCAGAGGGTAACCGCGAATGACCGCGATGATGAGCCCGAGCAAGATCAGGAACTCCATGACCGAACCGCCCCGGCTGCGGTTTAGGGTGCTTAAGCGTCCTCGGCCACCCAGACATGGTCAAGTGGATAGCCCGCGCCGAGATGCGACAGCGCGCCGAAACCGTTCTGACTCCCCGTCCCTCCGCGCCGAAGTTCTGATTCCGCGCCTGCTACCGCCCGCCTTGGCTCATTCGCCGTCTGCAGCTGCTAACCGGGACGCGGTCTGGGATCGGCTGGCTGCATAGGTCCGGCGGGCGAGGAGTAGCCAGCACAGGATCGCGGAAGCCGACAAGAAGGCCGGGGCCCAATGCCCGAGAAGGAGAGATGCGCCGACCGCGCTGGCGAAGGCAATGAGGTTCAGGACAACGTCGTAAACCGGGGCAACGAATGGTCGGTTGATCACGTACGCGACCGCGATCACGAGCCCGCACGAGAAAGTAGCGGACAACACGAGAAAGTAGCGGACAAGAGGAAGCTCACCACACGAGCCAGTATCGCCGTCCGGTGCGGTAGCGCCTAAGCTAAGTGCCTGATCAGCATCGGGTTGCCCGGACGCAATCGGTTGCGCCCTACCCATCGCGGCGAGGCATGCTCATCACATGACGTCGTCCAAGTTCGAGTTGACGCAGGGCCGTCCTCGACGTCGGTGGCACCTGTTCCAGAACGCTCGGCTCAACTGGGTCGGCTGGGCTAGCCTGAGCGCCGCTTCGCTGCTGCCGGCTGCTCTAGGGGCGGTGATTGCGACCCGAGTCGGTGGGCCATCGTGGCTCAGCGCCGTCGTCGGGTTGCCCCTCGTCGTGCTGGTACTCCTGGTGCTCGACCGACGCCGAACTCGACTCAGTCATGTTGGATTCGGTTGGACCGAAGATGTCGCCGAGGTCGAGGCTGCGGCCGAGGAACTGAGACGGCGAGGTGTCGAGGTCGGTGTGCAACAGGACTCTCCGGCCCTGACCTTCCGACGTCGGGATCAACGAGTTGTCGCCGAGGTGCTGGGACTGCCCACGACTCGCTTCCTCTGGCATTGAATTGGTGCCGATAGCACTCGCACATCTCAGGCAAGACCCGGCAATCTGACTCGTATGCCGTCCCAAGAGCCCTACAGGACTGGTCCAACTTGGCCACCGGTCGGCCCAACTCCGACAAACTGTCGACGACGCTCGAAAGAAACGAAGACCTTCTTGCACTGCTCGACCAAGCGCGGTGCAGGGCGAGAACCGTATCGGCCTTCCCCTGGATCAGGCAGTGGCAGTCGCCACATCGAGGGGCTGGCTGTCCGGCTGACAAGGGAGGACGAGACCCGGTACGTCATGACGGCGGACCTCAACTTCCGCAGGATCAACCTCGACATCGTCGAAGGACGCGTCGTCTCACGGTTCATCTCGACTCCGAGCATGGTATTCGCGGATCCGATGGCTGAGTGATTCGCGAGGTTGTCGCGGAACCGTGTCCAACCTTCGGGGTCATGGGTAAGGCACGGAATGCGGCCCGGACCGTGGGCGATGAGGTCTGCGGTGACCGCGGAGCCATCGGCCAGGAAGGTCGCGGCGGTCCGAGCGGTGTCCTCGTGGAATGCTCGCGCGCGGTCGGGCGGGGCTCCGTAGCCCACGCTTGCAGCGACGAGTGACAGGACACGGTCCGGGCGCTGGTCAGTGAGGTGTAGCCCGCAGAAGCCGCCCATGGACAGGCCGATGACGTGAGCAGCCGCGGTGCCGGTTGCGTCGAGGATCGCGAGGGCGTCCAGCACGGCGCGCTGTTTGCTGTACGCGGTGCCGTCGTCGGGGACCGATGAGGGCTGGTAGCCGCGTGCCGCGTAGACGATGCATTGGTAGCGGCCGGCGAAGTGGGCCACCTGGGCGTCCCAACTGCGATGGTCTCCAGCGAACTCGTGAAGGAACAGGAGCGGGGGGCCGTCACCGGTCGACTCGTAGTAGAGGTCGACGCCGTCGTCGGTCCGGATCCTGGCCACGGTCCTGTCCCACCCTCCATGATCTCGGATTCGGACTGTAGCGACGTCCAACCCGACGACCGCGCATAGGTGCGCTGGTTGAGTTCGGTCGGAGCCTAGGAACCGGGAGGGCGGTATCCGACCTGCTTCGCTGTGGCAGCGTCGACCTCTTCAGTCGTGAGGAGTACCACCATGTTCGTGGTGGCCCCGCCTCCCGCGTTGACAGCAAGGGCCAAGGCTGCAGCGGAGATGTTGTCGGGCAGGTCGGCGATGACGTAGGCGTCGGTGCCGCCGAACGCGAAGTGGAACGACTCGACGTTGCCGCCTACGCTTTCGGCCGCAGCCTGAGCCGCAGCCTGGCGTGCGCTGCCGCCCTTGGCGAGAACCCCCTTGACTCCGTCCAGGGTGTAGTTGATCTCGAGCAGGTACTTGGCCATGTGCATCTCCAGAGGTTGGGATCGCGACGCTAGACCCTGCGACTCCTCAGCGCGGCCAAACGGATCACACCAGACCTCCGAGACGCCCATCTGCCAGGCCGATGCGCCCGAACACGACGCTGAGGATGCACGCGATGTGCCTGATCTCGCTCGCAACGGAGTCCTGTTGGGCAGTTCACGTGGGGTGCCACGACACGGGTTGGTTCGCGTTGTCCGTGCTCGAGGCGGGTGAGAGCTACCCGGCGTGCGAACGGCCCGCCGCGCCCTTGGGACGGGCGAGCCGTTCGTTGCCGTGTTCAGGCCTCGGGCCGCGGCTTACGGCAGCGCCGGGGCAACCAGGCTCGCGAGCGGGACCGAGCGCGTCCCGCCGATGGGCACCAGACTCCCTGTCACCGAGCAGGTGCCCGGACTGTTGAGGTCGAACAGGATGTGCAGCGAGTACCACAGGCCGTGCTCACCCTGACTGCCCACCACCGTGTTGGTAGCTCCGACGACGAACCCCTGGGAGAACCACTCGTGTTTGGTGTTGGGGTTGGCGTTGTCGTAGTAGAACATCTGGATCGGTTGTGCCGTCGGGGCGCCGGTGATGGACCCGACGCCGGCGTCGGACAAGAACGAGCTGTAGGTGCTCAACGCGGTGACCGATGGGTCGCCACCGAGCCATTTGGCTTGGACGCGGATGGTGTCACCTTGGTAGGCAGGTTGGCAGTCCAACTGCACGTCGAAACCACCGACGTTCGAGGCCAGCGTGTCAGGTTGGAGGGCAACCGTTCCCCGGGTCGTCTCAGCGACGTAGACCGGTCCCGGACCGGGGTCCCCCTGAGCGCCGGCAGCGCCGGTGGATCCTGTCGGACCGGTTGCGCCGGTGGCTCCTGGTGCCCCAAGGGAGCCTTGAGCACCAGTCGGCCCGGCGACACCTTGCACCCCGGTGGGACCGGCATCACCCTTGGGTCCGGTCGGACCGGTCTGGTTCCAGGCGATCTGAGTTTCGCCGTTGGTGCACTTCGCTTTGGACTCGTCGATGATCCGGGCGAAGCCCAACGTATTGCCGTAGCACGCCGTGATCCTGCCGTTGGGGCCCGGGATGGCCGCCATAGCGACCCCAGTCCCGAGAACGACAACGCCCACCGCGCTGCCGATGACCAGTGCGTGACGGAACCCACTCATGGGATTGCACCCCCAGATGGGGCTCACGGGAGTCGTCCTTCGGCCCTCGCACTCGGAGCCCCGGTCGAAGGGAACTCTAAGGGCAGGAAGCCAGTCCCGTGCGCGATGTCCAACTGTTCACGCACCCACCCCGCTTGCCCGGTGTCATTCAGCAGACTGGACCGGCGTCCCGCCAGTCCCTCAGCCGTGCCCGCGTCGTCGATGCCCGTCCTCGACAAGGTCCTGTCGTGGATTCCCGGCACCCTCACCGGCAGCAAGGGTTAGCCAGGACGGCGCAGACGACACCGCGCATAGGCTTCGCTCGGCATCGCCTTCTGACGAGCGATTCGGCATCCAGCGCGATCTTGCTCGGGCACGCAGCGGAGAACGCGTCCCGGGTGGGACTGCGCGATGCTACCTGGATCTACAGGTCTCGCAGCGTGGGTCCGAGTCAGTGAAGGAGTTCACCGATCTTCCGGGCTAGGTCGACTGAGGCTTCGATCTCAACCTTGCGGTTCGTCAGGCTCTCGACATTGATGCCGAACGGAAGGCGGCGGCAGAATTCGACTAAGGCGCGGGCGTTGCTCAGGCACTGGTCGTAGGACAACTCCAGTGGGTCGTGCGACCGGGTGAGTTCTGTGTGTAGCCGGCGTGGGACGTCGATGCCGAGCCACGACATGAACTCCAGGGTCTTAATGGAGCCGCAGGGTACCAGGGTGAGGATGAGCGGGCGCGGACTATGCCCTCGTCCCGGCAGAGATAGACGTAGACGGATAGCAGGTTGCGGGTGTGGTCGAGGTCGTAGCAGACCTGGGAGATGAAGAAGTCGCAACCGTCGTTCAGCTTGCTCAGCATCCGTCGGTGCTCCTGGCCGGTGCCGACATGCCGTTCAGCGATGCAGACGCCACCGATGCTGGGTCGTCGGTCCAACCCGGCGTGCAACCGGTACGCGTCAGTGAGCCGGGTCTTCACCGCCTGGTGACGGGAGGCGGCACCGACCAGCACCGAGAGCACCCGGTCGGCGTCGACCTCGGATAGCCAACGCGTCAAGTCCGCCTCGGCATACTTGCCGACAGCCCGGTACACGACCACCGGCCCGGTCCAGCAGGACAGGTGCCGGTCCAAGAAGTCCGAGGGATCCATCATCGGCATGAACGGGAAGGGCCGTGCATCCGGGGAACGATCGTCCTCGGCATCCACGTCATAGATGATCAACCCGTCCAGCGCCACCGAGTCCAGTCGCGCCAACGTGGCCTGGGCGATCTCGTCAGCGCGCCCCGGAGCCGTCGTCAGACTCGGCGGGGTGATCCCGTACAGGAGCACCCCGTGCTCAGCCCGTCGCAGGAGTTCCAGCACAGAACCGTCACTGCCCAATCCCATCGCCACAGCATGTCAAGACGCTCGCCTTAGCGCGCCGCCGTGCCGGTAGACGTGCCGCTCCGTGGCGCGCAGACGTGCTATCGCTCGCCTGGGCGGGTGTCGAACCAGCATCGGCCATCGCCCGGGCCGGGCAAGATGGCGACGTGACCGGACCTACCTCGATGCACAGGTTCGTGAGCATCGCCAAGCCGCAGGGCGACTACACGGCAGGTGTCGACCCCCGCTGGATCGAGTCGCACATCGCCACTGCAAGCGCACCACCGACCGCTGCCGCAGTGAGGTTCGTGGAGGGGACACCCGAGGTCCGCTGACCGCCGGACAGGACCGGCGAGGGCGCCGGCTCGACGGCGATGATCTGCACCGAGGGCTTGCGCTCCTTGAGCACCTGACCGACACCGGTGATCCCGGACGGGTTGATGAACGTGAACGAGAAGCATGTCCGATCAGGATGCCAACCGGGACCGCGCTCGATGCGCTGGTGCCTTCCCCGAGACGACAAGCGTCTGGGCCAGGGAGCGGCAGGGGTTGGTCACGGTGGTTCATCAGCGAACCGCCACGGTCGGCGTGGTGGGGGTGGCGGTCTAGGCGTTCGGCAACGCGGTCTTGTGTGCGTTCGCGCGTCCCTCGGCGAGCTCACGGCCCACTGTCTCGGCGAGTTCCTCGGGGCCGAGACCGAGCTGCTGTTCTCGATCTCGCTCGTGCTGGCCATCCTGCTGAGGTTCATCGAACGCGCTTCGTCGGCCTGGATCGAGTGGCGCTGCGGCACCGGCGGGTCGCGATCGCTGGTGTCCTGCTCATGGTCGGTGCACCCGGCAGGCGGGCTCCACTCCGACTACTGAGCCCTCTGCGGCGGGCCTGAACCTGGGACACGTCGACATCGTCGGGCTCGTCCTGCTTGCACTGCGGGCCGCGGCACCGAGACCTGCGCACGGCACGGTGGCCGGACCCATCCAACGCCTGGCCCGCATCAGCGCCAGCGTTGGCTCACCGGGCATCGGCTGACCGGTCTGTTCGTGGAAGCAGCAGTCGCCCATGGGATCCTGATCGGCCCAGCGCTGGCGGAGTCTCCCGTGCTCGAGGTGACCTACGCTGCCGTCGGGACCGTCGGCATCGTGCCTACGCCGACCGGGAGCTCGCGGCCCGGTTCGTGATCCCGGTCTGCGACTACCCCATGACCGACGTGCAGCGCGTCAACGAGACCACCGTCGACGTCTTCCTCGAGCTGGTCGGGCGTGCCCAGGCCTTCCAGCCCGGGCAGTTCGTCTTCCTCGTGTTCGGCAGCGAGAACGGCTGGCAGCGCCACCCGTTCTCGATCGCGAGCGCGCCGGCCGACAAGCGGCTCGAAGTCTCGATCAAGGCGGTCGGTGACTACACCCGTGATCGCCGCGACCAGTTGCAGCCCGGAACGCCCGCAAAGGCGGCCGGCGCTTTCGGCGGCTTCCACCACACCAAGGCTGGTCACCATCAGGTCTGGGTCGCAGCGGGATGGTCATCACCGAGTCCATGAGCTGGATCCGAGCGATGGACGCATCTGGTGACCGTGAGGTCTGGCTCTTCAACACCGTGGACCTGGAGGCCGAGGCCCTCTCACTCGATGAGATCCGGGCGGCCGCTGCGCACCCCACGCTGCTCCCGCAGCTCATCGACTCGGCCAGGGACGGCTACCTCACCACGCAGACCGCGCTCGCCAACCTCCCGGCCGGGACCGATCCGTGGGTCTACAAGTGCGGCCCCCGGCACTGACGACCGCCTTCGCGGGCGGTTTCGGGGCATCTCCTCGAACCACATGCGCTGCTAGCAGCTCAACGTCCGCTGAGCTGTCCGAGCACCGAGGCCACGCCATCCCGGGCCTTTCGCTGGGGTCGACTACCCTCAGGGAGGGTCGACTACCAGGAGAACTTAATCTCGATCTCGCGCTCCTCGGACTCGATCTCGACCTCGACCTTCATCCTCACCTCGCTGGGGACCGCCACGTTGAACCGCAAGTCGTCGCGCTCGATGACGATGTCATTGCCGGACGCAAGCTCATCGGCGATCTCGTGCAAACGCCGGGCGGCTTCCTCCCGTTGAAGCACCTGCTTGTCCGTGAGCTTGGCGATGCGCATGAGCGGTGCCTCTTCAGTCGGGGTTGGGAGTCCTTGCGATGCTAGCAGTCGGCCACACGGCCGGCGCGCGGCAATGCAGGCCTGCGCCAGAGCAACGAGGTCCGCGGCGACGAACGCGTGGGTCCCAGGCGGTTGCGTTCGGGCGCAACCATGAGCCGGATCGTCGCCACGCCGATCACGAGATCGAAGCGTGCGGCAGGCTCTGCCGCGCTCGGGTGATCCGGTTGCTCCCGGGGGCGAGCCCGGCGACGTCGGGCGGGTGCCCATGATGGGGTTAACGCCGATCGAGTTGATGAACCGGCTGTAATCGCGCTCGAACCGAACGCAGGACGGAGTCGACGCCTAGCAGACCGGTCACCAGCATTACTGCGCCGAGAGCAGCGAGAGTGTGAACAAGGCCAGCGCGATGTCGCTCGCCACGTGGACGGCGGGTACGTCGTCCACGACCACCGACATGGTGTCGATACCCTGGCGCTCGCAGCCACCAATGGTCATCCGGTCAGGGGAGCGGCGTCCACAGTGACCGTCGTGAACACCGCTTCACCAAGCCCTTGGACATCGGGCCGTTCGTATCAGGCCGTGACTACCGCGAAGTCTGGGTCGGGGGCGTCGGTCAGATTGACCAGCTTGGTGAGCACGCTGGCGTCACCGGACATGTCGATACCGTCGGACTGACCAACGACGAGAAGTCCCAACAGCTGACGCTTGGTCAGGCTCACCGTGAGGTCCGCGGCCTGCTGCTGAGCCGTCGCGTAGTGGATCAGGACGCCGTTGCTCAACTCCATTCGCTAGTGCTCGTCGGCGTCGGTGAGGTGCCAGGCGATGGACATTCGCTCGTTCCACGCCTTCGGGCCGTTGATACGGATGGCGACGGAGTCGAACAGCTGGGTCGCGGTCAGCGCGGGTGCCAGTCCGGAGCTGTTGAGGTCTGAGTGCATGATGGCCTGACGCAGTTCCTGGGCGCCTGCGAGGTAGCGGTTGCGCCAGGTCGCGCATTCCGCACCGAAACCGAGTTGCTCCAGGACGGTGGCGAGCAGCTCCCGTGCCGCGGCGTTCTCGGGGGCCGCGAAGACCGCATGGCTGCCGAGCTCGGCGGCAAAACGCAGGTCACCTGCGTCCCGGTACTAGCGTGCCTTCGCTATGGTGGCCTCGATTCCGCCGATGGCCTCGACGTACCGGGTCGCAGCCGCCTCGGGCGGGTGCTGCCACAAGTGGGCGGGGTTCCCGTCATACCAGCCGAGGTAGCGTTGGTAGATGGCCTTCACGTTGTGGTTCGTCGAGCCGTAGTAGCCGTGCGTGCTCCACGAACTCTCCAGCCCGGGTGGCATCTCGATCATCTCGGCGATCTCGGCGCCGACGTATCCCAGATTGAGCAGGCGCAGGGTCTGGTCGTGGAGGTAGGCGTAGAGGTCACGCTGGGTCTTGAGGAAGTCGGCGATCTTCTCGGTGCCCCAGGTAGGCCAGTGGTGCGACGCGAACGCGACGTCGGTCTTGTCGGCGAACAGTTCGACGGCCTCGCTGATGTAGCGCGACCACATCCGCGGGTCGCGGACCTGTGCACCCCGGAGCGTCAGGATGTTGTGCAGGTTGTGCGTGGCGTTCTCCGACATGCACAGCGCACGGTGCTCGGGGAAGTAGAAGTTCATCTCGGAGGGACACTCGGTTCCGGGGGTCATCTGGAACACGATCCGCACACCGTCGAGGACTTCTTCCTGGCCGGTCCTCGTGATCTCCAGCGTCGGCGCGATCAGGCTCATGGTCCCGGTCGACGAGCCGGCGCCCAGCCAGAGGCCGATATTTCCCGCAGGGCCCTTCTCGACGTGGGCAGCGGCGTAGTAGTAGCCGCGGCGCAACATCGCATTGCCGGCATAGACGTTCTCCGACACCGCATGTTCCATGAAGTGCTCGGGGGCGACGATCGGCACCGTGGTGTCGGCGTGGACGACGCCGAGGACACCGGCGAAGTGGTCGAGGTGCGCGTGGGTGTAGATGACCGCGGTGACCGCCCGGTCACCCCTGTACTCCCGGTACAAGGCAAGGGCCGCCGCCGCGCACTCCACGGAGATCAGCGGGTCGATCACGATGACCCCGGTGTCGCCCTCGACGAGCGTCATGTTCGACATCTCGAAGCCGCGAACCTGATAGATGCCGTCCGTCACCTCGTAGAGTCCGTGTCTGGAGTTGATCTGCGACATCCGCCACAGACTGGCATTCGCCGTCTCAGGGCAGTCCCCGTCGAGGAAGTCCCAGTTCATGTCCCAGACCACGCCCATCAGCGGCCGTGATCACCATCGGGTCGAGCTTGCCGATGAAGTTCCGGTCGGCGTTCTCGAAGTCAACCCTGTCCTTGTAGTCGGCCGTCATGCATCACTGTCCCTTTGGCGAGAAGGGATTTGAAGGTGAAGCAGAATGCCGTGGCCCGAGCGGTGCATTCCCTGGAACATTCGACGGCGGGACCGCCTTACGCGCTCCCGTGCTTGTCGTGCACGGTCTTGGCGGCGTCGGCCGACAATCGTGCGACCACTGCGGCCTTGGTCGCCGGATCGAGAGCTGCCAACTGCCCCTCGATATCGTCGACAGTCGCAATCGCCAGAGATCGTTTCTCGCGCAACTGGGAGGCTGCGAACGCCAAAGCGACAGCAGCAGCGACGAGCAGCCCCGCCCGCAGGATGACTCTCGATTCCAACATCTCTTACCCCTCACCGTTGACACTGAACCGAGACCAAGCGGCCTCGACCACGCTTGAGAATGTCCGGATCTCCCGTCCGTCCGGACATGTGGCTGCCCCCGACCACGGTGCGCAACGACCGCCGGACTGCTGGCTGGCGCACGAGGAAGGCGGCCATCACGGCATAGGGCACCCGGCGGGCGTTGGGCGGGCTCGAATGGCTAGCTGGTGGCTGCCGCGTCGGCGTCGTTGCGGGCCAGCGCCGCGTTGAGCACCTGGTACGCGGCTTCCTCGATCGCGGCATAGGCGAAATCGATCGCGGCGCTCGCATTGTCTTCGGCGTTCTCCGCGCGACGCTCCAACACGTCGGCGGTCATGTCCGCCTTCGCCGCGTCGGCGTCCGAGCGGATCTTGTCGATGTGCGACTTCCAGTTGGTCTGGACCTCGCCCCACCAGTTCGACGCCTCGTCCTGCGCGCTGGCGGCTTCGGCCTTCAAGTTGTCCGCGGACACCTTCGCCGACGCCTTGGCCGCATCCACCTTCTGCTGGATCTCTTCCTGGTTCTGGGTCTTGGCAGCCTGTGCGTCTGCCTCGGCCTTGCTGGCTCGATCGGCCAAGCCCTTCAACTGGGCGGACGCCTTGTCCAGCTGCTCCGACGCGCTCATGGAGTTCACCCTTCGTCGCGCCGCCCCCCGACCGGAGGCGGACCTGATCTCGACCGTCAGTCCTTAGGGTGACCTTAGATTCGCACTGAGCGGCGTGTCACCGGTTTCATGTGATGAGCTAGGGATTGGCACAGCGTCCGACGTTCCTTCGTTGAACGTCCCACGTTGAATCCGCACGGCGAGGCGCTCTTGGTGCCGAGCCCGGGGCTGGACTCTCGTCGAGCGCGTGCTCGTGCGTCACGCCCTGGCTTGGGCGGGGCGTCGAACAGTGCCGTCGTCATCGAATCCCGCTCGTTCTCCCAGCTGCCAACCCGAAGGGCTGTCCGACGGAGCTCAGACGCGTCTCTGATCCGCAGCTTGAAGGTTCAAGGTGTACGAGGCGTAGGCGTGAGGGCCCGGCTGCAGCGATTGCAGCCGGGCCATCGTCGTTCGCGCGTCCTTCAAGGCACCATGCCGTAGGCGTACGTCGGTCGCACCCTCAGGACGAGGCGCTCGTCGGCCACCATCGCACGGCGGTAGTCGTCCCAGTCGGGGTGCTCGCCTGACAGCTCCCGGTAGTAGGCCACGAGCTCATCGCACGTCGCGTCAGCGGGGTCGGTCGCGACCGGCGAGAGGTCCGCCTCGCCCTCGAGCACGGCGTATGACCAGAAGTCGTCGGCCACGACGTGCACCGACACCCGGGGGTCGCGACGCAGGTTGCGCGTCTTGGCCCGCGAGTCGGTCAGGGACACATGGACGACTCCCTCGTCGTCGGTCCACTGCCGCACGTTCGACGACTGCGGACGTCCGTCGGCCTTGAGCGTGAGCAGGACGGCGTTGGGGTGCGCCCGGGCGTAGTCGAGTGCCGTCGAGAGGTCCATGAGGCCACCGTAGGCGGCGTCACACGGACGCAGGAGGCGATTTCCCAGGAAGCGGTGAGCGCCCTCTCAGCGTCCCCATACCTGCGCGGACGACGATGGCCTGAGTGTGCCGGCGTCCCGCCGGCCGTCGAGAGGACGCTCATGGACGCACCCGACCGCTCGGGCTGGTACCCGCCCGAACCCGGCGCACCCGTCGCCGTCTCCCCCGACCCGTCGGGTACGACGCGCAGCCCGCGACGGTCGCGCATCGGCACCGGTGTCGCCGTCGCCGCCATCGGCATCGGGGCGCTCGGCGTCGTCGGCACCGCCCATGCCGCCACCTCGACCCCGTCACCCTCACCCTCCGGTAGCGGGAACACGCCGGGCTACGGCGCCACCGGCCCGGCACCCGGCCAGGCTCCGGGTCGTCCCGGGGGCATAGGCTGGGGCATGGGCGGACCCGGTGCCCGCATTCACGACGGCATCGGCGGCGTGGGGATCCACGGCTCGTTCGTGACGCCCAAGCAGAGCGGCGGCTACCAGACCGTTGACACCCAGGACGGCACCGTCACGGGCGTCTCCTCGACCTCCATCACCGTGAAGAGCGTCGATGGGTTCACCCAGTCCTACGTCGTCGACGCCACCACCCTCGTCGACGCGCAGCGCGACGGCATCGGCTCGGTGAAGACCGGCGACGAGGTCTCGGTTGTGGCGACTGTCTCGGACAGCACCCGCAGCGCGATCCGGATCGAGGACCGAACGCAGGTCGGCGGCATGAAGGGCCGGTTCGGCCCGCCCGACGGACGGCACCCGGCCTGGCCGAACGGCCAGGGCGGGAACGGCACGGGCGCCACCGGGCAGAGCGGCCCGACCGGCGCCGGCACGCCGAGCTCCAGTGGCACCGCCTGACCGCTCGCACCCAGACCAGGACGCCCTCGGACTCCCCCCGAACCGAGGGCGTCCTGCTGGCGCTCAGGACTCCTGCGGGCCGAGGACGGCCCACACCCTCAGCACCTGCAGCGGCAGGCGCGCCCAGGCGACGAGAGCCTTCGGCGAGCTCGCGCCGAGCGCCCGGGTCGCGCGCACCGCGAAGACGAGGTTGGCGGGCCACACAGCGAGCAGGGTCGCCGCGCTCGCCGGGCCCGCCCACTCGCGACCCGTGACGAGCCCGTAGGCGCAGGCGACCTCGACCGCGCCAGCCACGGCGTTGACCGCCCGCGGCGCGGGCACGGACTCGGGCAGGAACTCCTCGAACGCCGCAGGGCGAATGAGGTGGAGGACGCCCGACGAGGCGAACAACCCGGCCACGGTCAGCGCCACGACCTCGCGCGAGGTGCGACGCATCGTGCTCCCTAGAGGTAGAGGCCGGAGTGGCCGTCGCTCACACGCTCGGACGCGACGGCGTGGACGTCGCGCTCGCGCAGCAGGACGTACTCCGTCGCCTGCAGCTCGACCTCCGGGTGGTTCTCCGGGTCGAAGAGCACCTGGTCGCCGACCTCGATCGTGCGGACGTTCGGGCCGGTGGCCACGACGCGGGACCAGGCCAGCCGGCGACCCACCTGGGCCGTCGCAGGGATGAGGATGCCCCCGCTGGAACGACGGTCGCCCTCGCCGTCGTCGACGCGCACGAGGACGCGGTCGTGCAGCAGCTTGATGGGCACGGAGCCGTCGGGCAGCGGGGTCGTGTCGGGGTGGGCCACGGCGCCGAGGCTACGACGCGAGCGGCTCACCAGCCCCAGGAACCGACCGAGCCCTTGAACGGGCCGACCACCGCGGAGGTGACCCAACCACCGTAAAAGCCGCCCTCCTGCGGGCGCACCGCCTCGGCGTCGACGGTGCAGCGGTCCATGCGGCCGGGGTAGACGGCGACGTGGTCGACCAACGCGGCGAACGCAGGGTAGGGCGTCGGGTAGGTCCAGGCCGCGGCGCGCTCAACGTTCTCGCCGGCCACCACGTCGAGGTAGGTCGCCGTGCCCTTCCACTCGCAGAAGCTCGACCCTTCCCCGGGACGCAGGACGCCGTCGGCCCAGTCGCCGCGCGGCAGGTACCAGGTCGGTGGGTGCGAGGTCTCTAGCACCTGAAGCCCACGGGTCGTTCGGCACACCTCGCGGCCCGCGAGCTCGACCACGACGAGGGCGGACGAGGCCCGCAGCGCGGGAGGTCGGGGGTAGTCCCAGACCGACTCCTGACCCGGGCCCGGCACTTCGGGCACGACGCCACGGGGCGGGCGGGGCACGGGTGCGTCA
>Ga0075015_100000221_pt1 | contig 18002 bp, 6 predicted proteins | sample AleBraG_ABR_2013_FD_71476 | JGI IMG/M metagenome (GOLD analysis project Ga0075015, IMG submission 71476) | Freshwater sediment microbial communities in response to fracking from Pennsylvania, USA - Alex Branch Run_MetaG_ABR_2013 | ecosystem: Environmental > Aquatic > Freshwater > Creek >...
CTCGATGAGTGCCGCAAGCAGCTCGCGGTGCTGATCACGCGTGCGGTCGCGAGAAATCGGGCGATCAAGGCGCAGAGGCCGCGTCTCAAAAGCCGAGCGAAACGCAAAGCTCGAGCCGTTACCAAGAAGCGCGCAAAATCCAAACAAACCCGACGTCGAGCCAAGAGATAAGCCATGGACAATGTGACTAAAATCGTCGCTCTAATCCGCAAAAGCAGGCGGACCTCGAGCTGCATATGAAACCCAGCTGTAGGGACACAACGTGAAGTTCATTCACGCGGCCGATCTACACATCGACAGCCCCATGCGAGGGCTGGACACCTACGACGGGGCGCCGGTTGACCAGCTCAGAGGAGCAACGCGCAGAACTCTTATCGGTCTGGTGGACATGGCCTTGCGCGAGAGAGTCGACTTGGTCGTTCTCGCGGGCGACATCTACGATCGAGAGTTGGGCGACTTCCGTGCCGCCCTCTTCTTCCGAGAACAGATGATTCGCCTCGTCGACGCCGGCATCCTTGTCTTCGTCGTAAAAGGAAACCACGATGCCGAAGGACAGATCAGCAAGCGTCTGCCCGACGTTCAGGGCGTTCACGTTTTCAGCTCGCGTACTGCCGAGGTCATTGACCTCCCGAACCTGGGGGTCGCTGTCCATGGCAGGAGTTTTCCGGAACGCGTCGTCAGCGAGGACCTCGTTCCCTCATATCACGAACCTGTCGCTGGCCGCTTCAACATCGGCGTGCTGCACACCAGCCTGACCGGTCGGGTAGGTCATGATCCCTACGCTCCCACGGACGTGGCGGCGTTGTCGGCAAAGAATTACGATTACTTCGCGCTCGGTCACGTCCATGCTCGTGAGGTCGTCCGAGAGGCTAACCCACGCATCGTCTTTCCGGGCAACCTGCAAGGACGGCACGTTGGCGAAACTGGCTCCAAAGGTTGCGAGCTCGTCGTCGTCGATGGCAACACCATTACTAGCGCCGAGCACGTCTCCTTGGATGTCGTCCGCTGGCATGACCTGGCCCTTGATGCCACGGGCCTCGACACCGTCACTTCACTCGCACACAGATTCCAGGAAGTGTGCCAAAGCCGTGTCGCAGGCGCCCAAGATCGGTTGCACGCCATGCGTGTCACGGTCCAAGGCGAAACCGCTCTTCACACGCTGGAGGCCCGTGATCCCGGAAGCATCGCAGCGGCCATTCAAGCCGCTACCCAGGACTTCGCGATTGCTGATCTGTGGATCGAGTCCGTTCGGCTGGCGCTGCGATCTCCAATCGATCGCGAGTCCGCGGCGCGGCGGCCAGATGCCGTGGGTGAAGTCGTAAGGCTGGTCGACGAACTTGCCGCAAGCGACGATGCGCTTCGGACCTGGACCCTGGCGAACCTGGACAAACTTCCGATTCTCCCCTCGGACTTGGTGGATATCGAGCCTGGAAAACTCAGCATTGAGCAGCTCCGGTCCTATTTGGCCGACGCCGAGGCGACTGTTCTTTCCAAACTCTCCACCGCGGCTGCGTGACGACGTATGAGACTCCTCGAACTCCACCTGAAGGCCTTTGGGCCGTTCACAGATCAGGTGCTCACCTTGGGCGCTGGCAAACAGCGCCTTGTGCTCGTGCATGGGCTGAACGAAGCCGGCAAGTCAACGACCTTGCGTGCCATCGCCGCATTGCGGTTCGGCATTCCTCCGCGCACGCCGGACAAGTTCTTGCACGAGTATCAGCAGATGCGGGTAGGTGGTGTATTCATCGACGCACAAGGCAATCAGTATTCGCTCATGCGCCGCAAGGGCACCGGCGTCACTTTGAAGTTCGCCGACTTTACGCAGGGGGGCGTCGAGCTCCCGGACCCAATCCCGCCCTCGATCAACCGTCTGCTGACGAGCGGACTGTGCGTCGAGGACTACCAAAGCATGTTCGGGCTGGACCACGACACCCTCCGAAAGGGAGGCGTCTCGCTGGTCAAGGGAGAGGGCGAGATCGGGGCTGCACTATTCGAGGCGAGTTCTGGCGTCGGCGACGTGTCAAAGATTCTCAGCGAACTTGACGCGACAGCCAAAACGTTCTTCATGCCCGCGGCCCAAGCCAAGAACGCACGCATCAACCAGGCTTTGAGCGAGTACAAATCTCAAGCAGAGCAGTACAAGGAAGCACAGATCAAGCCGGCGAAATGGGAGGCCATTGCCAAAGCCAGCCGAGAGGCGCACGACGCCCTGGAAACCATTCAACGGGAATTCCACCAGAAAGCCAGCCAGCAGTTGCTGATCAAGGAGCTCATCGCCGTCGCGCCTATTCTGACGACCTTGACCTATGCAAACAAGATCCTTGAGGAGCTGGACCAGGTGCCGTTGCTGGCAGAAGACGCCTCGACCGAACGGGCCACGGCCGAGGCCGGACTATCGGATGCAATCGCCGAGGCCTCGACGAATGACTTGGCGGTGACGGAGCAACGCGCCCTAATCGCCAATATAGAGCTCGATCCTCTCATTGTCGCTGTTGCCCAGTCCGTCACGCGCCTCCATGCTGCAGCCGCGACGATTGCCCAACTCCGGGGACAAGTTGCGACGGCCGTCGCTGACAGTGCCAGCCGCACGCAGGCGTTGAATGACCTGGCGGCGAAGATCGAACCCACATTGGAAGCAAGCGTGGTGATCCAGCGGGCGCCAACCGCTACCGACAAAGCGCGACTCACCGGCATCATTGTTGCACTCGAAGAAGCCGAGCGAGCGCTATCACAGCATCGCCTAACCGTGCCAAAGCAAATCGCATCGCAGAATCATGAGCCTCGTGCCGTCCCGGACGCCAATCTGCAAGCGGCAGTACGGGTCGCTTTGGCGGAATTAGTGAAGAACGACGCAACATTGCAAAAACTAAGTCGATTGCCAAGTGAGATCAAGGCTACAGATCGCACCGCCAGCGCAGCGATGGTTAGGGCGGGCCTACCAGACGAGCCAACGGCAAGGCGAGTTCGTCCGCTACTTGGTGCTGCCGTTGACCATGCCAATCAACGACTAACAGCCCTCGGCAGCGAACGAGCAGAGAAGGCCAAGCGCGTTGAAGAAATGAAGGAAGCGATCGCGGAACAGCAAGACGCGATCAACAACTTGCTTGCCCATGGCCATGTGCCGACGCACGACGAAGTTAGCAGCGCACGTGCGCATCGGCAAGACGGTTGGACTCTCGTCAAAGCGACATACATTGAGGTCACGGGACCAGACATCCAAGGATTTGCGCGAGGTCGGCCCCTGCCAGAGGTATACGAGCAAGCTGTGTTTGACGCAGACTCCCTCATCGATGGGCTTGCGGGCGACACGGGTCGAGTCACAAAACTCGAGGCCGCTCAGCGGCAACTTGCCGCGCTCGATAGGGATCTGTCGCTCCAACAGGCCGAGATACAGGCGATCAATGCGGAGCAACGGGACTTCAAAGCAGCCTGGGAACAAACGCTCGCACAGGCCGGCATTCCGATCATGCCTCCCGCGGAGTTGCGTGATTGGCAGGATCTACTCGGCACAGCGCTCGCCGGATTCGACGGATTGCAGGTCAAGCATGACGAGCTTCGGTACGCACAGGATCTTGAGAAGTCCCTGGCCCGCAGGCTGTTTCAGTCCGTCACGCGACTGGGATTCACCAAGGTCGATGACACCGACCCTTTGGGCACGCTCGTCGCCGTGGCGGAAGACAATCTGAAGCAGATCGAGGGACTCATTGCCGCCAGCAACAACGCCGCCGGTCAGGCCCTGCAATTCAAGAGGCAGGCAGAGCTCCACAGCACCAGGGAAACCGAGCTCGCCGGAAACGCCGACGCGGCGAGGAGCGCATTCTCCGGCCGCATGGCGGCACTCATGTTGGGCGAGGATGCGACCGTTGCCATGGCCAAGGCCCGGCAGGCGGAGTTTGATCGGCTGCTAGCCGCAAATGAGTCCGTGATCGAGGCCCAGTCGAGGGGCACTACAAACGCTGGGATGTTGTCGGTGTACCAGGATACCGCTAAGAGCATTGCCACAGCTTTGTCGGAGCCACTGTCTGATGACGTTACGGTAGCAGCCGAAATCTGGTCGGCACGGTTGGAGCGGGCCCAGGCGCAGCAGTCGAAAGTAGATCTTGCCGATCAGAGGCTCACCGCCGCCAAGCAAGGTCTTTCCAACAGTCGGGCTAAGGCAGCACGTCACAGTGCCACGCTCAAGCGTCTTTGCGTGTCCGCCGGCGTGCTGATTGAAGGTGAGTTGCCCCAAGCCGAGGAGAAGTCGAATCGCAAGCGCCAGGCCATGCGCGATGCCAGTGCCGCGGCTGACCAACTCGCCAAGGCGTCGCGCCGCAGCGTGATGGAGTTGCAGGAGCTGCTCGCCGGGCGTGAACACGACCTCTTGCGTACCGAGGAGTCACGAATCGAACAGGAACTAGTTCTGGTCAACGAACATCTTGGAAAGGCAAGGACTGCCGAGGAAGCGGCGCGCCGTGAGCTCGACTCCATCAACTCATCGGATGCCGCCGCCGCTGCGGCCGACGCTATGGCCGGAGCGGCCGCGACCGTTCGGAATACTCTTCCGTTACAGATAAGGACCAGACTAGCTCACTCACTTCTACAAGAGGCCGTGCGTCGGTTCAAAGAACGCTCTCAGGCCCCGTTGCTTAAGTCGGCATCGGCTTTCTTTGGGCAGATCACTGGCAACGAATTTGAGGGTCTCATCAACGATGATTCAAATGACCCACCCGTTATTGCCGCTAAACGGCCCGGCGGCGCGATTTTCTCCGTTGAAGCCATGAGCGATGGGACGCGCGATCAGCTTTACCTGGCGTTGCGCCTGGCCGCCCTGAAATTGCAGCGAGAACGCGGTGTAGATCTGCCCGTGATCCTGGACGATGTACTCATGGCATCCGACGATGTGCGGGCTGGCTGCATCTTCAAGGCATTGGCCAACTTTTCCGCCTCTGGCCAAGTCGTCGTCTTTACCCACCACGATCATCTTTGCGACGTCGCCCGCCGCAATGTCGCTCACGACGCCATTGCGGTGGTCGAGCTCAGGCGCGCGTGAGCACATCTGCGCGAACTATGCACTGACCGCTTCGCCAACGCGTTAACGAGACTCAGTCAATTTTATTATCTTGGGTGCGCGCATACCCTCGGAATAAAACCATCCACTGTATTTTTCTGTTTGCTTTATTCTGTCACTGAACAGAGAAAGTTTGTCCGCTGGTGCAAAGATTTTCGCCATCCTCCTAGCATCCGCTTCGCCAGTCCTCAGCGCCAGGTAGCTGGCAATGGCTGTGAACATAGAATCATCAAAATCCTTCACCTCCTGCGACGCGACAATTAACGACAGCCCATACTTTCTACACTCCTTCCCCATCGTTGGAATGAGTTTGAGCTTTGCCGCTCGATGGGCCTCATCAAATATAACCGCATGCGTAATACGCTCCTGCGTCCCGCGCCGAAACATCGCCTGATAAACGCTGTGTAGAACAAACGACGCAAACGCACGTTGAAGTAGCTCATTCTGCGTCTTGTGAATTTGCACCACTGTGGGACTACTTGACTCCAACAGACTCGCCCCACCCTGCGTTACATCGAAGAATCCATAATCTGCTAATTCGTTAAGCCGCAGTAGAATCCCTTTATCGGGCTTAGCCTCGGCGGTCAGTAAGGTATGGAAAGCCTTGAATGCTGGAATCGGCCCACTTGTCGATGCGGACCAGCCTTGGTCCGTATAGCTTTGCTTAAGGGCCTCGCGAATACGCCCCAGTTGCACATCGCCGAGATCCGGGAAAATTGTGGCAAATATATCGCGCAACATGGAGACGTTGTCCATGTAAGCAAGCGGCGATGTTCCAACTACCTGCATCGGATTAAAGCCTAAACCTGCGAAGGTCACAGTTCGGATGGATGCCGGAAATGTCGCGCTCAACTTCTCGTCAATGTCCTCGTGATAGGAGAACACGATGGGTGCGATATCGACGTTGCCGAGTTGGCGGCAGATTTGAATCAAACAACTGGTCTTGCCCATACCCGGAAGGCCAACAATTAGCAGGTGTGGATTACCCTTGATAGTTAGTCGCCAGTCTACCGGTTCGCCACTTGACGCCTCGAGTCCAAGAACAATGTGAGCCTCAGCCGCAGTAATAACGTCGACCGCGTCGGATCGATGTGCAACCGGCGGAGAAGATTTGTCGTGATTCAGTTGCACAGGACTGGTCCGATCCGGAGGCGGCTTCAGCGCTTCGGGCCCAAATAACCATGTTTCCGCAGCACCACCCCGATCAATTCTAACCGGAGTCGCAGCCCCGTACTCAGGACACAGCACATAACCAACGCGGGATCGAGGTTGGTCAGCCAAGCTCGCAATCTTGTAGGCAGCAGAATTTCTAGACATCTGATCCAGTTCGAAAGAAAGCTGTTCATAGGCAGTACTGCTCAAGGTATGTCGCCGCGCCTTCTTGAGGTAAAAGCGTAAGAAGCGCGCCAGGCGAACTCGCTGAACAGTTTTTTCGAGCGGAGAAGTTTCTTCGCCGTAGAGTTGTCCCCATCGTTCTTCGGAAACGTGAATCTGCTCGTCGATTCCCTCGAGCAAATCGGCGCTGCGCGCCGTTTTGAGATAGCGTCGGAACTTGACTTCAACAAAACTAAAGCGCAACCCCCCTTTGCGAGCCGCGCTTACGTAGAGGAGGTCCGCGCGCGCCGCCGACTGATCGGGCTTGTCTCCTATAGACTGGAGCAATTCCGGAACATCATCGATAGGCACAAAGAACCCGTCCCGCAGCGAGAGCCAACCCTCATCGCCTTCCTTTGAATGAACGCATTTATTCTGAACCAGTGCGAGAGCCACCATTTCAGCAACCGTGGTGCCCTCGTTGGTGAGGCGCAAGGCCAAGCGACCACTCAGTGCCTTTAGTGAGTCCAAAAGCAGTTTGCAATTCGCTGGGCTTGCTGAAAGCCCCATTTCATTAAGTGCACTGTCCAGCAAGCGCCTGACTTCATCTAGAGAACTCGTAGACGTGATCAGTTGTAGAAAGCCCAAGTCATCACGTTCGGGTACGCAATCAATCAGAAAAGCGTCGTACGGCCGCGGCAGGTCGCGGGGAGAGTCGAAATACTCAACGCCGGCGTGACGATCCACTGAAACCACCCAGTCGCACAGTCTGTGTATGCGCTCAAGGATCTCTTCTTGATCCGCGCTCACTTCCGTCACCAGCACCGGCCACTCGTCCTCGCTTCCACCACGTTGGCGGCACACCAGACGCAGGATTGCTGCGTGCGCTTTCAATAGCCTTTCTGAGATTGCTCGTCCGGCTGGATGCTTTTCGCCCTCGGGCATGGTTGGAACAAGCGATAGCCAATGCGGCACTGGCGCTGCGTCAAAGCTGCGTTCCGGCGCAAGCGACAGGCCATGCACTTCGAGGTTACCCTTTGCTAAGGTATCGATCTTACGGCACTCAATCCTGCTCGATAACAGGTCAAATGCCAAAGAAAGGTGCGCGGGCGTTTCGGGGATCGCATGGTCCCGGCGGGACCATTGCAACCGTGGAAGCGTAACTCCGCCCGGACGACGCACGCTTTCCAGGAGCCAACGGTCGTCTTCTGGAACAAATCCGGCACCGCTTCGTCGGCGCTCAGCGGTCGCCGAGAGAAACTGGCCGCATAGCTTTTTGCTCGATTCTGCCGGGTAGAGCTCAAGTTCAAAGGCATGCCTTAGGTATTCGCGCGCCCGCGTCGCTTCAATGGAATCGTCACCGGCTGCCTCCGTCTTTTCCACCTCACGCAGTCCCCGTCCCAATGCGCGGGCCGCAGGCTTCGCGTCCCCGGGTCGCAAAGCGTGCACACGCAAATGGCGGTATTCGGGGTGTAGGGTTAGATAACTAGCAATCTCCCCACCCAGCAGTTCAGCCGCGCTGCGTCCGACCGACGGTGCCACGGCCTCGTCGTCGTCCTCATCTTCCGTCAATAGACGGGAGAGCAGCGCGACGGTTGCCTTAGGCTCGGGGTCGTCGGCAAGGGTCATTGCTACGGCGTGAAATCCAAGAGCGTCCGCAAACACGAATGGCTCGCCATCGTCTACTCCAGGCAACATTGCAGGATACTGCGCACCAGAAAGGCCGCCGAGTAGTTTGGCTACTCTAGTCGCAGGTGCGCCCTCGTCGTATCGATGCCGTTGCGCCAATAGATCAAAGCCCTGTTGCCAGGCTACGCGGAGCGGATGAGTCGGCAGTACAATTAGCCCGTGCCTCTGTCCAGATAAGCCGAGGACCTCAAGCGTATGAATAAGCGCCGCGCCTGGAGCGGTAGACTCCCACCAGGAAATGGAAGCGTTGATGTAATCAACGACCGGCTTCTGGTCAGTGTAAAGCACGGCGAGCGGACCACGGCTTGACTTTGCCAACCACGCCATAAATGCGCGCGATGCTTGGCCAAAGCGCTGGTCGTTTGAATCGCCGCCCATAACGATCGGGACGAACTCGGGCATTTCTGCCGCGGAGCCATCGGCCCGTACGCGCTGCCGCCAGCGGCCCGGCAGGCCGCCTTGCATAACCCATTCCTCTGCGAGTTTGTGCAGCAAATTGGGGCACAGAACTCTCGCGGTTTTGCCGTTATGTCGGCAGGCGATGAACCCCTTCTTGTCCAGACTGAAAATCAGCGGATTACCAATGTCACCAGCAATTTGCTGGAACGCCTCCGCGTCTGGTGCGATGTCCACCACTGCCAGCGCTAGAGTAGGATAAATCCGCCCGCTGCTGTTCTTGGTAACCGTCGGGTGTTCGCCAAAACACAAGATAAAGTCTTCGGTTTCGGCCCGCAATGGAGAATCGCCATCTTCCTTGTCGCCCCCAGCAAGCGCGCGGATTACGGCCTGGGCCTCGAAGCGCGAGTTGTCGTCAAGGTCTCCAAAGTCATCCTGCACAAATACGCACTGTTGGAAATTCTTTTGCTGATGGCTGACAAGCCTCTCAGCGAGCACGTCGTGGCCCGATCTAATCTGCACCAAATAATCAACCGCGCCCTTTCCTAGGTTGGCCGGATCTGTTTTCCAACGAACTTCGAGGCGAGCGCGCGTGCTCGGATCATCGCCGCTATTTAGGCGCAATTCCGGACGGTGATCGGCATTGTCTGTTAAGCCGGCCCACGTTAGAAGCTTCCCGGACTTCCCCCGCCAAGGGAGCCACTCGATGCCACGCAGAGATTGTGCATCGAATACGCCGGGCTGCAGCCTGTTAACCCAAAGGTCTTCCTTCGCCTCCAAGCGCTGGAGGGCATCGAGCCGCGAGAATCGCTCTGCGTCCGCGAGGAATCTAGTCAGCTCCTGACCCTTGTCGGCTTGCGATTCCGGGAGCCTTAGCGCAGCCACGCGTGCTTCAGGCGACTGCCGATTGCCGATTCTGGGCAGTAGTCGTTCCACTAGGCGCGCCGAACGGTCCAAATCATCAATATCGAGCGTCTCATCCGTCGCAACGGGCCACAAGCCAATTTCAGGCAACGCTTCGCCAAGTAGATGCAGTCCCGCTCCTGCCCTACAAAGGTAAGAAAATTCCCGCCATGGTGAAAGCGACTGATTTCGAGAAGTGTGCCGGGCCTTTCGACGAGCCGCCTCCGCAAAACCTTTGCACCCATGTGCTAGGCGGTCGTGTGCGAGCCTTAGGCATGCACTAAATAGGGACTCTTCGCTCACTTCCCGCGCGGCACTATAAATTCCATCCATGCCAGCACCCGCCGTTTCCATGTCTACAAGTAGTAGAAGTGGAACGGCTTTGTCCTCTCGCCACTCGACCGCCTGATCAGCCGTAATACAACGGTTCGCGGCATCAGCCTTATCAGTAACCGCCGCAATCTTCCAAGCATCCAACGCAAACTGCTGGTCCGCAGCTAAGGCACGCACAATCTCCGCATGCAAACAACGGACATAAGCGACACTACCAAGCGCTGCGCTCCCCAAGAGCTTTTGGAAAGCGTGGCGGAGCAGCGGGACGGCGTTACTCGGCAGTGTCACCGGCGGCCTCCTTAACCTGCTCCGGAACTGAAAACCGCGCGCGGAGCTGTTTCATTGACTCGGCATCATTGACGCCCACCAATAGGCCGAGATCCCTTAGACGACGTTCTAGCCACTGTTTGTTCTCACGCAAAAGATCCTGTGGAACGGACGTCCCTGGCGGCTCGCGGTCAACATAGAAACCATAGTGCTCACGAAGAATCCGCAAAAATTGTTGGAGCGAGAGCACTTGCTCCGGTCTACCGTGAGCATCCTTGCGGAGATGCCGATGAACCAGGAAATCAAGAAGCGAATTGGAGAGCACGATGGCGCGTAAGTCTACTGATGTACGTGTGCCCGCTTCAGTTCGCGCAACACGACGTTTTGTTGCGAGTCCGTTCGGGCGGTCCGACATCAGAGCGCTTTCTAGCGCCTTTCGAAATTGCGCCCCTTGTTGCTTATCCCCAATCAACAGGACAAGTGCCTCCGCGAGTCGGCGCGCCGGACTTAGGTTCTTGCCACGCAGAATCTCGACGGTTTCTGGTGCTTCATCGGCCTCTTCCAGTTTCTCGGCGAGACGCAGACAATCTTCATCGAGACCATTCAAGATGGCGTCCGAGCGCGGGTGACGCTCATGGAGCAGCGAGCCAAGGAGATTCAGACGTGGACGCGCGTCTGGAAATGCCGTAGGCAATTCGTCCCTCAGCTTACGGTCGTAACGACCGCGCTCGTCAAGAATGCGAAGCGTCATCATGAGCACTGGCAGTCGCTCGTACCGCGCCGCACACTCGACCATCACGGATTCGGACACATGCCGCAAGTAAACGTCCTGTCCTAAAGAACAATCTACAAACAAGGGCCACGGCGGCTGCTGGCTTGGAAGCTGGCCGGTGTGATCCCACTCGAACAAGGACGCCGTCGTGCTAAGAATAATATTGGTCATGCCGAGCGCCACGCCAGATTCCAGCATCGGCAGAAAGGCCTGACGTGGCATTACATGACCGTATACGTCAATGAAAGTCATTAAGTCTTGTCTCAGATGTCGGGCTGGTTCCATCGCTATCGGCCAGCGATTGGGGATGCGGCTGTCCCCCTCGCCCCTGCCCTTACCAGCCTTATCAGGCGCCCGACCGCATCCCTGCGCGATGAGAACCGCAAGCAATTCGTCCACACCCAGATCGTTTGCAGCCTCGGCTTGAAAGCGATCGGAACTCAAATCTGTCGAATGCAAACCATGCACCGTCATATACCGTGCAAACAATTTTAGAAGCGGATTAACCTGAAAGGCGTCTCCTACGACGAACCGACCCTTGCCCCCCTGCTGAATGGATTCACCACGATCATTCCAAGCCAGAATCGCTGTCAGAAGCTCTGGGACGCCGCGAAGATGCGCAACTGAATCGGGAAGATCTACCCAACTGGCCATGTAGTGAGTGGCGAACACGCGCTGCACTTGTACGTCGTGCCCTTCCTCGTGCCCCTTATTTTCGAGGCAATAGGTAAGGAGAAGATCGCCTAGAACAGATTTGGCATGTGGCTCAGCGAAGCCGACGAAGGAATCAGCCTGCCTCGCCATGAGTACTGACGCCACGTTTGCTATCGTTGGCGGCGCCGCCTCGCCTTCCTCTTTAAGCCCAAAGGCTTCCTTGAATGCTCCCTTGCCGCGGCGCTGGCCCCAGCGCGCCATATAGATCATGGCCGGCAATAAGGTGCCAATATCAAAATTCTGGGGTGTGAACGGCAAGGCCGCCAAGTAAATTCCTGTCCACAGCTCTCTGACACGCGCCGGCGTGAGCACCTCCTCTGCGATATTCTTGGCTGTCTTGCTCATACGGCTGACTCCGCACGAATGAGCGTTTGCTTTCCGTTTCGTAATTCCACGCGCAAATACGAAACCTTCCCCTCTCGCTCCGGATGCCAAGCATGAAGTTCGCGCACATCCTCTTGGGCGACACGCTGCACGAACAAGTCAAGGTGTGCGAAAATACCTTCCTGCGCGGCGCCTGCCAACTGGGCTCCCGACTCGAGCGCCAGCAAAAGGTGAAAGAGTTCAAGCCCGATCGGCAAACGTTCTTCCCGGCCTTGCGGGCTCCGATAGGTAATCAGCACATGGGTATGCAGCACTTCAAGCCCTTGCACCATGTGCGGAAACGGTGCAGTAAGTGCAAAGCGCTCCCAAGGCTTTACCACCCAGAAGGCGCTTTCTGTTGGAGTGCGCGGCGTAATCCGCAGCGGCAGTCCTTGGGAACCGAAAGCTTCCGCAGGCAAGTCCTCGAGCCGCGCGATACCCAAACACAGTGCGCGGCATAGCTTTTCGCGTTCTTCCCCAGTCATGACTGGTACACGGCGAAATCGGTCTAGATGCCTCGCACCGTGCATATACAGCACATCTCGCCGAAGATTTAGGGCGGTAAGTTCAGCCTCATCCCACTCGAAAAACGCGCGCCGGCGCGCAGAGGCAAGCCCGCCCGGCGATTCACGCTCGGGCGGCGTACCATGCCTGAGCAAGTGGCGATCGAGAATTGGGTCGGCCTCAAGGGCCGGATCAAAGTGCGCCACTTCCGCAAGGAGCTCGCCCTGCCTGCCTTCGGCGGCCGCACCAGCGGCGACAAAGGCGCGGTCCCAATAAGGCGCTGGGTTGAGTTCAGGATTCTCGTGCAATTCTTCGCAGTAGTGGATGCCAAAAAATATAAACACGAGTGCGGCACGCAATTCGCGCGCCGTAATATGGATTTCACCGCGCAGATGACTAGCCTGAAGAGCGTCGGCGAGCCGGCGGCGCACGCGCGCACCGCGCGCGCCGTCACGCAGCACATTTACCGAAGCCCAGGCGCTACAACGCTGCTGGGCCGAACAACTAAGGCAGGGAACCCACGGATCAGCAACAAGATACTTTCCCAAAAAGCGATCCAGCAGCGCATCCAAGAATGCCGTTCCAACTTCGACACCTTTGGCATCGTAACCGCCAACAAGCGATCGCTGGTTTAAATCAACCAATCGAAACCGCGGGTTTATCGGCGTCAAATCAGACAACCCATCTCCGAACAACGCAGCACGCAGACTTTCGGTAAACGAGGTTTCACTGTCTCGTTGCTCTAACCACTCGAGAATTTTCCCACTGTTGATTGCAAGGGCGTGCGTAAACGTCCGCGCTGTGTGCGCGTCGCCAGATTGAAAAGGCTTCAGAAAGGCCTCAAGAAGATCGTTGGCACTCTTGCCTTGATATGCAGCGGAGCCGTCGAGATTTAGCCTAATCATTCGGCCATTTTTCAGACGGCGTTCCCATATTCGTTGCTGAGAGGTCGGCCGCTCTCCGGTTACGGCTTGCGTGAGGTTTTGAAGGAATGCAGTTTTTCCGTCTCCGGCATTGCCAAATAGCACAATCAGATCAACGTCACCCTCGCGGACTTCCCGCTGAAGAGCATCGTCCAGCCCCGTGTTCACATAGGTCTCTTCCGCAAAGATGGAATCCAGGCCGCGAGTTTCCGCATTGCCGTGTCGTGAACCTGGATAGGCGCTCAGAAGCTCCGCAAGACGCGGGACCACTTGTGGACTGAGCGTAACGGATGGAGTCGGTGGTTGAAGTATCGCGCTAGCAGCTGCTGGCGTAGGTAATTTAAGGTAATTCCTAGCCTCCTGCGCGTCCTGAAATCGTTGAACTAACTCTGGGTGGGTGGCGCGATCCAGAAATCTCCGAAGCGTTGGCCATTTTTTGACATCGATTCCCTCCCAATTCAGACCACGGTTCTTGTATCGCGTGGCGCCAAATACAAACGGCTCGCGCTCGAACAAAGTATGAAAGAACGATGCCGCCAGAGCGAACAGATCATCACTAGCCGCGACCGGTTCGCGACTCTGAATTCTATCACTTGCATACAAGGCATTGTGGCTTCGTGGTGGTTGGCCCACGTCGGTCACTGTGTCGTAGTCCGTCAGAACAACGCCACCACCTTGCACAATAATATTGCGCGGGCTTACGTCTCCATGCACTAGGCCTACCTGATGAAACTGCCAGAGCGCGGCGCAGAGCGAATCAAGCCATCGCAGAACGGTAGCCTCTAAAGAAGGCTCCCCAAGATCCTCACAATGTAGTTCTAGGACGCCCGCCAAGTCCGCGAGTGGGACACCTTCCACCCATTTTAGTAGTGCTGCGAAACAGTCACGCTGCCACTCTGGCGCGATCTCGTACAGCGCCGAAAGACTGGGATGAGTCGTGTGCTGACGCGCCTTCCGGTACGCACGTAGTGCTGGCTCGGCGTCCTCGGCATGATAAATGACTTTGGCAACATAGGTGCCAAAACGCTCATCATTGTTAGCAGCCAATTCCACAACTTTGAACGTCTCACCAATACCACCGCGACCGAGGCGATTGACGATTCTATAGCGGGATTCCTTGAACGGAACGATCGTATCTTCATCCCAGAATTCGGCTGGCGGAAGCGGTGCTGCAACTGTACCGACCAATACTGGCGCCGTATGTCGCTCAATAGCCGCTGCGATCTCGGTTGGGCGCTCACGCAATTGAGGCTCTTCCGCACAACCGAACCCAAGCCATTCGCGCGCCTCGGAAGCAGCCTGGTTTTGCTCGGTAAATAAACTTCTAAGCGAGTTACACAGCATGTAAACGTCCGACCGCGCGTCCGCGGCTGCCAGACCGCCGGTGCGCATTTCCGGCGCCGCCCATTCGCTGCGGGACATCAATGTTGCGACTGAGGAAATTGTATGTGCACCAACCAAGCGCGAGAACCCAAACTCCGTGAACAGAGGTTGGTTGTTGTGCCGTACACGAAGCGTATCAGGTGTAATGTTGCGATGGAGGAGTGGCTCGTGTTCACTTACCGTCGGACTGTGAAACCCGTCCAACGCCAACAGCGCTTCGCGTGCAAAGCGCAGTCTGTCATCCGTGCTCCACTTTGCGTCCGCTGCGCGCTCGCGCAGCGTGGGAGCTGCCGAATCAACAAGCGAGAAATAGAAGAGCTCACCAGGATATTGCTCGGCCTCTTGGAAAGAGTCGAGAAGGCTCGGAACGTAGGGCGATTTCTGCCATCGTTGAATTACCTCAAATTCGCGACGCGCCCGGTTTTCGGGCTGCTTCTCTTCGACCGCGGACAAGTCAAATATATGCAGAATTACTTTATCGCGCCGACTAGGATGCTGGCCTCGATACACGCGATGAAAAGGAGCATCCACAGACTCGACGCGCTCTAGGTTTATTAGCTCACCAAAGTGACGCAGATCGCCGGAAATTGCGATGCTAGTGCGCGGTTCAATTAACCTTGCCGCATGCTGAACCTGCGCTGGTGAGAGCCGAGCAACACCGTCAGCGTGCACCAGCTCCTTCCACTCCGAGAGTCCAAAAAGAGGCACGCCGCGCGCCATGATGCGATGGCCGGCAGCGATCCCTGTTCCACCGCGCGTCAGGAACATTGCCGCTGCAACATAGCCAGGGTCAAAAACAGATCTAATCTTTCCCGCTACGCGTTTTGCCTTGTTATTTGTCTTTTCGGCCTCCGCGGCGACGCGAGGCGCGTTCTTCTTGAAGTAGTCGACATCCCAATGTTTAACCTCAACTATCGTGATGCCGGGTGGGCCAATGACAATTAGATCGATCTCGTCTGACGGATACGCCGCCGAAGTAGAATGATTCAAGTTGGACAGCAGAATCCATCCGTCCGGCAGTTTGTTGTGGAGTCGCGTAATTGCCTGGCGTTCGCTCTCATTAACCGCAACCCCGCATGGGATATGACGCGCTGACATCCAACTCCCCTTTGGAACGACATCTATCCAACGACACAAAGCGCAACCGAGTTGCCAAACTAGTGATATTTCAGGTGTTGTAGCCTCGGCGTTATGCGACGGGGCCTTCCTACCCTACGACCCCTGTAATCTTAGTTTATGTTCCCCTAAACTTTTCCATAAGCCAGTTGATCCATCATCCCTGGAAACGGCCCTCGAACGGCAATCAGTGCTCCGCGCGCGCGGGTGTGTCCTCTGACCAACTGCTGAGAGCGGTGCCGACGATCTCGAAAATCGCGAATGAGAAAAACGAGGATGCGGCATAGGGGCGATCATTGACGTGTGGCGTGAGCATGTCGTTGTCGCCGGACGGGCCCGATTTCCGGCGGACTAAGCCCACGGGATCTACTGCCAGCAAGAGACGGAACAATGCAGCGTTGAGCGCTCGCTCCCGGGTAGAAAACGGCAGCTCTGCCGGACGATGAATAAAACGGGTGAACGTTTCTTGGATTCTTTTGCAGCGAATATCCGAGGTCGGTCGCAGGAGCGTTAGTTGTGGAAATCGTCAGTAACATGTTGTCTATGATTGCACGACTGCATTCGTTCCTTTGCATTCGTTTCCTGAATTTCAATCGATTTAGAAGATCTCCGTCAGATCCGGCGCTTCTTTGTTTAAGCACTGATTTTCTGGTTGCCGCTTCGTGCAGCGATATTGAATACATCTGCCCAGCCGACGCGACGGCGCGTCACCGCCTAACAACTAGAATCTCTAAGCGACGAGCGAGGTCGGCGCGATGGGGCGTTGGCGAACATCCGCGTCCATCGATGTGCTTGCAGCGTGTGCCGGGCCGGCAGTGGCTTCTTTCTGGAAGCGCCTTGCCGGTTGGATCGGCTTCGAGGCGGATCCGGATTTCGGCGCGGGGCTGCATCCTCCCTCCTGAGTTCGGGCCCAGGCCTCCGGAACGACTGTCAGTCGGAAAGAATTGGCGTAGGCAATCCGCACGGCGTAGATACTTACCTGTCGGAATCAATGTCGCGTTCCGAAGACAAATAGGCTTCTATGTTGCATTTGTCTTCTGACGGCCATATTATGCCCGTCCATAATGAGCCCGTCAGACACCGCGCCCCGGCCAAAACGCGAAGCGTCGATCGACGACCTCTTGGAATTGGGTCAGCGCGCCACCGCCGTCATCGAAGAGGCCCGCAAGCAATCTCTACGCCCCGAAAACAAGAAGACGCTGCGTACCTTCACGATGAGCGAGGTATGCGAGCTTCTGGACCTGCACCCCACGGCGTACTACGAGCTGATTCGCACCCACCCGGAATTTGAGGGCAGCAAGGTCGACCGCAAGCGGCTCTTTACGCTAGCCGAGCTTCACAAGATCCAAGGCCATCTTAACAAGCTGCCCAGGCAACGCTACGGCATTGAGCGCGCCATCACGATCTCCGTCGCCAACTTCAAGGGTGGCGTGGCAAAGACCTTTACCGCCGTCACCTTGGCTCAATACCTGGCCATGCGCGGATATCGCACCCTGGTCATTGACACCGACCCACAGGCGTCCTTGACCTCCTCCTTCGGGATGAGTTCGTCCGACGTGAGCGACTGGAACACGATCCTGCCCTACCTCTACGGCCGCGAGGAAGTCGAGCGAATGGGCGAGGAATGGCCGGAATCCTTCCGCTCAACCATCCAGCCGACGTACTGGTCGGGCCTGGACATCATTGCTGCCAACCTCTCGCTGTATGCTGGCGAATTCGTACTGGGTCTGCGGCGGGAGCGCACTAAGGGTTCAGACAAGCCTTTCGAATTTCATCGACCCCTGCACGATGCCATCGAAGACGTGCGGGGCGACTACGATGTCATCATCATCGACAATCCCCCTGCCCTCTCGCTATCAACAACGGGAGCGATCTTTGCTGCGGATGGCTTGATTCTCCCAACGCCTGCGGAAACCTTGGATTTCGAGTCCGCGCGCGCGTTCATGGCGCTCGCGGCGGAAATGCTCAAGGTTATTCGCGAGTCCTTTGGCCACGAAAAACGCCTAGAAATCTTCCGCATACTCATCACGCGGTACGCCGGTCGCGCCGCGGAGCTGAAGATCGCCAACCGCATTCTCGAGGTGTTCGGGGATTGGTGCATCCAAGAACCAATGGTGCAGTCCGCGTCAGTACAAAAAATTGGTAGCGACTGGAAGACCCTCTACGAGGTTGATCCACGTGGACCTGGCCGCAGTGTGCTGAAGCGCGCCCTGGAGGCCGCGAACGCGGTCAATGGATTGATTGAAGCGGACATCATCGATGTCTTCCAGGTCCG
>Ga0075015_100000222_pt1 | contig 17994 bp, 14 predicted proteins | sample AleBraG_ABR_2013_FD_71476 | JGI IMG/M metagenome (GOLD analysis project Ga0075015, IMG submission 71476) | Freshwater sediment microbial communities in response to fracking from Pennsylvania, USA - Alex Branch Run_MetaG_ABR_2013 | ecosystem: Environmental > Aquatic > Freshwater > Creek >...
CGGGGGAGAGGCGTGAGCGGTCGCCTGGCCGGCAAGGTCGCGCTCGTCACCGGCACCGGCGGCGGCATCGGTCGCGCGACCGCGGAGACCTTCGCCCGCGAGGGGGCGCACGTCATCGGCTGCGATCTCAACCCCGGTCCGTCGCAGGAGACCGTCGACCTCGTGCGCGCCGCTGGTGGTCGGATGGACTCGGTCGCGCCGGTCGACCTCTCGACCGAGGACGGCGCGAAGCGCTGGGTCGACGAGGCTGTCTCGATTGGCGGCGGCGTCGACATCCTGGTGAACAACGCTTCCGCGATCCGCTTCGGCGCGATCGACGAGCTGTCCTACGAGGACTGGTCGTTCACGATCCGCAACGAGCTCGACATCGTGTTCCTCGTGACGAAGGCGGCCTGGCAGCACCTCGTGGCACGTGGTGGTGGGTCGATCGTCAACATCGGCTCGATCTCCGGCTCGCGCGGCGCGTGGTTCATGCCGCAGAACGCGCACGGAGCCGCGAAGGGTGGGGTCCTCGCGCTGACCAGCCAGCTCGTGATCGAGGGCGGGCCGCACGCGATCCGCGTCAACGCGGTGAGCCCCGCGATGACGGAGACGCCGCACACCAGCCCGATGCTCAACGACCCCGAGGGCCCGTCGGCGCAGATCCTCTCGCGCGTGCCGCTGCGCAAGTGGGGCCAGGCACAGGACGTGGCGAACGCGATCCTCTTCCTCGCGAGCGACGAGGCGTCGCACGTGACCGGAGCGAACATCCCCGTGGACGGCGGAGCGGCGGTAGTCGGATGAGCAACGACATCAAGGGCAAGCTCCACCTGCGCGGAGACGAGGGTTACGAGCAGGCGCGGGTCGGTCGCATCTTCAACGCCCGCAAGCCCGATCGCTATCCCGCGGCCGTCCTCGAGGTGGCCGACATCGATGACGTGGTCGCTGGTGTGCTGCTCGCGGCGGCGAACGGCTGGCAGGTGAGCGTCCGCTCCGGCGGTCACTCCTGGGCCGCCTGGAGCCTGCACGACGACGCGCTCCTGCTCGACCTTGCTGCTCTCAACGACATCACCTACGACGAGGCCACGGGCATCGTCTCCGCCGGTCCCGCGACGCGTGGCGCGACCGAGCTCGCGCCGTACCTCACCGCCGTCGGGCGGGCCATCCCCGGTGGGCACTGCGCCACCGTGGGGATCGGCGGCTACCTGCTGCAGGGTGGGCAGGGCTGGAACGGACGCGCCAAGGGCTGGGCGGCCGAGCACGTCGTGGCGGTCGACGTCGTCACCGCGTCCGGGGAGCTGCTGCGCTGCGACGCCGAGCAGAACGCCGACCTGCACTGGGCCGCGCGCGGAGCGGGCCCCGGCTTCCCCGCGGTGGTCGTGCGGTTCCACATCCAGACCTATGCCAAGCCGCCGGTCATGTGGCACGACACCTGGGCGTTCTCGCTGGACGACGGCGAGGAGATCGTGCACTGGCTGCACGACATCCTGCCGACCCTCGACCGCACCGTGGAGCCCGTGCTCGCGGCGACCCGGCTGCCCGACGTGCCCCTCTATGACGGCGTCGAGCACCCCGGCACCGTGCTGCTGCTGCACACGACCTGCCTCGGCGACTCCGACGAGGCGGTTCGCGAGCTCTTGTCGGTGCTCGACTCGTGCCCGATCAAGGGTCGCGAGCTGGGCCGCGTGACCGCGCCGACGTCGTTCGCGGAGGAGAACGAGGCGCAGATGGGGCAGAACCCGGAAGGCCACCGCTACGCCGTGGACTGCGCCTGGAGCAATGCCGACGCCGACACGCTCGCACCGCTGCTCCTCGACGTCTGGCGCTCGCTCGACACCACGCACTCGTTCTCGATCTGGTACGGCTGGCATCCCGTGCGGCCCTTGCCCGACATGGCGTTCTCGGTCGAGGGCAACGTCTATGTCGCGACGTACCTCATCTACACCGACCCGGCCGACGACGAGAAGTACCGCACCCGCGTGCACGAGCAGACCGCGGCGATCGCGGCCAGCGGCGGCGTCGGCGTCTACCTCGGCGACACCGACTTCACGCGTCGCCCGGACCGGTTTCTCACCGACGAGAACTTCCTGCGGCTGCAGGCGGTGCGTGCGGCTCGCGACCCGAAAGGTCGCATCGCCTCCTACCTCGTCGACGCGCCGGAGCGGTTGAACGTGCATGCCTGACGCGCCCGCATCTCCGCCGCGACGGCTCGACCACGTCGGGCTCAACGTCGCGGACCTCGCTGCCGCCGAGCGGTGGTACGCCGAGGCCTTGGGCTACGTCCGCGAGCTCGAGCTGCGCATCGATGCCGTCGATCTCGACATCGTCATGCTCATCCACCCCGAGCGTGGTGACCGGCTCGAGCTGCTGCACCGGCCCGGATCGGTCCCCGGCCTGCGCGCGTCCACGCCGCCGGAAGCCGTGCTCACGGAGGGGTTCGGGCACGTGTGCTTCGACGTCGCGGGTGTCGACCCGCACTTCGACCGGCTCGTCGCGCTCGGCGCGCACCCGGTCATGACGCCACGGCCGTCGCCGGAGCCGAACGTGCGGATGGCGTTCGTCGCCGACCCCGAGGGCAACCTGCTCGAGCTGCTCGACCGCAGCGCGGGCACCAGCGAGCCGGTGGACGCGTGACCGAGGAGCGGATCGCCCCGGTGGTCGTGCCGCAGAAGCACCTCGTCCTGCTGCTCGCGGCGTTCACGTCGCTGGTCGTGCTCACGACCGACGTCTACCTCCCGGTGCTGCCCCAGCTCGGTGCGGACCTCGGCACGACCAATGCCGCTGCCGCGGCTACGGTCTCTGCGGTCCTCGTCGGTATCGCGGTCGGCCAGATCGTCGTCGGACCGCTCAGCGACGCCGTCGGTCGCCGCCGTCCACTGCTGCTCGGCGCGGTCGCGTACGCCGTGACCCACCTGCTGAGCGCGATCGCGCCGAACGTCGGTGTGCTGCTCGTCTTCCGCGTGCTCGCGGGTCTCGCGACAGCCGCCTGCATCGTCGTCGCCCGCGCGATCATCGCCGACGTCTACCCCGGCGCGGCGTCGGCGCGTGCCTTCGCCACGCTCGGTGCGGTGATGGCGATCTCGCCGGTCGTCGCGCCGGTGGCCGGTGGCCTTCTCGCGCAAGTGATGTCGTGGCGCGGGATGTTCGTGATCCTCGCGCTGCTGGCACTGCTGCTCGTCGCAGTGGGCTGGCGCACGCTGCCCGAGACGCTGCCGCCCGACCGGCGTACTCCGCCGCACCTCGGCGCCGTCCTGCGCGACCTCGGTGGAGTGCTCGCACGACGGCGCTTCCTCGCGTACGTCGTGGTGATGATGGCGGTCGGCGGTCTGCTGTTCGGCTACATCGGCGCGTCGGCGTTCGTGCTGCAGAACTCGTTCGGGCTCTCACCGACGGCCTACAGCCTGGTGTTCGCCCTGAACTCCGTCGGCATCTTCGTGATGTCGTGGGTGACCCGGCACATCGTCGGCCGGACCGGGCCGAGGCGCCTGTTGCTGGTCGGCCAGGTCAGCGCCATCCTCGGCGTCGCCATCTTCGCCGCCGGGGTCGTGGCCTCGGGCCTGCCGTTGGTGGTGCTCGGGCTGTTCGTCTCGATCGCGTCGCTCGGCCTGGTGATGCCCGCTGCGACGGCGCTCGGCATGGCCGAGGCGCCGGGTCACGCGGGAGCGGCCTCCGGCGTGATGGGCATCAGCCAGTTCACCGTCGGTGCCCTCGCGTCACCGCTCGCCGGTCTTGCCGGCTCGCCGTGGTCGCTCGTCGTGGTGATGGGCGTGAGCGCGGTGGCTGGCCTCGTCGTGCGGCTGGCACTTCTCGCTGGTGCTCGCGCGGAGCCCGTCGCAGCGTGATGACACCCGCTCGGGCACGTCAACGCGAAGGCGCCGGACCGCTCGAGTCGCGGACGACGAGCTCCGGGGTGAACTCCACGTGGTGGTGCTCGTGCTCGCGACCCTCGTCGCTGTCGGCGACCTCCTCGAGCAGCAGCGAGATGCCCACCTCGCCCATCCGGGCGCTCGGCTGGCGCACGCTGGTGAGCGGCACTGCCGCGGCGCCCGCGAACTCGATGTCGTCGTAGCCGACGATCGACAGCGCAGCCGGGACCGGGATCCCGTGCTGCGTCACGACCTGCAGCACGCCGAGCGCCATCAGGTCGTTCGCGCAGAAGACCGCGGTCGGTCGGTGCGGCGCGCCGAGCAGCCGCTGAGCCGCGTCCCGCCCGCTCTCGAACGTCAGCGCGGCGCACTCGACCCGGGTGAGCGTCGTTGCCGGCAGGCCGGCGTCGGCGACCGCGGCCTCGGCACCCGCGACCCGGTCGTGCACCTGGGCGAGCCGGGTCGGGCCGATCACGAGCGCGATGTCCCGGTGTCCCAGGGACAGCAGGTGCGCCACGGCCGAGTAGGCACCGGCCTGGTCGTCCACGCCGACCGAGCAGGCGATCGGAGCGCCGGGGGCGCGGTCGACGAAGACGAAGGGGACCCGCTGACGGCGGAGCAGCTCGTAGCGGTCGACGTCGGTGTCCGACGGCACGACGAGGATCCCGAGCGGGCTCAGCTCGACGAGGGAGGCGAGATGGCCCTCCTCCCGGTCGGGTCGCTCGTCGGTGTTGCAGAGCACCACCTGGAGCCCAGCGCTGGCTGCGGCGTCCTGGGCGCCTCGGGCGAGGTCGGTGAAGAACGGGTTGCGCATGTCCAGCACGACGAGGCCGACGGTCCGGCTGCGACCGGCCCGCAGTTGGCGCGCGGACTCGCTGCGGACGTAGCCGAGCTCGTCGATCGAGCGCAGGACGCGGGTGCGCGTCGACTCGGCGACCTTCTCCGGGTGGTTGAGCACGTTGGAGACCGTGCCGAGCCCGACTTCCGCGTGCCGGGCGACGTCGGTGATGCTCACGCGACGGGCGGCGGGGGACATGGGTGAAACGTACCGACCGTCCCGCGTGGCCGACCCGCCGGTGCCATTGAGCGGCCACCCGTGTTGTCCCCGGTGGCGTGGTGTCCTACTGTCGCGTCGTGGCAAAATGAAACGTTTCGATACCATCTTCGCGTGTCAGGAGTTGCTGTGCCCGACGTTACCGCCGCTCTGGACGTGCTGTCCGGAGTGGCCATCGAGCTCCCGTCGTGGGCGTTCGGCAACTCCGGGACGCGCTTTCGCGTGTTTCCGTCAGCCGGTACGCCGCGCACCGTCGAGGAGAAGGTCGCCGACGCCGCGCAGGTGCACCGGGTGACGGGTTCGGCCCCGACGGTCGCTCTGCACATCCCGTGGGACAAGGTCGACGACTACGACGCGCTGCGGGCGTACGCCGCGGACCTCGGGGTCGGCCTCGGCACGGTCAACTCCAACACGTTCCAGGACGAGGCCTACAAGTTCGGCTCCCTCGCCTCGAGCGACAAGGTCGTGCGGCAGAAGGCGATCGACCACCACCTCGACTGCATCGAGATCATGAAGGCGACAGAGTCGCGCGACCTGAAGATCTGGCTCGCCGACGGCGCGAACTACCCCGGGCAGAACGACCTTCGCTCACGCCAGGACAACCTCGCCGAGTCGCTGGCGACGATCTACTCCCACATCGGCGAGGGCCAGCGCCTCGTCCTCGAGTACAAGTTCTTCGAGCCGGCGTTCTACTCCACCGACGTCCCGGATTGGGGCACGGCGTACGCGCAGGTGCTCGCACTCGGCGAGCGGGCGTCCGTCTGCCTCGACACCGGGCACCACGCCCCGGGGACGAACATCGAGCAGATCGTGGCGACTCTGCTGCGGCTCGGGAAGCTCGGATCGTTCGACTTCAACAGCCGCTTCTACGCCGACGACGACCTCATCGTCGGCGCCGCGGATCCCTTCCAGCTCTTCCGGATCATGGTCGAGGTCGTGCGCGGCGGCGGGCTCGACGCCGGCTCGGGCGTCGCGCTGATGCTCGACCAGTGCCACAACATCGAGGCGAAGATCCCCGGCCAGATCCGGTCGGTCCTCAACGTGCAGGAGATGACGCTGCGTGCCCTGCTGCTCGACCGCGGCGCCCTCGCCGTGGCGCAGGAGGAGAACGACGTGCTCACCGCCAACGCGGTGTTCATGGACGCCTTCTACACCGACGTCCGGCCCACGTTGGCGCAGTGGCGCGAGTCGCGCGGGCTCCCTGCCGACCCGATGCGTGCGTTCGCCGACAGCGGCTACCTGTCCCAGATCGCCGCCGACCGGGTCGGCGGCGCCCAGGCAGGCTGGGGCGCCTGATTCCCACAGAGTCAGGCGCTCCGGCCCACAACTGCGATCGAAGGAAGCCATGACCACCACCGCCGCCGAGCTCGTCGCCCGGAGCAACCGGCTGGGACAGGACCCGCGCAACACGAACTTCGCCGGTGGCAACACGTCGGCGAAAGGCACGGTCACGGACCCGGTCACGTCGCAGCCGGTGGAGCTGCTCTGGGTCAAGGGATCCGGCGGCGACCTCGGCACGCTGACCGAGGCGGGCCTGTCGGTGCTGCGGCTCGATCGACTCCGCTCACTCGTCGAGGTGTACCCCGGTCTCGATCGCGAGGACGAGATGGTGGCGGCGTTCGACTACTGCCTGCACGGGAAGGGCGGCGCCGCACCGTCGATCGACACCGCGATGCACGGTCTCGTGCACGCGCCGCATGTCGACCACCTGCATCCCGACTCGGGCATCGCGCTCGCGACGGCCGTCGACGGCGAGGCGCTCACAGCTGAGTGCTTCGGCGACCGCGTCGTGTGGGTGCCCTGGCGTCGTCCCGGCTTCCAGCTCGGGCTCGACATCGCCGCGATCCACGCCACTCACCCGCAAGCCGTCGGCTGCATACTCGGCGGGCATGGCATCACCGCATGGGGCGACACATCCGAGGCGTGCGAGGCGAACTCGCTCGAGATCATCCGAACCGCCGAGCGGTTCCTCGCCGAGCGCGGCTCGGCCGAACCGTTCGGACCGGGCGTCGACGGCCGTGCGGCGCTCGACGCCGACGCCCGGCGTACGCGGGCTGCGGCGCTGTTCCCCGTGATCCGCGGCCTCGCCTCGACCGACCGCCCACAGGTGGGCCACTTCACCGACTCCGACGCGGTCCTCGACTTCCTCGCACGCGAGAAGGCGCCAGCCCTCGTCGAGCTCGGCACGTCGTGCCCGGACCACTTCCTGCGCACGAAGGTCAAGCCGCTGCTCGTCGACCTCCCCGCCGACGCGTCCATTGAGGATGTCGTGACGCGGCTGCGCGAGCTTCATGCGGCCTATCGCGAGGACTACGCCGACTACTACGACCGGAACGCAACGCCGGACAGCCCCGCGATGCGCGGCGCCGACCCCGCGATCGTGCTCGTGCCCGGCGTCGGCATGTTCTCCTTCGGCGTGACGAAGCAGACCGCGCGGGTCGCGGGCGAGTTCTACGTCAACGCCATCAACGTCATGCGCGGCGCCGAGTCGGTCTCGGCGTACCGCCCGATCGACGAGTCTGAGAAGTTCCGGATCGAGTATTGGGCGCTCGAGGAGGCAAAGCTGCAGCGGATGCCGAAGGCGAAGGCGCTCGCGACCCGAGTCGCACTCGTCACCGGTGCGGGTTCGGGCATCGGCCGTGCCATCGCGCTGCGCCTCGCCGCCGAGGGTGCCTGCGTCGTCGTCGCGGACCGCGACGCTGAGGCTGCGGCCAGGGTCGCCGCGGAGATCGGCGGCCCGGACGTCGCGATCAGTGTCGCGTCCGACGTCACCGTCTCCGCTCAGGTGGCCGCCGCGGTCGACGCGGCTGTCCTGGCGTTCGGCGGCATCGATCTCGTGGTGAACAACGCCGGCCTCTCGCTGAGCCGCAGCCTCCTCGAGACCACCGAGGCCGACTGGGACATCCAGCACGACGTGATGGCCAAGGGCTCGTTCCTCGTGAGCCGCGAGGCGGCACGAGCGATGATCGCGCAAGGGATGGGCGGCGACATCGTATACATCTCCAGCAAGAACAGCGTCTTCGCCGGACCGAACAACGTGGCCTATGGCGCTGCCAAGGCAGACCAGGCGCACCAGGTCCGGCTGCTCGCCGCGGAGCTCGGCGAGTTCGGCATCCGGGTCAACGGCGTGAACCCCGACGGTGTCGTCCGCGGCTCGGGGATCTTCGCCAGCGGGTGGGGTGCGAACCGCGCCGCCGTCTACGGCGTCGAGGAGTCCGAGCTCGGCGCGTTCTACGCGCAGCGCACCCTGCTCAAGCGTGAGGTGCTCCCGGAGAACATCGCCAACGCCGTGTTCGCCCTCACGGGCGGCGAGCTCTCGCACACCACCGGCCTGCACATCCCCGTGGACGCCGGCGTCGCCGCCGCGTTCCTGCGCTGACGGCATCGCGATGACCGGTCGCTACGCCGCCGTCGACCTCGGGGCGTCGTCGGGGCGCGTCGTCGTCGGCACGGTCGGACCCGGGCACCTCGAGCTCGAGGAGGTGCACCGCTTCGTCAACGGCCCGGTGCTCCTGCCCGACGGCTACCGCTGGGACATCCTGCACCTGTGGCGCGAGATCCTCGTCGGACTGCGCCGCGCGAACGACGGCGGCGCTCTCACCAGCGTGGGCATCGACTCGTGGGCGATCGACCACGGTCTGCTCGACCGTGACGGTGCCCTGCTCGGGAACCCGTGGCACCACCGGGACAACCGCACCGACGGCGTCGCCGAGCGGTTCTTCACCACGCTTCCGGCCGACGAGCTCTATCGGATCAACGGACTCCAGCACCTGCCGTTCACCACGCTGTACCAGCTGCTCGCCGGCGCGGGTGCGGCGCAGACCGAGCTCGCGGAGCAGATCCTGCTCGTGCCCGACCTGCTCGTGCACTGGCTCACCGGCGTCCCCGGCGCCGAGCGCACGAACGCCAGCACCACCGGGATGCTCGACGCGACGACGGGGGAGTGGTCCACGCAGGTGCTGCACGCCGCGGGCCTGAGTCCGTCGCTGCTCGCGCCGCTGCGCACACCCGGTCAGGTCGTCGGTCCGCTGCTCTCGTCGATGCAGGCGGAGACCGGTCTCGGTCCGGACGTCGTCATCACCACGGTCGGCTCGCACGACACCGCCTCCGCGGTCGTCGGCGTGCCCGCCGAGACCGAGCGGTTCGCCTACATCGCTTGCGGTACCTGGGCTCTCGTGGGCGTGGAGCTCGACGAGCCAGTCCTCACCGACGCGAGCCGCGAGGCCAACTTCACCAACGAGGCGGGCGTCGACGGGACGGTCCGCTACCTGCGCAACGTCATGGGTCTCTGGGTGCTGTCGGAGTCGATCCGCACCTGGGAGCAGCAGGGACTGCCCGCCGATCTCGTGTCACTGCTGGCCGAGGCCGAGCAGCTGCCGTATGACGGACCGATCGTCGACATCGACGACGTATCACTCCTCACTCCCGGCGACATGCCGTCGCGCATCCATGCGCTGTGCCGCAAGTCGGGCGAGGCCGTGCCGACGTCGCAGGCGGCGACGGTGCGATGCATCGTCGACAGCCTCGCAGCGGCATTCGCGCGTACGGTGTCAGACGCCGTGCGCCTGTCCGGTCGCGAGGTCGACGTGGTCCACATCGTCGGCGGCGGCTCGCGCAACGCGCTGCTCTGCCGCCTGACCGCCGACGCGACCGGGCTGCCCGTACTCGCCGGACCAGTCGAGGCGACCGCGCTCGGCAACGTCCTGGTCCAGGCCCGCGCGCACGGTGATGTCATCGGCGATCTGGCTGGTCTCCGCGCACTGGTGCGGTCCACGCATCGCCCTCAGCGGTACGAGCCCACGCCGTCGGGAGGCTGACCGTGCGCGTCGCGCTATTCACGACTTGCCTCGTCGACGGCATGTTCCCGTCGGTGGGCCGCGCGACCGTGCGCCTGCTGGAGCGTCTCGGCCACGAGGTCGTCGTACCCGCAGCCCAGGTGTGCTGCGGCCAGATGCACGTGAACACGGGCTATCTCGCCGACGCGCTGCCCGTGGTGCGCAACCACGTGCGGGCGTTCGACTCCGTCGACGTCATCGTCGCGCCGAGCGGGTCGTGCGTCGGCTCGGTCCGCCACCAGCAGGCGATGGTCGCCGAGCACGGTGGAGACACGGTGCTCGCCGCCGACGCCCGCTCCCTGGCTGGCCGGACGTACGAGCTCACCGAGCTGATCGTCGACGTGCTCGGCCTGGAGGACGTCGGCGCGTGGTACCCGCACCGGGTCACCTACCACCCGACGTGTCACTCGCTGAGGATGCTGCGCGTCGGCGACCGACCGCTGACCCTGCTGCGGAACGTCGAGGACATCGACCTCGTCGAGCTGCCGCAGGCCGAGAGCTGCTGCGGCTTCGGCGGAACGTTCGCGCTGAAGAACCACGCGGTCTCCAGTGCGATGCTCGAGGACAAGGTGCGCAACATCCAGTCCACGGGTGCGTCGGTCTGCACCGCAGGTGACTCGTCCTGCCTCATGCACATCGGCGGCGGCCTCAGCCGGCTGCAGACCGGCGCGCGTGCGGTCCACCTCGCCGAGGTGCTCGCGGGGACCCGGGCCGAGCCCTGGGAGGTGGGGTCGTGACTCGTCCCGTTTTCCTCGGAATCCCCACCGCGTCGGTGGGCGTCGGAAACCTGCGCGGTGAGCGCCCCTTCCCGGCCGCAGCCACCGATGCCCTCGACGACACGCAGCTGCGACGCAACCTCGGGCGAGCCACTGCGACGATCCGAGAGAAGCGGGCACGCGTAGTCGCTGAGGTCGACGACTGGCAAGAGCTGCGTGACGCGGGGGCGTCGATCAAGGACGACGTGCTCGCGAACCTCGACCGCTACCTCGTCCAGCTCGAGGAGCAGGTGACCGCGCACGGCGGCACGGTGCACTGGGCACGCGACGCGGCGGAGGCGAACTCCATCGTCACCAGGCTGGTGACGGCCACGGGCGCGGCCGAGGTCGTCAAGGTGAAGTCGATGGCCACGCAGGAGATCGGACTCAACGAGGCGCTCGAGGCAGCGGGGATCTCCGCCTGGGAGACCGACCTAGCCGAGCTCATCGTGCAGCTCGGTCACGACAAGCCGAGCCACATCCTCGTGCCCGCGATCCACCGCAACCGCACCGAGATCCGCGACATCTTCGTCCGCGAGATGTCCGGCGTCGGGCGCGCTGCACCGGACGGGCTCACCGACGACCCGGCGGCACTGGCCGAGGCCGCGCGCCTCCATCTGCGCGAGAAGTTCCTGCGCGCAACCGTCGCGATCAGCGGCGCGAACTTCGCGGTCGCCGAGACCGGCACGCTCGCCGTGGTCGAGTCGGAGGGCAACGGCCGGATGTGCCTGACCCTTCCCGACACCCTCATCACCGTGATGGGCATCGAGAAGCTGGTGCCCACCTGGACCGACCTCGAGGTCTACCTCCAGCTCCTCCCGCGCTCGAGCACCGGCGAGCGGATGAACCCCTACACCTCGATGTGGACCGGCGTCACGCCCGGCGACGGGCCCCAGGACTTCCACCTGGTGCTGCTCGACAACGGGCGCACGGCGACCCTCGCCGACGCCGACGGTCGCGCGGCCCTGCGCTGCATCCGCTGCTCGGCCTGCCTCAACGTCTGCCCGGTCTACGAGCGGGTCGGCGGCCACGCCTACGGCTCGGTCTACCCCGGCCCGATCGGCGCGGTCCTGTCACCGCAGCTCACCGGCGTCGCCGACAACCCGTCGCTCCCGTTCGCCTCCACGCTCTGCGGCGCCTGCTACGACGTGTGCCCTGTCGAGATCGACATCCCGACCATGCTCGTGCACCTGCGCAGCAAGGTCGTCGAGTCGAAGGCAGGGGGAGTGCCCACGCCCGAGGCTGCGGCGATGCGCTCGGCGTCGTGGGTGATGTCGGACTCGCGCCGCTGGCGCGCCGCACTCCTCGGCAGCCGCAGTGGACGACTGATGGCACGCGACGACCGCATCCGGGTGAAGCTCCCGTTTCTGTCGCGTTGGACGGCGTCGCGCGACCTGCCGGCACCGCCGAAGCAGTCCTTCCGGTCCTGGTGGGCGTCGCGATGAGCGCCCGCGAGGAGATGCTGTCGCGCGTACGCCGCGCCCAGGTGGCCGGCGCTGCGCCCGGTCGTGACGCGCCCTCGCGCGGCTATCGCCGAGCGGGCGAGGGCGTACGCACCGCGGACGAGCTCGTCGAGCTGCTCGTGGACCGGCTCGTCGACTACCAGGCCGTGGTCACCACGACCTCGCAACTGATTCTGGGAGAAGCGATCTCCGGTGTGCTGGCCCGGCACGCGGTGCGTCGCGTCGTGGTGCCCGAGGGTTTCCCCGCGTCTGCGACGCCCTCCGGAGCGGACCTCGTCCGTGACGACCCGACCCTCACGTCAGCCGAGCTCGACGCCATCGACGCCGTTGTCACCACATCAGCGGTCGCGATAGCCGACACCGGGACGATCGTCCTCGACGCAGGCCGTGGCATGGGTCGACGCGCGCTGACGCTCGTGCCCGACCTGCACGTCGTGGTGGTACGTCGGACGGACGTCGTGCTCGGTGTCCCCGAGGCTCTAACGCGGCTCGACCCGACCCGACCGCTCACCTGGATCAGCGGACCGAGTGCGACGAGCGACATCGAGCTGAACCGGGTCGAGGGCGTCCACGGGCCACGACGCCTCGAGGTGCTCGTCGTCGGCTGACGCGGCCGGACGGGCGAGCAGGAGGCGGACCCTCCTGCCGCCACGTCCGGCGACGCCGCGGATCAGGTGCCGGCGAGCAGGTGCTCCTGTGGCGGGCGGGCGCCGGTGATCCAGCCGACGACGGCGTCGTTGTCGGTCTCGGTCCGGGCGACGTCTGCCACCTTGCGGCCGCGGTTCATGACGTTGATGCGGTCGGCAACCTCGAAGCACAGTGGGAGGTTGTGGGTGACGACCACGACGGCAATGCCGCGCTCGGCCATGTTGCGGATCAGGTTGCCGACCTGCTGTGTCTGCGCGTAGCCGAGCGCGGCGGTCGGCTCGTCGAGCAGGAGGACGCCGTTCTCCCGGTCGCCCACGCGCACGGCCGAGCGGGCGAGCGCCACCACCTGGCGCTGGCCGCCGGATAGCATCTCCACGGGGCGGGTGACCGGTGCGGTGGAGACGCCGAGCGCCCGGATCTCGCGCTCGGCCTCCCGCCGCATCGCCTTCTTGTCGAGCATGCCCAACCACCCGAGGGGACCGCGGCGGACCGGCTCGCGTCCGAGCGTCAGGTTGCTCGCGATGTCGGCACCCTCGACCAGTGCCAGGTCCTGGTACACCATCTGGACGCCCGCGTCGGCGGCCTCGCGGGGGTTGGCGAAGGTGACCTCGACGCCCCCGATCAGGATCGTGCCGTGGGTCGCGGGGTGAGCACCCGACATCACCTTGAGCAGGGTGGACTTGCCGGCGCCGTTGTCACCGACGAGCGCGACGACCTCTCCGGAATGCACCTCGAAGTCCACGCCGGCCAGCGCCTTGACGAAGCCGTAGTGCTTCTCGATGCCACGCAGCTGAAGTGCGGGTGTGTTCGACGTCGCCATGTCAGGCCTGCTTCGACTCGTCGGTGCCGTCGGGGACGACGGCGGAGGCGGTGAGACGGGCCGTGACTGCCGAGGTCATGACCTTGTCGAACGCCAGCGCGCCCACCAGGAGCAGCCCGGTGATGACCGTCGTCCAGTACGGCTGGATCCCCTTGATGATGAGGGCGCTGTTGATGGTGGCGATGATCAGGGTTCCGACGAGGACCTTCGCCAGGCTGCCTCGGCCACCTGTCAGCGGCATGCCGGACAGCGCGACCGCCGTGATGGCCGCGAAGAGCAGGTCGACCGACGGTGACGGTGAGGCCTGCGACGTCGTGGCCAGGACCGCGATCCCTCCGAGGGCACCGCAGATCCCGGAGAGCACGAACCCGAGAATGCGGTAGCGGTCCGCGAGGAGGCCGACGCGGCGGACCGCCTCGATGTTGCTGCCGACCGCCTGCAGCCGTGATCCGGACCGGAACTGGTTGAGCCAGAAGATGCTCACCAGGAACAGCAGACCCACGGCGATGACCATGGACGGGACGCCCCACAGGTCGCCGTTGCCCAACCAGGTGAGCTGGGTGAGTCCCGTGATGGCCACCCCGTCGCTCAGCAGGTTGGCGACGCCGCCGAGGGCCGTCAGCATCGCGATGGTCACCACCAGTGCGTTGAGTCCGCGCTGGACGAGCCATCCGTTGACGTAGCCGACCGCTGCTCCGGTGAGCATCGCCGCGAGGATTGCCAGCCACACCGGCTTGTCGGCGGCCAGGGCCAGGCCGGCGACGACCCCCGCGACTGCTGAGGTGCCCGGGATCGAGAGGTCGAGGGCACCGGAGAGGATGCCGAACGCGACCGCAGCCGCGAAGATGCCGGCCAGCGCGGCGGCGTTGGCCACGAGAGCAGCGTTGGTGAGGGTGAAGAAGTACGGCTGTGCCCAGACGGCGAAGAACGCGACCAGGACGAGCCAGAGGATGATGATGCCGCGGTCGCGCAGGAACACCAGGGCGCGTACGTTGCGCGACCCGCCTGCGTCGACCGGAGCCCCCGGTGCCCCCGCCGAAGGGGCGGGGGCACCGGGCTGGGTCGAGGCGTCAGCCATCGTCGGCTCCGTCGTCACGTCGTGGATCAGCTGTTGACGGTCTTGATCGGCACGGTGAGCTGGGTGCCGGGTGCTGTCGGCGCCGCTGCCATGGTGTGCAGCTGGCCCAGGTTCTGGCCCATGTCGGCCATGAAGTCGAAGGCCACGATGCCGTAGAGCTTCCCGGTCTTGACCGCCGCGAGCTGGTCGGGCTCACCGCCGTTGCCGACGATGCAGATCTTCGTGGCGTCCTTGCCGGCTGCCGTGTAGGCGTTGAGACCGGCCATGGTCGCCTCGGCGTCGCCGGCCATGAAGCCGTCCGACGTCGGGTTGCCCTGGAGCGCGCTGGCGATCAGCACCTGGTCGGAGGCCAGGTCGGACTTCGCGACGAGCTTCTGCACGATCGTGGCACCGGGAGCGCCCGAGGCCAGCGCGGCCTGGGAGGCGGTGTTGATGTCGGTCGTGCTCTGCGCGGCGGCGTTGGGTCCTGCATAGATGACGGTCGACTTGCCGGCCAGGCGCTTGTTCACGCAGGCCGCCATGAGATCGCCGATGCCCTTGCCGAAGGCGACCTGGTCGATGGCGGAGAAGGACATGCCCGGCTGGATCCCGTTGAACCCGTAGTCGGCGGGTGCGCCGCCGGCGAGTACCACGATGCCCTTGCCCGTGGCCTCGGTCAGCGAGGGTGCGATGGCCTTGGCCGCCACTGGGATGACCCAGATCGCGTCGACCTGACCGAGCCGCACCCACTGCTGGATGGTCTGGATCTGGGTGGCCGGGTTGAACTTCGCCTCGGCGGTGACCACGGTGTCGCCGTTAGCCTTGCCCGCGGCCGTCATGCCGTCCGCCAGACCCTTAAAGGCAGGGACCCCCATGGTCGGGGGGAGGAATCCGATCCGCAGCGGCTTCGGCGCGGCGCTCTGCGAGGCCGAAGCGGACGACGAGGTGGAGGCGGACGACGCCGCCGGAGACGTTGACGAAGAGCTGCTGCTGCCGCATGCGCTCAGGGCGAGTGCGGCCACCGCGGCGACGGCGGCCAGCGTGCGGCTTCGGACGGACGGGGTCATGGGGCTCCTTCTGGCTGCTGGGCGGAGGGGCCTGGAGAGCTCTGGTCCTCCGTTCTGCCGAGAAGGGTTGGGCAGACCCCCCGCAGCGGTCGCCAGGGTTGCCATTGACTGGCAAAGAGATGTGTGAAACGTTTCGGATCTGTGACGAACGGAGGTCCCCGATGACGCTGGAGGTGCTCCCCGCGGAGACGGTCGTGGCCCGCGGAAAGCGGCCGCCGCAGGGCGAGCCGGTCGTCGACCGGGCCCTCGCGCTGCTCGCCGCCTTCGACGACAAGCACCTGAGGCTGAGCCTGTCCGACCTCGCCCGCCGCAGCGGGATGCCGGTCAGCACGGCACGGCGCCTGGCAGTGCGGTTCGTGGCGTGGGGTGCGCTCGAGAAGGACGAGTCCGGCCTCTACAGCGTGGGCCTGAGGCTCTGGCAGGTCGCGTCTCTGGCCGAGCGAGGACTGAGCCTGCGCGACGAGGCACCTCCGTTCCTCGATGACCTGCACGCCGTGACGCACCACCACGTCCAGCTCGCCGTCCTCGACCACACCGACGCACTGGTCCTCGACCGGCGGCTCGGCGACGTGGAGCTTCCGGCCATCTCCTACCGCATCGGCGGGCGCATCCCGCTCGTCGCCAGTGCTGCAGGAGTCGTGCTGCTGGCCCACTCGCCCGCCGAGTTCCAGGACCAGGTCCTGTCCGGTCCGTTCCGGTGGCCGTTGCACGAGTGCCCTCGTCCTGCCGCCAAGGACGTGCGCGCTCAGCTGGCGGGCGTACGCCGCACCGGGCTGGCCATGCTCAGCCGACCGACGGCGCCGATCGCCTCGGTCGCGGCACCCGTACGCGACCAGCAGGGCTCCGTCGTCGCCGCCATCTCCGTGGTCGTCCCGGCGGGGAGCATCGAGCTGTACCGCTTCGAACCGGCGCTGCGGGCCACGGCTCGAGCGGTGTCGCGTGCGATGGGTGCGCCGATGGCCGTCGGAGCCACCGCCCCCTGGTGAAACCTGCCAATCAATGGCAACGGCTCTGACCTGACGCCCCCCGCTGGGTCAGGCTCGCCGGACCGTGCCGCGCGCACGTCCGTCGCAGTCAGGAGCCGCCGCATGTCCGTCACGAGACGAGCGACCCGGCCGTGACGGCTGAGGTTCGCGACGTCCGAGTCGAGCATCACCGCGAGGCGGTCGGCATCGGCGAGGCGACCCCCCGGTTGTCGTGGCGAGTGGACACCGCGGTTCCCGGGTGGCAGCAGTCCGCCTTCGAGGTCGAGGTCGTGCAGGGCGGGGTCGATGCGTACCTGAGCGGTCCGGTCGCGAGCAGCGAGTCGACGCTCGTGCCCTGGTCGGCTCCTCCACTGACCAGCCGAGACCGTCGGCTCGTCCGCGTGCGGGTCTGGGGCGAGGGGGACGAGCACCCGAGCGAATGGAGCGAGCCGCTCGTCATCGAAGCCGGCTTGCTGTCGCCCGAGGACTGGTCGGCACAGCGGATCGCGGCCTCGCCCGGGCTCGGTCCCCACGAGCAGCCCGCCCTGCTATTCCGCCGCGAGTTCGTGGTCGATCGACCTGTGGTCCGAGCGCGGCTCTACGTCACGGCTCACGGCGTCTACGAGCCGATGCTCAATGGCCGGATCGTAGGTGATCACGTCCTCGCGCCTGGATGGACGTCGTACGCGCACCGGCTGCGCTACCAGTCCTTCGACGTCGGTGACGAGATCGTCGTCGGTCCCAACGCGCTCGGCATGGTCGTCGCCGACGGATGGTTCCGCGGGCACCTGGGCTTCACCGGCGAGAAGGCCTTCTACGGCGACCAGGTCGCGGCTGTCGCGCAACTCGAGATCGAGCACGAGGACGGAGCGAGCACGGTCGTCGTCACGGACGGCTCGTGGCGCTGGAGCCGGTCGTCGATCGTGGCTGCCGACCTCTATCACGGCGAGACGTGCGACCTCAGGCTCCAGGACGATGCGTGGACCCGACCCGGCTTCGACGACTCCCGCTGGCCAGCGACCGCGGCGCAGCCCCTCGACTCGACGGTGCTCGTCGCGCCGACTGGGCCGCCCGTGCGTCGCATCGAGACGGTGTCGCCGGTGGAAATCGTCCGGTCGCCGTCGGGCGCGGTGCTCGTGGACTTCGGCGTCAACCTGGTCGGTCGCGTCCGCCTCCGGCTCCCCGACGGACCGGCGGGAACCGAGATACGGATCCGGCACGCGGAGGTGCTCGAGCACGGGGAACTCGGTACGCGACCGCTCCGCACGGCGCGCGCCACCGACGTCGTCGTCCTCGACGGTCGCGGTCCGTACACATGGGAGCCGCGGTTCACCTTCCACGGCTTCCGCTACGCCGAGGTGTCAGGCTGGCTAGGTGCACTGATGGTCGCCGACCTCGAGGCCGTCGTCCTGCACACCGACCTCGAGCGCACGGGAGCCTTCGACTGCTCCGAGCCGGACGTGGTCACGCTGCACGACAACATCG
>Ga0075015_100000223_pt1 | contig 17987 bp, 16 predicted proteins | sample AleBraG_ABR_2013_FD_71476 | JGI IMG/M metagenome (GOLD analysis project Ga0075015, IMG submission 71476) | Freshwater sediment microbial communities in response to fracking from Pennsylvania, USA - Alex Branch Run_MetaG_ABR_2013 | ecosystem: Environmental > Aquatic > Freshwater > Creek >...
CGCGACCTGGTGTCCTCCGGTCCGGGGGCGCCGCCGATCGACGCGCTGCGTGCGGTGGCCTACCTGGCAGCGGCCTCACTTGTTGTTGCGGCACCGGTGACCTACGCGATCGTCGGCGCGTCCGGCGCTTTCATCATCTACCCGCCTCGCTACTCGCTGTTCCTCATCCCGCTCGGGCTGGTCGCACTCGCAGGGCTGGCCTCCGGCAGCGACGCTGCGGCAGCCGAACCCCCGGAGCCGTCGCAAGGGTCCACGGCATCCCAGGACCCGACGCCGCTGCCCGCCTCGGCCTGACCTGGCCATCCCGCGCGGTCCTGCCGGGCAGGCGTCGCCGCTGGTTGTGGGCGCCGGTTCGGGAGGAAGTGGTGACGCAAGGTCCCACGGGTCGCGATCACGGCGGGCGCCGTAAGGAACGCGTATGGATCTGCGGCCTAGGTGTCAGGGACGCGTTAGGACGGTGCTCGCCGGACCGGAACTGATCTTCACTGGACCCATGGCTGATCTGGCGTTCGTGCTGTTGAGCATCCTCATCTTCGGGCTCCTTGCCCTGGTGGTGAAGGGGGTGGAGCGGCTATGAGCCTGGCGGACAACATCGTCGCGCTCGTCATCTCCGTCGCCGTCGTCATCTACCTGGTTGTAGCGCTGGTCTTCCCGGAGCGGTTCTGATGTCCGACCTGACCGCGGGGGTCCTCCAGGCCGCAGCTGTGGTCGTGCTGCTGGCCGTGGTGCACGTCCCGCTAGGGGACTACATGGCCCGCGTCTACACCAGGGAACGCGACTCCCGGGTGGAGCGCGTCCTGTACCGGCTCATGGGCGTCGACCCTAAGGCAGACCAGAAGTGGTCCACGTACCTGCGCAGCCTGCTGGCCTTCTCGTTAGTGGGCCTGCTTTTCCTGTACGCATTCCAGCGGCTTCAGCAGCACCTGCTGCTGTCGCTGGGCTTCCCCGCGGTCAAAGCCGACCAAGCCTGGAACACCGCCGCCTCGTTCCTGACCAACACCAACTGGCAGTCCTACTCCGGTGAGAACACGATGGGCCACCTAGTCCAGATGGCGGGCCTGGCGGTGCAGAACTTCGCCTCGGCCGCGGTCGGCCTGGCGGTCGCGGTCGCGCTTGTACGCGGATTCGCCCGCTCCAAGACTGACAAGCTCGGCAACTTCTGGGTCGACGTCTGCCGCGGCAGCTTCCGCATCCTGCTGCCCTTGTCTTTCGTGCTGGCCATCGTGTTCATGATCGGCGGGGTCGTGCAGAACTTCCACGGCTACGACACGATCACCACCCTGGTCGGCGGACACCAGACCATCACCGGTGGCCCGGTCGCCTCGCAGGAGGCGATCAAGGAGCTGGGCACCAACGGAGGCGGCTTCTACAACGCGAACTCCGCCCACCCGTTCGAGAACCCGACCACGTGGACGAACCTTCTGGAGATCTTCGCGCTGCTGGCCATCCCGTTCTCCCTGCCGCGCACCTTCGGCAAGATGATCGGCGACAAGCGGCAGGGCTACGCCATCCTCGCAGCGATGGCGGTCATCTGGGTGGTGTCGGTAGTGGCCCTGACCGGCTTCGAGATGCAGCATGCCGGTGCGGCTCCTACCGCCGCAGGTGCCGCGATGGAAGGCAAGGAAACCCGGTTCGGGGTGCCGGGGTCGGCGCTGTTCGCGGCGTCGACGACCCTGACGTCCACCGGTGCGGTCAACAGCTTCCACGACAGCTTCACCCCGCTCGGGGGTGGGGTGACGATCGTCGACATGATGACCGGTGAGGTCGCTCCCGGCGGCGTCGGCTCCGGCCTGTACGGGATCTTGGTGCTGGCAGTGGTGGCGGTGTTCGTCGCCGGCCTGATGGTGGGGCGCACCCCGGAGTACCTGGGAAAGAAGATCCGGGCCCGAGAGATGAAGCTTGCCAGCCTCTACATCCTGGCCACCCCGGCGTGCGTGCTCATCGGGACCGGTATCGCGATGGCGATGCCCGGCCAACGGGCAGCGATGCTCAACCCCGGTCCGCACGGGCTGTCGGAGGTCCTGTACGCGTTCACCTCGGCGTCGAACAACAACGGGTCCGCGTTCGCCGGGATCTCGGTCAACACGGTCTGGTACAACACCGCCCTTGGGATCGCGATGCTGCTGGCCCGGTTCCTACCCATCGTGTTCGCGGTTGCCCTGGGCGGGTCGCTGGCCCAGCAGCAGCCCGTCCCGGTCACCGCCGGAACGCTGCCGACCCACCGTCCGCTGTTCGTCGGGCTGCTGCTGGGCGTCATCGTGATCGTGGTCGCCCTCACCTACATCCCCGCACTTGCTCTCGGTCCGCTCGCGGAAGGTCTGCACTGATGTCCAACTCCCGTGTGTCCGCCGGCCTGCTCGACCCCAAGCAGCTGCTGACGTCGGTGCCTGAGGCGGCGCGGAAGCTGGACCCGCGCATCATGTGGCACAACCCGGTGATGCTGATCGTCGAGATCGGCGCGCTGCTCACCACTGTGCTGTCGATCCAGGACCCGAGCGTCTTCGGGTGGCTGATCGCCGGGTGGCTGTGGCTGACCGTGATCTTCGCCAACCTGGCTGAGGCGGTCGCCGAGGGACGCGGCAAGGCGCAGGCCGAGACCTTGCGCCGGACCAAGACCCAGACCCTCGCCCGCCGCCTGGTGGCCTGGACCCCCGGCACCGAGCCCGGCGCGGAGGAGCAGGTCGCGGCAACCGAGCTTCGCCTCGGCGACCACGTGGTCGTCGAGGCCGGACAGGTCATCCCCGGAGACGGCGACGTCGTCGACGGGGTGGCCAGCGTCGACGAGTCCGCCATCACCGGCGAGTCGGCGCCGGTGATCCGCGAGTCCGGTGGCGACCGGTCATCGGTCACCGGGGGCACCAAAGTGCTCTCCGACCGCATCGTCGTGGTGATCACCAGCAAACCGGGCGAGACCTTCATCGACCGGATGATCGCCCTGGTCGAAGGTGCGTCCCGGCAGAAGACACCCAACGAGATCGCCCTGAACATCCTGCTCGCCAGCCTGACCATCATCTTCTTGCTTGCGGTGGCGACTTTGCAGCCGCTGGCGGTCTACTCCGGAGCCCAACAGTCGGTCACGGTGCTGGTCGCCCTGCTGGTCTGCCTCATCCCCACCACCATCGGTGCGCTGCTGTCGGCGATCGGCATCGCAGGCATGGACCGTCTGGTCCAGCGCAACGTTCTGGCCATGTCCGGTCGCGCCGTCGAGGCCGCCGGCGACGTCGACACGCTGCTGCTGGACAAGACCGGCACCATCACTCTCGGCAACCGGCAGGCCAGCGACTTCCTGCCGGTGGAAGGGGTCAGCGAGGCCGAGCTGGCCGACGCCGCGCAACTGTCGTCGCTGGCGGACGAGACGCCCGAGGGCCGTTCGATCGTGGTGCTGGCCAAGTCCCGCTACGGGCTGCGTGAGCGCACCGGCGGAGAGCTCGCGACCGCAGCTTTCGTGCCGTTCACGGCGCAGACAAGGATGAGCGGGGTCGACCTTGCCGGTGGCCGGCAGATCCGCAAAGGGGCGGCCAGCGCCGTGATCGCCTGGGTCAGGGACAACGGTGGCTCGATGCCGCGCCAGACCGGCGAGATCGTGGACGGGATCTCCGCGTCCGGAGGGACACCGCTGGTGGTCGGCAGCGCCCAGGACGGGGGCGCCCAGGTCCTGGGTGTCATCCACCTCAAGGACGTCGTCAAGGACGGGATGCGCTCACGTTTCGACGAGCTGCGCCGGATGGGTATCAGGACGGTGATGATCACCGGTGACAACCCGCTGACCGCCAAGGCGATCGCGGACGAGGCCGGCGTCGACGACTTCCTCGCCGAGGCCACCCCCGAGGACAAGATGGCGCTGATCAAACGGGAGCAGGCGGGCGGCAAGCTGGTCGCGATGACCGGCGACGGCACCAACGACGCGCCGGCGCTGGCGCAGGCCGACGTCGGAGTCGCCATGAACACCGGCACCTCGGCGGCCAAAGAGGCCGGAAACATGGTCGACCTGGACTCCGACCCGACAAAGCTCATCGAGATCGTCGAGATCGGCAAGCAGCTGCTCATCACCCGCGGCTCCCTGACCACGTTCTCGATCGCCAACGATGTCGCCAAGTACTTCGCGATCATCCCGGCCATGTTCGTGGCCGTGTTCCCCGGGCTGCACGTCCTGAACGTGATGGGTCTGCACAGCCCCCAGTCAGCGATCTTGTCGGCGATCATCTTCAACGCGGTCATCATCGTCGCGCTGATCCCGCTGGCCCTGCGCGGCGTCCGCTACAAGCCGAGCTCGGCCTCGGCGATGCTGCGACGGAACCTGCTCATCTACGGGGCCGGCGGCCTCATCTCGCCGTTCGTCGGTATCAAGCTCATCGACCTGTTCGTGCAGTTCATCCCCGGAATCCGGTGACCTGATGTCCTCACTAGCTTCACCACTGCGCCAGTACCTGGCAGGGCTTCGTGTCCTGATCGTGTTCACCGTCGTGCTGGGCATCGCCTACCCGCTGGCGGTCACCGCTATCGGGCAGCTGCTGCTGACCAGCCACGCCAACGGCTCCCTGGTGTCCGTGGGCGGGCACCCGGTGGGCTCGGCCCTGATCGGGCAGAGCTTCACCGACGCCAAGGGCAACCCGCTGCCGCAGTGGTTCCAGTCGCGCCCGTCCGCGGCCGGCGCCTCCGGCTACGACCCCACATCGTCCGGGGCCTCCAACCTCGGCCCAAGCAACCCCAGCCTGGTCAAGGCGATCGAGGCGCGTCGAGCCGCGGCCGCTGCCCTGGACGGTGTTGCTCCCGGCATGGTTCCCCCTGACGCGGTGACCGCCTCGGGGTCGGGGCTGGACCCTGCGATCAGCACGGCGTACGCCTACGAGCAGGTCAACCGGGTAGCCAAGGCCCGGGGCCTGGACCCGGCCGCGGTCCGCGCCCTGGTGGCCTCGATGGTGGCCGGGCGGGCCCTGGGGTTCCTCGGTGAGCCCACCGTCGACGTGCTGCAGCTCAACATCGCGCTGGCCGGACTGACGGGCCGATGACGCGGGGCAGGCTGCGGATCTACCTCGGGGCCGCCCCCGGGGTGGGAAAGACCTACGCGATGCTCGGAGAAGGCCACCGGCGGATCGAGCGGGGCACCGATGCGGTGGTCGCCTATGTCGAGGACCACGGCAGGCCACTGACCCGGGCGATGACCGACGGGCTCGAGGTGGTTCCCCGGGCGATGCTGGACTACCGCGGCGGCACCTTCCCCGAGATGGACCTGGACGCGGTGCTGGCCCGCCACCCCGAGGTGGCGCTGGTCGACGAGCTCGCGCACACCAACATTCCCGGCTCCCGCAACGACAAGCGGTGGCAGGACGTCCAGGAGCTGCTGGCCGCCGGCATCGACGTCATCTCCACCGTCAACGTCCAGCACCTGGAGTCCCTCAACGACGTGGTGGAGAAGATCACCGGCGTCCCCCAGCGGGAGACCGTCCCCGACGCGGTGGTCCGGGCCGCCGACCAGGTCGAGCTCGTCGACTCCTCGGCGGAGGCGCTGAGGCGCCGCATGGCGCACGGCAACATCTACCCCCCGGAGAAAGTCGACGCGGCACTGGCCAACTACTTCCGCGTCGGGAACCTGACTGCGCTGCGTGAGCTTGCGCTGCTGTGGCTGGCGGACAAGGTCGAGGAGGGCCTGCAGCGCTACCGGGTCGCCCACGGGATCTCCGGGCTGTGGGAGACCCGCGAACGCGTCGTGGTCGCCCTCACCGGTGGACCCGAGGGCGAGACCCTGCTGCGCCGCGGAGCCCGGATCGCCGCTAGGTCGACCGGAGGGGAGCTGCTGGCCGTCCACGTGGCACGCTCGGACGGGCTCACCGGCGCCAGCCCGGGGGCGCTGGTCTCCCAGCGCCGCCTGGTGGAGTCCCTCGGGGGCAGCTACCACCAGGTGGTCGGCGACGACGTCCCCGAGGCCCTGCTGGACTTCGCGCGGGCCGAGAACGCCACCCAGCTCGTGCTGGGGGCCAGCCGAAGGTCGCCGGTGGCCTCGGTGCTGGCCGGGTCCGGGATCGGGGCCCGCGTGGTCCGCCGATCGGGCGACATCGACGTCCACATCGTGACCCACGACGCAGTCGGCGCCGGGCTGGGCCTGCCACGCATGGGTGGCGGCATCGCCGGTCGCCGGCGGATGCAGGGCTTCGCCCTGGCAGGGGTGCTGCTGCTGGCGGCCACGCTCGGGCTGTCCACCGACCGCAGTGGGCTGAACCTGGTCAGCGACGTGCTGGTGTTCTTGCTGATCGTCGTCCTCACCGCTGTGGTCGGTGGCCTGTGGCCGGCGCTGGCCGCCGCCGTCGTCGGTTCCCTGCTGCTCAACTACTACTTCGTGCCACCACTGCACGCCCTGACCATCAACGACGGCAACAACGCCCTCGCGCTGGTGGTGTTCCTGACGGTGGGGGCCGTCGTCAGTGCCGTCGTCGACACCGCCGCCCGGCGGACCCGGCAGGCCGTCCGGTCGGCGGCGGAGTCCGAGCTGCTGGTCACGATGGCCGGCAGCGTCCTTCGCGGACAGGCCGCGCTGCCGGCGCTGCTCGAGCGGGTCCGTGAAGCCTTCGCGATGACGTCGGCCACCCTGTTGGAGCGGGTCGAGGCCGCCGGGCAGTGGACTGTGGTGGCCAGCGTCGGCCTGGACCCCTGTACCCGGCCGGAAGACGGCGACAGCGAGGTGCCGATCGGTGACCAGCTGGCCCTGGTGCTCCGCGGTCGGCCGCTGGCCGCCGCGGACCGCCGGCTGATCGGCGCGTTCGCGGCCCAGGCGGCGGTCGCTCTGGAGCAGCAGCGTCTGGCCGACGCGGCAGCCGCGGCCAAGCCGCTGGCCGACGCCGACCGGCTCCGCACGTCGCTGCTGGCCGCCGTAGGCCACGACCTGCGGACCCCGCTGGCGTCGGCGAAGGCCGCAGTGACGAGCCTGCGCGGCACCGACATCACCTGGACCGCCCAGGAGCAGGACGAGCTGCTGGCCACCGCCGACGAGTCGTTGGACCGGCTCGCCCGGCTGGTGGACAACATCTTGGACGTCAGTCGGCTCCAGGCCGGCGTGCTCCCGGTCGCGGCCCGACCCTTCGGCATAGAGGAGGTCCTCCCGATCGCCCTGGACGAGCTCGGTCCCAGTGGCCATGCGGTCGTCGTGAACATCCCCGAAGGGCTGCCCGCGGTCCTGGCCGACCCGGTACTGGTCGAACGGGTCGTGGTCAACCTGCTCGCCAACGCCCTGCGCTACGCCAGCATCGACCGGGTTCCCTACGTGACAGCGAGCTCGCTCGGCGCCCGGGTGGAGCTCCGCGTCATCGACCGCGGCCCAGGCATCGCACCCGATCAGCGCGAACGGGTCTTCGCCCCGTTCCAGCGGCTGGGGGACAGCGACAACACCACCGGGCTCGGGCTCGGGCTGAGCCTTTCGCGGGGCCTGACCGAGGCGATGGGCGGCACCCTCACCCCGGAGGAAACCCCAGGTGGGGGCCTGACGATGGTGATGGCGCTGCCGGTCGCGGCCGACCAGCCAGCCGGCGCCGCCTAGCCGGACACGGCGAAGCTGGGGGCCGGGTTGCCGGCGGCGGCCGCGGCGACGGTCGCAGCCATCCTGGCCAGGTGACCCATCCGCTGGACCTCGGCCGGCCGAAACGCCGGCCCGCCGGCGCGGCCCAGCAGCAGCGCCACGTTCGGCGAGCCGATCGGGGCGGCAGCCAGCGACGTGCCGGCACCGATCCATGACGACGGGACCCACGGGTCATCCGAGCCCAGCACCACCGCCCCGATCAGCGGCAGCCACGGCAACGACGACCACAGCAGACGCGGCGCCCCAGGCGTGCCGTGCTGGCTGGTCACACCCCGAGCGGTCGCCTCCAGCACCACCGCCCACGACGCCTTGAAAGCCTGCGCCCCGACCCGGGCGACCAGGGCCAGCGCCAGCGCCGGTGCCTCGGTCAAGGTATCCACCAGGTCCAGCTCGTGCCCCAGATCGATCGGGCCCTCATAGGTGCGGACCGTCTCGACGCGCACTCCGGCGACCTCCGAGGCGGCCGCCAGCATCTGCGGCAGCAGGGCCGGGTCTATCCGGACGACGAAGTCGTCCACCGCACCCGCAGGCTCGCGGTCGACGACCTCGACGCTGGCGATGTCGCCGCCGACGGAGCCGATCGCAGTGGCCAGCGCTCCGAGCGCGCCAGGGCGGTCCGGGAGCAGCGCTCGCAGCAGATAAGGGGTGGACACCGTCATGCCTTCATGGTGAACGACCCTCGTTACACCGGCGTTAAGCACGGTCGTCGAATCGGTCCAGCCGCTCCAGCTCGCGGCGGCGCTGCATGGACAGCAGATGCGAGGCGACGACCGCCGCGCTGGCCGTGCGCACGCACGCGTCGGCGCCGGCGTCCAGCGCCGCGACCACGACCGATGCCTCGGCCATGGCGGGAACAATCACCAGAAGCGGGTCGCCAGGGTAACGCCCCCGCACGGCTGCGACGGCGGTCGCGTCCTGCCGGGAGCGGACCCCGGCCACCACCACGATGACGTCGACGCCATCGGCGGCGAGCGAGTCCGCAGGGTCGATCGTCCATCCACCAGGCAGAACCTCAGCCAGCGCCGCCGCGCCGTCGAGGCTGCCGCACACCCTCACCTGGACCCGATGGCGCCAGCTGGCAGCACCGGTGGCGACCACGAGCACGGGTGACGCGGGCTCAGCTGTCCTCGCCCCGAGGCGTTCGAGGAGTCTCATGGCCCAGTTGTCGCACCGCAGGCTGGGGGCCGGCTGCGCCGATGCTGGGAAGACACTGAGACCACATTATGGTAGAATATTCAACTAAACGTCGTCGTTGTGTGGGAGCGGACATGAGCAGCTCGACCGAGGCAGTCACCCGCCAGCCCGCCGTTTACCTGGGGCACGGCGCCCCGCCGCTGGTCGACGACCCGATCTGGCCGGGGGAGCTGGCGCGGTGGGCCGCGCAGATGCCGCGGCCGCGGCAGATCCTGGTTGTCAGCGCGCACTGGGAGTCGGCCCCGCTGACCATCGGCGCCACCACCACGGTCCCGCTTGTGTACGACTTCGGGGGGTTCCCGCAGAAGTACTACCAGGCCCAGTACGCCGCGCCCGGCGCACCAGACCTGGCGGCCCGGGTCCGCGCGTTGATGCCGGACAGCGAGCCGGTGGCCGACCAGCCGGGCCGCGGCCTGGACCACGGCGCCTACGTGCCGCTGACCGTGATGTACCCCGAGGCCGACATCCCCGTTCTGCAGATCTCCATGCCGACCCTGGACCCGGTGCGGCTGTTCGACCTGGGTCGGCGGCTGGCTCCGCTGCGCGAGGAGGGCGTAGCGATCATCGGCAGCGGGTTCTTGACGCACGGCCTTGCGTACATCGACTTCCGTGACTCCGCGGGCGCGCCACCTGGCTGGTCCGCCGACTTCGACGCCTGGGCCGGCGAGGCGCTGGCCCGTGGTGCGGTCGACGAGCTGATCGACTATGCGCGACTGGCGCCAGGACTGCGCTACGCGCACCCGACGGTCGAGCACCTGGCTCCGATGTTCGTGACCTTGGGGGCGGCAACCGATCCGCAGGCTCCGGCCGATGTCACGGTCGAGGGCTACTGGTTCGGGTTGTCCAAGCGCAGCTTCCAGGTCGCGTAGCCTCGGCGGGTCCACTTTGTCCCACCGGGTGCTTGACCCGGCACAGCTCACGCGACCAGGAGCGGCCAGGTGTCTGCTGCGACCCGGCCGCGCTGGGTGGTGGTGGCCGCGCTTACCGCGGTCGGTGCCCTGGCCGGCTTCGCCGCCGTCACGGCCGCCATCTACGGGCACGGCCCGCTGCTGTCGGTAGATGTTGCCGTCGAGACCAGGTTCGCCAGTCACCGCCAGCACTGGCTGGTGTCGGCGTTCACGGTGTGGACCACCACGGCCAGCTTCCTCGTCGCCGCGCCGGCGCTCCTGGTGCTATGCGCCGTGGTCGCCCGAGTGGAGCGCTGCTGGCGGCCACTGGTGCTCGGGGCGGTGGCTGTCGGTGTGCTGGCCGTGTCCGTTACCACCGGCAAGCAGGTCGTCGGACGGTCCCGGGTCCCGTTCGCCGCCAACACCTTCGGAGACGGCGGCACGTCCTACCCTTCGGGCCACACCACCACCGCTGTGGTGGTGGCCGGGGTGGTGCTGCTGCTTGTGGACCGGCGGCTGACGGCGACGAGCCGCCGCTGGGCGCTGCTGGCGGTCGCGGTGTACTCGGCGACCACAGGTGCCTCCCGCATCTACCTGCGCCAGCACTGGTTCAGCGACGTGCTGGCTGGCTGGCTGCTGGGCACGGCCATCGTCTGCGTCCTGGCCGTCGCATGGTCCAGTCCGATCTTTGCCCGCCCGGGACCGGCGCCTGATGGCCCACCACCGCCGTGACAGGTGGGCGGTTCCGCCAGCTTCGACTCAGGTCGCCGCGGTCATCCGCAGGATCGCCAGCACGAGCGCGAACGTGACGGTCTGCAGCTGCGCCAGCGGCACCTGCTCGTCGGGGCTGTGCGCGTGCCGGACCTCACCAGGGCCCAGGTGGACCGTCGGGATGCCGGCGGCGCTGTACAGGCGCAGGTCGCTTCCGTAGGGCGCTGCCCGTGGGCGCGGCCTGGGGACCCGGTTCGCGTCGGCGACCGCGTCCTGGACCAGTGCCAGCAGAGGGTGGCCTGCGGGCAGGGCGCCGCTGGCGAACTGGCCGCCTGGCCAGCGCACCGTCGCCGGGTGGTCGCGCAGCCACGGGTCGGCCGCGCACACCGACGCAACCCGCTGGCTCAGCGCCTCCCGCGCGCGGGCCGGGTCCTCACCGATCGCCACCCCCATCCGTCCGGACACGGTCAGCAGGTCCGGCACCGTGCTGGCCCAGTCGCCGGCTCGGACCGTGCCGACCGAGATCGGGTAGGCGAGCGGGTACTCCGCCATCAGGTCGTCGACGTCGACGTTGCGCTCGGCCTCGAGCTCGGCTAGTGCCGCGTGCAGCGGCAGGTAGGCGTCGACCGCGCTGTGCCCCGCGTACGGGGTGGCGCCGTGGGTGGCCTGGCCGGGGACGGTCAGCTCGAACGTCAGGGCGCCGGCGTTGGCGCAGATGACTGTCCCCGACGTCGGCTCGGTAATGATGCAGGCGTCGCCGGTGTAGCCCCGGGCCAAGGTGCCGAACGCGCCGAGCCCGCCGTCTTCCTCGCTGACGACGCTATGCAGCGCCACTGTCCCGCGAAGGGCGACCCCGGCCGCCTGCACTGCCGCCAGGGCCGCCAGGTTGCAGACCAGCCCGGCCTTCATGTCCACGGTTCCGCGGCCGTGCATTGACCCTGACTGGACGCGGGCAGCGAAGGGGTCGCGGCCCGGCCAGCGGCCCAGGTCGCCCGGTGGAACCACGTCCACGTGCCCTTGCAAGATCAGGGTCGGCCCGTCGCCGGTCGGCACCGTGGTCGCGACCAGCCCCCACGCCTGCGACCGGGCCGCCTCGCGCCCGGGATAGCCGTCCGCCGCCGTCAGAGCCTCGACGTCCATCTGCCAGTGGTCGACCTGCAGGCCCATCGCGTCCATCCGGTAGGCCATCCAGGCCTGAGCGTCGGCCTCGGCGTCGGTGCCGGTGACGCTGGGAATCGCGACCAGCTCGGCCAGGTCGGCCACCATCGCCGCGTGGTCGACAGCGGCCAGGCAGCGGGTCTGCTCCGAGGTCAGGTCGGGCACGGCCGGTGCCCGCTCAGCGCCGTCGCAGCGGAGCCAGGCCCAGCGGTGAGCCGCGTCGCCGTCGCCGACGAGAGGAGCGCACCACGGCTCCGCCGGCGACCGCCAGGGCTCCGGCCGCTGCCACGGCGGCGAGCCACCCCAGCAGCGACGCCGACGACCCGGCCGGCGTCCCGGCCGCGGCCGGTGGCCGCACCTGGGACAAGGTGGCAGCGCTGGCCGACTCGCTGACCGGGGCGGCCGGGCCGACCAGCTCACCCACTGGGGCAGCCCGGCCGTAGTTGTCGAAAGCCCAGTTCAGCAGGCGACGCTCAGCGACGTCGGCGTTGCCCTTGGTGTGCATCAAGACCACCAGGAGGGTGTGCCCTGAGCGGGTCGCCGCCCCGATGAACGTGTTGCCCGCCTGGGAGGTGTAGCCGGTCTTCACCCCGATGATCCCGGGATAGCCCTCCAGCAGCAGCCGGTTCAGACTCTGGATGGCGAAGCTGGCGCGCGCCGCGCCGGGCTTCTTCGGCATCCGCCCCGGAAACGTCGAGCGCGGGACGACCACATACGCGCAGAAGGCGGGCATCGCCATCGCCGCCCGACCGAACAGCGCCAGGTCGTACGCCGAGCTGAACTGCCCGCGCTGGTCCAGCCCGCTGGGGTCCTTGATCGTGGTGTCGCCGGCCTGCAGGTGCCGGGCCTCGGCCGCCATCAGCGCCACCGTCCGGCCGGTGCCGCCGGCGATGGTCTCCAAGGCGTGGGTGGCGTCGTTCGCCGACGGCAGCAGCATCGCCCGGAACAGCTCGTCGACGGTGTAGGTGGCGCCGGCAACCATCCCCACCCGGGTGCCCTGCATCTGGGTGTCGGCCAAGGTCGCGGTGTACACGGTGGCCGGTTTCAGCAGCGGTAGGAGCACCAGCGCGGTCAGGGTCTTCAAGGTGCTCGCCGGGCGCAGCAGGGTATGGGGGGCCTTGGCCCCGTAGATCAGCCCGGAGTCCATGTCGGCGACCAGCCAGCTCGCGGCGACGTCCGGCGGTGGATGCACACCGGGTGCCACGACGACACCAGGTGCCCCCATCAGCTGCCCACCGATCGGGCCGGTAGCCTCGTCGGCGCCTGCCGGGCTGGCGGCCAGCGGCAGCACCGCCAACGCGAGGCCGGCAGCCGCCGCCAAGGCGAGGGCTCGTCGCCGGCTGGGTGGCACGCAGCTCCTTCGGGCTCGACAGGTTGCCCGACAGGGTAGCCCCGGTGGCGCCCGGACCGGTCCCGGTTTGCGTCCCGGTTTGCGTCCCGGTTTGCGTCCCGGGCCTGCTACCGGGAGCGTGGACGGCCACGACAACTTCGAGCGCGAGGAGCACCCTGCTATGCCCAGCCGCGATGCGACCACCCACTGGCACGGCGACCTGCAGACCGGGTCCGGGACAGTCACCCTGGACTCCTCCAACGCCGGGCAGTTTCCGGTGTCGTTCCCGACCCGCGCCGGGGACCCCGACGGTCAGACCAGCCCCGAGGAGCTCATCGCCGCGGCCCACTCGGCCTGCTACGCCATGAGCCTGTCAAACGGGCTGGCGCAAGCGGGGACGCCGGCGGCCGAGCTGGACGTCACCGCCGAGGTGACGCTCGGCCGCCCCGAAGGTGGCGGCCTGGCGATCACTTCTGTCGCGTTGACGGTGGAGGCCACAGTTCCCGGGATCGACGATGCGGCCTTCGCCGAGGCGGCTGCGGTGGCCAAGGCCGGCTGCCCGGTGTCCCGGGCGCTGGCGGCGGTCCCGTCGATCACAGTCCAGGCCCGACTTCGGCCCTGACCGGGGCGCTCACGGGCCTGGACGGGGTGGCAGCAGAGCTGCCGGGTTCAGTTGACGCCGACGCTGATGGCCAGCAGGGCCGACACCCGCGCCCATCGGGCGACCTCGCAGCCGTTGGTGCGGGCGAACCTGGTATGCACCGGTCGGCCGTGGAACGTTCCGCTGACGGTGGCGGTCTGGGCGCCGCCGTAGATCATGCTGCACATCATCGAAGTGGGGGTCGGGGCGAACGGGTCGGTCGGGGCCGCGTCGATCTGGTCGCAGGCGGCGACCGGATGGGGGTGGCTGCCCCCCGGCGGGTCACACGTCAGGGTCCAGGTCGTGGGCGCACTTGCCGTGCCGGCGTCCACAGTCACCGTCAGGCTGGTGCGCGCGCCGCTGCTGGGGCCCGGGGAGCCGGCTACGGTCGACGCGCTGGCGCATCCGGCCAGCAGCACAGCCGCAGCGGCGGCGCCAGCGGCAGGCCGGGCCCAGCCCAGGTGGCCGTGGCTGCGTCTCATGCCGGGTTGGACGTTGCGGCGGGCCTGCGCGTTCCGGCCACGGTCAGTCCCGGCCGGCCGCGGGGGTGGGCATCCCGCGGATCAGGTCAGCCACCAGCGCCGTCCAGCCGCTCTGGTGGCTGGCGCCGAGGCCAGCGCCGGTGTCGCCGTCGAAGTACTCGTAGAACAGGGGGCCTGCCCGCCCTCCGGGGTCGGCCCTCAGGCCCCCGCCGTCGGCGGGGCGCACACCGGCTGCGTCAGGCAGGAACAGCGACACCAGCCGTCGGCGCAGCTCCTTCGCGACCTCGCTCAAGGTGAGCTGCTGGCCCGATCCGGTGGGGCACTCCACGGTGAAGGAGTCACCCAGGTACTGGTGGTAGCGCTCGAGCCCTTCGATGACCAGATAGTTGATCGGCATCCACACCGGGCCCCGCCAGTTGGAGTTGCCTCCGTACAACGCGGTGCGGGACTCGGCCGGCTCGTAGCCGACACTGAACTCCTGCCCGTCCAGCTCGACCCAGAACGGCTCGGCCGCGTGTGCCTTGGACAGCGACCGGATGCCGTGCGGGGACAGCATCCGTTCCTCGTCCAGCACCTCGACCAGCACCCGCCGCAGCCGCTCGGGGTCGACGACGGTGAGCATCAGACGGTCGGAGTCCGGGGCCAGCGACACGAACCCGCACCGGTCGACCTGGCCGGGGCCGCGCCGGCGGGCCATGAAGTCGGAGAAGCGTTTGCGCAGCCTGGTGCGGGAGGCGGTCGTCGACTCGGTGACTTCCAGCGCGGCCAGGACCGGGATCAGGCCGACCACCGACTTGACGCGCAGCGGCACCCGTAACCCGTCGGGGCGCACCAGCTGATCGTAGAAGAAGCCGTCCGCGGGGTCCCACAGCCCGTTGTCGGCCACCCCGTCGGTGATCGCGGCGAAGTGCTCGAAGAACTTGGTGGCGATGTCCTCGTACACGTCGTCGTGTTCGGCCAGCACCAGGGAGATGTTCAGCATCGACAGGGCGTAGAAGGCCATCCAGGCGGTCCCGTCGCTCTGCTCGAGCCGCCAGCCGGCCGGCAGGTGCGAGCGGTCGATCGGGCCGATGTTGTCCAGGCCGAGGAAGCCGCCCTCGAAGGCGTTGTTGCCGTCGGGGTCCTCCCGGTTTACCCACCAGGTGAAGTTCAGCAGCAGCTTCTGGAACACCCGCTCCAAGAACGCGTAGTCGCGCACGCCGCTGGCCGCCGCATCCAGGTCGAAGACCTTCAGCGCGGCCCAGGCGTGAACCGGCGGGTTCACATCGTCGAAGGACCACTCGTAGGCCGGCAACGCCCCGTTGGGGTGCATGAACCACTCCCGGCACAGCAGGACAAGCTGGTACTTGGCGAACGACGGGTCCAGGTGGGCGAGCACCACGCAGTGGAACGCCAGGTCCCACGCGGCGAACCACGGGTACTCCCACGGGTCCGGCATCGACAAGATGTCGTAGGCGTCCAGGTGCCGCCAGCGCCCGTTGCGGATCTGTCCGCGGCCGGTAGGCGGCGCCGGCTCCCCGGCGTCGCCGTCCAGCCAGGCGGGCACGTCGTAGCGGTAGAACTGCTTACCCCACACCATCCCGGCGAACGCGGCCCGCATCACGGCCGCCTGCTGCGGTGGCGTGGCGGGCCCGGCCAGCTCCGCGAAGAACGTGTCGGCCTCGGCTTTGCGGGCCGCCATCACGGTGTCGAACGCCGCTCCTGCCCAGTCCGGGTCGGTCTCGTCGCCGGCGGTGGGCGAGTACAGCCGAAGCCGCAGCTCCACCGTGTCGCCGGCCGCCACGTCCAGCCGGTACCACCAGGCGGCCTTGGTGCCGACCTGGTCGGGGTTGACCGTCGGCGCGCCGTCGACGACGTGGTCGTTGATCCCGTCCTTGGGGAACGGGGTGCTCGCCTGGGTTCCGAACAGCCGCTGGGTGTTCGTTGCGTTTTCGCAGAACAGCGGCACTGGGGCGACACCTCCCGGGCCGGGTGCGGCCGCCAGCCGGTACACCCCGGCGCGTTCGTGCTCGGCCAGCAAGTCACCGGCCTGGGTGCTCAGCACCGGCCGGACGCGGTCCTGGTCCCAGGACCAGGTGTCCCGGAACCACAGCGACGGGAGCACGTGCAGCGACGCCGCCTGCGGCCCGGCGTTGGTCACAGCCACCGACATGGTGATGTCGGTGGGGCCGGCCTTGGCGTAGGTGACCTCGACCACCCAGTACCGGTCGTCGTCGAACACGCCGGTGTCGGCGAGCTCGTACTCCGGCTCGTCACGGCCGCGGGCGGCGTTGACGGCCACCAGGTCCTCGTACGGGAACGCGGCCTGCGGGTAGTGGTAGCGCCAGCGCAGCCACGAGTGGCTCGGGGTGGCGTCGGTGTACCACCAGTACTCTTTGGCGTCCTCACCGTGGTTGCCCTCATGGCCGGTGAGGCCGAACAGGCGCTCCTTCAGGATCGGGTCGTGCCCGTTCCACAGGGCCAGCCCCAGGCAGATGTCCTGGTGCAGGGTGCAGATCCCGGCCAGCCCGTCTTCGTTCCAGCGGTAGGCGCGCGAGCGTGACTGGTCGTGGGTGAACGACCGCCACGCGTCGCCGTCGGCGCTGTAGTCCTCCCGGACGGTGCCCCAGGCACGCTCGGCGACGTACGGGCCCCACGTGTACCAGGGTCCGGCGTACTCCAGGCCGTGCTCTGGGTGCCCGACGGTGGCCATCCGCTGCTGCTCGGGGTTCACCGGCCCACTGTCCCATCTGCCGCCGCGGGCCACCTCACGGCACCATCTCCACGACGGGCACGGGGGCCGTTTCGGCTCGGGCGGTCTCGGCCAGGACCACCCCGATGATCACGATGACGCCACCGAGGATCTGCGCCGCCCCGAGGGCTTCCCCCAGCCACAGGTAGGCGATGACCGTCGCCGCGACAGGCTCCACCATTCCGACGAGTCCGACTTGGCGGGCCCTTAGGTGTCCCAGCGACGCGATGCTGAGGGTGAACGGCACCACGGTGCCCAGCAAGACCAGCGAGATGGCCAGCCACCACAGCGGAACTTCGTGCCCGGACAGGTGGCCGAGCAGCGACACGCGCTGTTGGAGGAGCCTGAACGGGAACCGCCACCACGGCCGCAGGACAGCCCAGAAGACAGCGGCGAACCCGAATGCCAAACAGGTCAGCGACACCGGGTCGCGGCCCCTGACCATGTGCTCGCCGAGCAGGAAGTACAGGGCCAGGACGAACGCTGCGGCAACCCCTGCGGCGACCCCCAGCCGGTCCAGGGTCAGCCCGCCCCACACCTGCGCGACCACCGCGAGGCCGGTCAGCGACAGCGCCAGGGCCAGCCAGACCCGCCGCAGGACCGGCTCGTGCATGACGAACCTGGCCCACAGGGCCACCAGCAGCGGCGCGGTGAACTCCAGCAGCAGCGCGATGCCGACGGGCAGCCGTTTGATCGCGACGAAATACAGCCACTGGGTTCCCGCGAGACCTGCGACGCCGTAGACGGCGAGCAGCGGCAGCTCCCGTGGGCTGAACCGCAGACTGGCCGGGCGGGTGGCCAGCACCAAGGCCAGCAGTGCCACAAAAGCCCCGGTGGAGCGCAGCTCGGTCAGCGCCTGGGCAGGGACACCGCCGATGAGCATGATCTTGGAAATCGTGCCGTTGAGGGCGAACAGCAGGGCCGCGGTCACCACCATGAGATAGCCGAGGCCTCGGCGCCGCTGCTGCACCCGCCGGAGGCTACCGGCCCTACTGGCCCTAGCTGGTGCAGCTGGCGCTCGTGCTCACCCCGGGGCCGAGGACCACTGTCGCCGTCCGGTACGGCGATCCGCCGCCGACCTCCAGCCGGTCCAAGGTGATCTGCGAACCGGTGCCGGTGCCCTGCCGGATCACCACAGTCCACCGGTCGGCGCCGGCCGGTGTCGCCGGCCCGTGCTGCGGTACAACCGCCCAGTCAGTTCCCCCGACCAGGGTGACGACGAAGGTGGCCTGCCACCCTCCCCCAGCCAGCTGCTGGCAGCCCTCGGCCGTCGCCGCGGTGGCGTGC
>Ga0075015_100000224_pt1 | contig 17985 bp, 16 predicted proteins | sample AleBraG_ABR_2013_FD_71476 | JGI IMG/M metagenome (GOLD analysis project Ga0075015, IMG submission 71476) | Freshwater sediment microbial communities in response to fracking from Pennsylvania, USA - Alex Branch Run_MetaG_ABR_2013 | ecosystem: Environmental > Aquatic > Freshwater > Creek >...
TACTTGGAGGTATCCCACACCGTCTCGGTGGGCAGTGCCGCATCAGCCGGCTCGTAGTGCAGTTTGCCGCGACCCACGCCGTAGGCCATGGCAATGCCTGGAATGCCAGATTGTGCGCGCACGGCTTTGTAACCTAGTTCAAGGTACTGGCCGACGGCCTCGACCGTCGCGGCCAAGTCGGCGCCGTTGGCGTGACCGTACACCATGATGCGATCGCGGCTCTTGCCGCCCAGCAATTGGTAGAGCGGCATGCCCGCCATCTTGGCTTTGATGTCCCAGAGTGCCGTATCCACTGCCGCGATAGCGCGCATGGTCACCGGGCCGCGCCGCCAATAGGCGCCGCGATACAGGTACTGCCAGATGTCCTCGATGCACCGCGGATCGCGGCCGATCAGGCACGGCAGCACGTGATCATTTAAGTAGGCCACCACGGCCAGCTCACGCCCATTCAGCGTCGCATCGCCGACGCCATACACACCCTGGTCGGTCATCAACTTCAAAGTGACAAAGTTGCGTCCAGGGCTGGTAACAATGACTCGACCGGCAGTGATCTTCATAAGTGTCCTTGAATCATGATGCCAAGTATGGGGCAGGCGGGCCGCCCGTGATTGCGAGTTGAACTCAACTTGAATTGGTCTGTCAAGTATAGCATTATTGGTCTGGCCACATGGCATCGGATTGCGGTTGGGCCGACAGTGGAATATTCCGCTATCTTGCCGGCTTTCAGCTACTCGCAGGGAGTTCAGACGTGAAACAGGAAGCGCGCAAATCAATTCGTCTCTACCAGCAAGTCGCCGACAAGCTGGCCAGGGCGATCAGCTCTGGCCAATACCCAGTGGGCGCGCGCCTGCCCGCCGAGCGCGATCTCGCCGCCGCGCATGGCGTGAGCCGGCCGACGGTACGCGAGGCCATCATCGCACTGGAAATTGACGGCTTGGTCGAGGTCAAGATGGGCTCGGGTGTGTACGTGCTCGCGCCGCCGGCCGCCGACTCGCACCCGTCACCTAAGGATGTCGGACCGTTTGAATTGACCGAAGCCCGCATGCTGATCGAAGGCGAAGCGGCAGCGCTGGCCGCCTCGCTCATCAGTGAGGATGAACTGGCGGCACTGGATCAATTGCTGGTCGACATGGACAAGGGCAACAAGCGCGGCGACAGCGAAGCCATCGACCGTGAATTTCATCAGGGAATCGCCAATGCCACCCGTAACAGTGCACTGTCCACCGTCGTGGATTCCCTCTGGACGACTCGCGAGCGCAGCCCACAGTGCGCGCTGGTGTTTCAAAAGTCCCGTAGTAGGGGCGTGATGCCGGTGGTCAAGGAACACCGACTCATCCTCGATGCCCTGCGCGCTCACAATCCTGCCGCGGCGCGCACGGCCATGCAAAATCACCTCAAGCGGGTGCTCAATTACCTGTTGGACGCCACTGAAAGCGAGGCACTGGATGAGGCCAAGGCGAAGGTCGCGGCACAACGTACCCGCTTTGCCGCGGGCGCGCAGCTCACGCGACGCTGATATGACGCGTCCACTGGTACTGCACCCGGATCGATTGTTACCCGCTGACGCGGACACGCGCGCCGTGGCGCGGCGACTATTGGCGAGCATCGAACACCTGCCCATCGTCAGCCCGCACGGCCATACGGATCCGCAGTGGTTTGCCGACAACGCGCCCTTCGACGATCCGGCGCAGCTGCTGATTACGCCCGATCACTACGTGCTTCGCATGCTCTATAGCTTAGGGGTGTCGCTGCCCCAACTGGGTGTCCGGCCGCAGAGCGACGCGGATGGCGAACAGGCCGGCGGAACGGCGGTTGACAGCCGCGAGATCTGGCGCATCTTCGCGGAACACTACCATGTGTTTCGCGGTACGCCCTCGCGTCTGTGGCTGGACTGGGTATTTGCCGAGGTCTTCGGTTTGCAGGTGCAACTCGAAGCTGGCACTGCCGATCATTATTTCGATGTCATCAGCGCGAGGCTGGGCGAGCCGGCGTTCCGGCCGCGCGCTTTGTTTGATCGCTTCCGGATTGAGGTTCTCGCCACCACCGAGTCGCCACTCGATGATCTGCGTCACCATCGCGCCCTGCGCACTTCAGGTTGGCCAGGCCGGATCATCACCGCATTCCGGCCCGACCCGGTGGTCGATCCGCAGTATCCGGGCTTTCGTGACAATCTTACCGAGCTCTCGCGCGTGAGCGGGTGCGATTGTCGAAGCTACCCGGAGTACCTTGAAGCCCTGCGTCAGCGACGCGCCTATTTCGCCTCGCTGGGGGCCACCTCCACCGACCATGGACACCCGACGGCCGCCACCGCCCATCTTGAGTTCGCCACGGCCCGGGCGCTGTTTCAACGGGTCACCCAGGCGCAGGTCTCCGCGCAGGATGCCGAGTTGTTCCGCGCCCACATGCTGACGGTGATGGCCGGCATGAGCCTGGCCGACGGCCTGGTGATGCAGATTCACCCGGGCTCCTGGCGCAATCACAACCCGCAGCTTTTCACGCGCTTCGGGCGGGACAAGGGAGCCGATATCCCGATGCGCACCGACTACGTCGCAGCACTCAAGCCGCTGTTGGATCTTTATGGCAACGAAGCGGCCCTGACGTTGATCGTGTTTACTCTGGACGAGTCCACCTACGCGCGTGAACTCGCGCCGCTGGCGGGTCACTACCCCGCCCTTAAATTGGGCCCGGCCTGGTGGTTTCACGATAGCCCCGAGGGCATGCGTCGATTCCGCCGCCAGACCACTGAGACAGCCGGGTTCTACAACACGGTGGGCTTCAATGACGATACGCGGGCATTCTGCTCGATTCCCGCGCGTCACGACGTGGCTCGCCGCATTGATTGCGGCTATCTCGCCTCCTTGGTGACTGAGCACTAGCTCGGCGAGTCCGAGGCTGCGGATTTGGCCGTGGAGCTGACCTATGAGCTCGCGAAGCGGGCATATCGGTTGTGAGCCACCGACTGAATTCGGCGCTGTTGGCCGGTCTCCCGGCCCAGGTGCGACGACCGACCTACCAGCCGGGTGAGCACGGGGTGGGGATCGTACATCTGGGATTGGGCGCCTTTCACCGGGCTCATCAGGCGGTCTACATCGATGATGTGCTGGCTACAACCGGTGGCGATTGGCGCATCCTTGGGGTCTCGTGCCGCTCGCCGCTGCCGCGCGATCAGTTGCGACCGCAGGGATATCTGTATTCGGTGCTCGAGCGCGACGGTTCGGGTGATCGCCGGCGCGTGATCGGCTCATTGGCCGGCGCGCTGGTGGCGCCGGAAGACCCGGCCGCCGTCATTACAGCCATGGCGCGATCGAGCACGCACATTATTTCGCTCACCATCACGGAGAAGGGCTATTGCCGCAACGCCGCCGACGGTGACTTGGACCTACGGCATCCTGACATCTTGCATGACCTGGCGCATCCAGAGCAGCCTCGAAGTGGACCCGGACTGCTGCTCGCCGCCTTGATGCGGCGCCGGCGCGAGGGTACGCCGGCGCCTACGCTCCTCAGTTGCGACAACCTGCCTCACAACGGGGCGACCTTGCGGGCGGTAGTTCTGCGCTTGGCAGCACAAGGCGAACCCACCCTGGCGGAATGGATCGACCGCCAGGTCGCGTTTCCCTCGACCATGGTGGATCGAATCGTGCCCGCAACCACGCCCGAAGACATTGCGGCAACGGTTGATTCGCTGGGATTCCGCGACGAGGCACTGGTGACCACCGAACCCTTCTGCCAATGGGTTATCGAAGATCGGTTTGCCGGCCCGCGCCCGGCCCTCGAGAGGAACGGTGCGCAACTGGTCAGCGACGTGCGCCCGTATGAAATCGCCAAACTGCGATTGCTGAACGGCAGTCATTCAGCGCTGGCGTACTTAGGGCTGCTTGCCCGCTACACGTTTGTACACGAGGCGGGCGCCGATCCGCATTTCTCCGCATTGGTGCGCCACCTCATGGCCGCGGAACTGGCTCCCACTCTGGAGCCCATAACGGGCCTGGATATAGGCGCCTATCAATCTGCGCTGCTGGCGCGCTTTGCCAATCCGACCTTGCATCACCGCTTAAGCCAAATTGCCATGGACGGCTCGCAAAAACTGCCACAGCGATTGCTGGAACCCCTGCTGATCAATCTGCATCAAGGACGCGCGGTGACCGTGATTGTGCTCGTGCTCGCCGCCTGGATGCACTACTGCGTGGGCGAACATCATCCGCCACAGGCCTGCGGGGTCGATGATCCGCTCGCGCACAAATACCGCGATATCGCCCGCGTTGCCAACGGGCAACCCGCCGAAATCGTGAGCCGCTTCCTCCAGCTCCACGAGGTGTTCAAGGCCGAACTCGCGGCGCATGAACCCCTGCGCCTGGCGCTGAACGAACGATTGGGACAATTGCAGCGCGAGGGCGCCCAGGCCACCGCACACCGACTCGTACAGGAACTGAAACTTTGAATGCACAGGACAAACCCGCCATGAAAACCGAAGTGATCGACTCGAAGTCCACAACCCATGCCAGCGTATCGCGCCGGGATTTAATCGGTGCTGTCGGCAGTCTGGCCCTGGTCGGGATGGCGGCGGCGCCGATGGGCGCTCGGGCGGTCACGCCCGCCATCGGTGCGGAGCCTGGCGGGGGCCTGCCTTCCTTCGCGAGCCTGTACCCACATGAGAGCGCCACCCGCGCGCGGCGCGATCTGTCGGGGGTTTGGCAGTTCAAGCTCGATCCCAAGGATGAAGGGGAAGCGCTGGGTTGGAGCATGGGAATCGCCGACTCGCGCCCCATTCCGGTGCCCAGCAGCTGGAACGATCTTTTCGACGACGCCCGCAACTACTTTGGAACCGCGTGGTACCAGAGCGACTTTCAGATTGATGCGGCGTGGCGCGGCCGGCGCATTCATCTGCGCTTCGGGTCGGCCAACTATCGCGCCAAAGCCTGGCTCAACGGGCAGTTGCTGGGCGAGCACGTCGGCGGTCACCTGCCGTTCGAATTTGAAATCACGGCGGCGGCGCGGCCGGGAACCAGCAACCGCCTGGTGGTGTTGGTGGAGAACAAGCTGCGGGAAGATCGTGTGCCCTCCGCTTCCAAGCCCAGTGCCGGCTTCGGCGTGGGTGGGTTTCCGGCCGTAACCTTCGATTTTTTTCCCTACGCCGGACTGCATCGGCCGGTATTGCTGCATTCGACGCCGGGAACATTCATCGACGATGTCACGGTCAAAACAAGCTTCGAAGGTGCCGGTACCGCGGCGGATATCGGCGTCGTCGACGTGGAGTTTCATGTCCACGGCGACTGGCACGGCGGTGCCGAAGTATCGATCTTCGGGGCAGCCCAACCCATAGTCATCAGAGTCCCGGTCACTGCCGGTCGCGCCCGGGCCCAACTGCACATCCCAGACGTCAAAGCGTGGGGACCTGAACACCCCTACCTGTATGACCTTAATGTGCGTCTCGGTGGCGCTACCGCGCTGGATGAATATCAGCTCAAGATTGGCGTGCGCACAGTCGCGGTCAAGGGCGATGAGCTGCTGCTCAATGGCCGGCCGATCTTTCTGACGGGCTTTGGCAAGCACGAAGATTTCTTCCTGCACGGACGAGGTCTCGACATACCCGTTATCGTGCGTGACTTCGAATTGTTGAAATGGATTGGCGCCAACAGTTTCCGTACCTCCCACTACCCGTATTCAGATGAGGCCATGATGCTGGCCGATCAATATGGCCTGCTGGTGATCGCTGAAACCCCGGGCGTCAGCCTGGGCTTCAATGATACGGCCGAAACCATCGCTGCGCGCCAGCGGCAAATGACGCAGGCCTTGGCGGAGCTGATGGCACGGGACAAGAACCACCCCTGTGTGGCCCTGTGGTCAATTGCCAACGAACCGGGAATCTCGTTGGTGACCAATCCCGACCCCAATTCGGCCGCCGCCCTGATTCAGCGCGGGGTGGAGTTTTTCCGCCCGTTGTTCGCCCAGGCACGCCAGGCCGATCCCACCCGTCCGGTGGTATTGGTCAGCGTCAGTGGCGGCCCCGATGAGTGGGTGGGCATGGGGGACATCATCTGCACCAACCTCTACTACGGCTGGTACAGCAACGGCGGGCAACTGGAAACCACGGCACAAGCGGCCCTCATCAAGGAGATCGAGCGCCTGCGGCTTAAGCACAACAAACCGATAATGCTCACGGAATTCGGTGCCGACACCATCGCCGGGGTACACGCGCAACCGGCGGAGATGTGGAGCGAGGAGTACGAGGCGGAGATGCTGGAGATGTACATCCGTGTCATCCGCAAGCACCCCTACGTCGTTGGCTCGCACCCGTGGGCGTTCGCGGACTTTCGCACTTCACAGGGCATCCTGCGTGCCGCCAGTATCAACAACAAGGGTGTCTTCACGCGCGACCGGCGGCCCAAGCTGGCGGCTCACACCTTGCGGCGACTTTGGAATCCATCCGCTGAACCGGCAATCGTGGATCCTGCGTAAGGCGCGCACATGCCACCATCAACCATGGCAACCTCCTGGTGGCGAAATGTCACGCGCTACCAATGGTTCGTCTTCGCGGTAACCGGCGGGGCCTGGCTGCTCGATAATCTGGACCAGCGACTCTTTTCGCTGGCCAGAATCCCAGCTCTCGCGGCTTTGATGGGCGCAAGCGCCGGGCCTCTGCAAGTCCAGGCGTTCGCCAAGGTCGCCACCGCGATGTTCCTGGTGGGTTGGGGAACGGGCGGTCTGACCTTTGGCGCAATGGGTGATCGCTTCGGTCGCGCTCGAATCCTGACGCTGGTGATTTTGATTTACTCGGTCTGCACGGGTCTAACGGCGCTGTGCACCAGCGCGTGGCAGTTTGCCATCCTGCGGCTGTTGACTGGAGTCGGTATCGGGGGCGTGTTTGGACTCGCCGTCGCCATTCTGGCCGAAAGTGTGCCCGGTTCAGCGCGAGTGGCCATGCTGGCGCTGCTACAAGTCTTGTCCACGATGGGTAATATGGGTGCCGCCCTGGTGAAAATGGCCGTCGATTCGGCCGCCAACCATCATCTCATCGCAGTGGCCGGCAGCTGGCGTTACCTGTTCGCCATCGGCGCACTGCCAGCGATTCTCGCAATCAGTTCAGGGTTGTTTATGCGGGAACCAGAACCCTGGCGGCGCCTGCAGGCGGAGGGCAACCTGCCCGCGGGCTGGCTGGGCGCCTACCGACAATTGTTGGAACACGTGGATGAGCGTCGCAATCTGCTCATCGGCACCTTGCTGGCGATCGGCGGCGTGGTGGGTCTGTGGGCCATCGGCGAGTATGCGGTCGACCTGCAGGATGCCGTTTTTTCCACTTACTACCGTTTGCGCTACCCGGATGCCAGCGTCGCTGCACACGTCGCGGCGGCCAAGAATCTCGCCTACCTGTTGCAAATGACGGGCGGCGCGCTCGGCATGTTGATGTTCACGTTTATTGCTGATCGTATTGGACGCCGAGCGGCGTTCCTCGGGGGGTTTTCGGCCGCGCTGCTCGTAACCGTTGGCGTGTACTGGCGTCTGGCGACGCCCGCCGACGCCTATTGGATGATGCCACTGATGGGTGCGGCGCAGCTCAGTGTGTTCGCCGGGTTTTCCATCTACCTGCCCGAGCTGTTCGGGGCCCGGGCTCGCGGCACTGGCATCTCGTTTGCCTACAATCTTGGCCGCTTCGCCGCGGCTGGCGGCAGCTTCTTCTCCGCGTTCCTGGCGGCGAGGGTTTTCGCGGGATTCACCAGCCCACTGCCGCTGCGCTACTCCGCCATGACCATGTGCGCCGTGTTCCTGGTCGGGCTCACCGCGGCGCTGTTCGCACCGGAAACCAGAGGCCAGGAATTGCGTGCTTGAGTCGGACTTATCGCAAAGCGCATCGGGCAGTGTCAGTAATTTTGTGTGATTCGGGCCGGTTGATTAACGGTTAGCCTCGAATCGATCGCCAAAGATCAGTGCGAATTGCGCGCGTGCTGCATGCCACTCCTTGGGCGCCATCGTCCACTCTTTGGTGACCTCGCGCAACTGCAGCCAAGTTAATTTCATGGCCGCCTCGTCGCTTGGAAAGTGCCCGCGAGCGCGCACCGAACGACGCAGTTTGCTGTTCAGACTCAGTAGTGTCCGGACGTTGAGCTAGCGTAGTCGCGTAACTCTTTGAACGGTTTGATACTAAGCATGGTTTATTCTGGTCTCGATTTCAACTTCACGCGGCGACGCTGCGATCCTGCGAAGACCACTTTCGCGGGTATCGCTTATGCACGTTGGCAAGTTGGTTTTTGCGCAGTTGACCGAGCATTTGCCGCTCACCACTTTTCGCCGGTGCGTGGCGCTCTACGCCGGCGAACACAAGATCAAGAATTTTACCTGCCTGGAACAGTTTCTGTGCCTGGCCTTCACCCAACTGACGTACCGGGAGAGTCTGCGCGACATCGAGGCGTGCCTGCGAGCGCAGCGCGACAAGCTCTACCACATGGGCATTCGCAGTCGCGTTTCGCGCAGCACCCTGGCCTCGCCCGGCAACGGTCGGGCAAAAGCGTCGTTTTACCCTCCCTCCCGGACGCCTCGCCATTGCTTGCCCTATATGCATGTTGCCACCACCAGCATCGTCCCGCAAAGACAAGTCACAGGCTCCGCCTCGGCCGCGTAGGCCCGGCATGCCAGAGCGCACAACGCCACCACCAGCACGCCAAAGACCGCCATAACGCCCGATCTTACGCCGAGGTGCCTTGTCCAAGCCACGTTTGGAAATCAATCCCCTTACCGCGTCGAACCGTCCAACACCCAGTGACGCCCAGGAGTTACCTCCTAGAGTCACGCGCCCAGCGGCGGGTACCCTTGCGTGATCCGACCACTATCAAAAAAAAAGTGAGTACCGCCCAGTGGCGCCAATACATTGGCATCGTTTGGACTCACCCCCCTGCACTCTGCACAAACGCCTCATCGCCCAGACCCAAGACCTCCGCCGGAGTGGCAATACGAACGCCGCGGAACTTCGCCATGGTCAGAAGATCTTTGTCTCCCGTAACCAGGAGCGACGCGTGGCCATCCACCGCAAGTTCCAGAAACTTGTCATCCCTCGGATCTCGACACTCGCGCACCGTACTGGTGAGCGGTACCCACTCGGCCAGCCGCGCGTACAGTCCAAAGAAGGCCCGGCGGTCGGCAAGACTGACGTAGCGATTGAATTTCGCCTGTTCGAGCGTCTGCGCGAGTTCGGCTAACGTACTCTCAGAGACCAACAATCGGGTGCGAGCCACCAGCCTGGACACCGCACGCCCCGCCACCGATGGGGGAAGTAGCAGCCGGCTGATCAGGACATTGGTGTCTACAATGACCCTAAGCATCGGCCTTGAGGAGCGAAGTCAATTTCCGTGCGGTAAGCCCCTTAGCCACGGCCTTTGCACCCACACGATCACAGAACGCCTCGAAATCCGCCACCGCCACGCCACGCAGACGCTCATATTCTTGTGGCGAAATCAACACCGCTCGATCCCTGGACTGCCGCCGGATCACCACGGGACCCTGCTGAGCGGCATCCAATGCCGCCGCAAAATTCTGTTTAGCTTCAGTAGCGGAGATATAACGCATGACTGTTCTCTTATGGCTGAGTGGATTCTACACGAAACATCTCTTTCGTACAAAATGTACACCTTCTCCTATTTTCCAGCACCCATGCCCGCCACGTCACTGCCACTCATATCTGCGACACCAACCACACCGTACTAAGGCGTGCCCAACGATTCTCTAATAAGCGCCTCTGTTATTGCCGGATGCCCCAAAGACCTCGATTTCACAGCAGCGCTGGCACTTCACCGCATGACCAGAAAGGTAATGCTGTTCTCCCACCTTCGAAGAACCCGGCTACCTGTCGGCTTGCGTCCGCGGATATTGGATGCGTAGGACGTCACGTGCGACGCGGCGCAGGCCATGCTCACAAGGGCGCTCGGAATACTTTCGTCCGGTGGCACTGCAATTCGGGTAACGGACAGGATCACCCTCTTCCGCCACCTGAGCGCACGCCACACCCACAGATTCCATCACATCGTCAAAACCTGCGTCCAACCGTCAAACGCCAGGCACGACATCATCCCGAGCCGCACCGTTTTTGTGAATACGTGACCGACTTATCTCTTCGCTCGCGCATCCATCGTCACTTCGGTCCTTTTGACGTCCTACCCCCTACCGACTCGATAGCATGAAACATCAGAAATCCAGCCGCCGATGTTCCTCGCCATTCTAATTGAAGCAGTACACCCTTCGTCGCAAGTTGATCCAGCGCGCTTCGCACAATTGGTAGCATGGACCACGGCGCCTCCACATTATAAAGGCTACCCCGCCACTCGGGTCGACTGACCGCAGTATTTAACGAATTGAATCGCATTGACGCAACATGCGTTTTTCGACCTATGTCGGAAAACAGATCCACGATGACATCATCTATCGTTGGCGGATTGGGTGGAGGAGTGCCACCAATCGGCCGACCGAAATTGACAGTATAAAGGTAAGACTTGACGCTTAGATCAATGGGACCGGTGTTGGACATCTCAACCTCCTCATAATGATGTCACGATGCACGCTCCATCATCCATTGCACTTCAGTAAATGCACAAACATGCCAACTTCATTTTCCGACCTTTGAGCAGCCAGAAAACGCGTTGGTCCACGTTTTCAAGGTACACGTATCACTCCAATTCAGACTTTCGTGTCCCGCCATGGCAACGGTACCGTCAAGGTTCATAAGCTCGAAGGTCACCCAGTCGGCGGCCGCCATGACTATTCTGACTTGCATAAACCAATTTGGCTTAATTGCCGCGGCGCCGCCTCCACTGACGTCGCGTTGAAGCAGCAAGGTATACTTCACATTCGCATCTTTCAGAGCCGCACTGCGGGCTGCAAGGTCCAACAGACTAGGATTACCTCCCGCAGATTGTGTTAGGGATATGAGATATGCTTTGGCGTCCGTAATCGCTTGACCATAGGCTTTAGCGTTTGGATCAGCAGGACACTGAGCCATAGCGCTCGATGCTCTTGCAATTTCATCTCGTGTCTTTTTTAGTGCCACCAGCACACTGTTTGACGCCACGACGGGGGGTACCGCCAATCGGAGGTAGGGACCAGACGTTCCCAATCCTTCATACACACCAGCAAACAATAACTGGGTCGGATCCGTCACACCACCCACCTTAGACGCAGACAATAGGGACGGTTGAAACATACTAGCTGCTGTTGCCACAACACTTGCAATGGCTTCTGCCCCCAACACACCTGATACCACGTCCAGAGCTCTTACCGGACCGCCCTTGCTACTGCACGCAATCTTGGCCATTTGCGCAGCATTCGTATCGAGAGCCGCCTGAACAGTGTTGGAATCGACCGGGCTTGCTAGCAGCGCAGTCCTGTCAGCCGCCGATCCCACAAAGAGGACCTGATGCGTCGCATCAATCGGCGGCGACTTTCCGTCGCTCCCACTTTTGTGCGCCACTTTCTGACCGATCACATTGCCGAGTTGGTATGTTAGCTCAGCATCTTTTAGTTGGACGGCACCAGAAAGGCCGCCGAGATCCGTCCCCGACGGGACCTGGGCGCCAGGAGCCTTAACAAGGCCAGCTAGGGCTGTATCGATGCTCGTTTGCGTCTGCGCCTGGCTAAGCTGAGTGGTCAAGCCTGCGGCTTGCCCGGATGAGAATTGAGCAGCGAGATACGCTGGACACTGACTATCGTATAAATCCTTTAGAGCGGCGGGAGGCGGCGGCGTCGTACAAAAGGTCAGCAAATCGGTCGCTCGCGCTACACCTGATGAGCCGAGGGTTAAAGTACCGCCAACCACACTTATCAGCCAAATCCACCATCGGTGCGCTACCCACCTAGGAATGTTCGTTGTCATATGAGTTCTCCGACTTTTCCGGGTTCTCTTCACTTCTAATTACTACGTGTTTGGTCAAGTGCCTTCACACAAGCCTCTGCGTTTCTCTACTGGCGCACGCCCCCGCCTCCAGGCAAGGCGCACTCCATAAAACAGACCTCTGCCCTTAATGCTCACAACGTACTCCCCACCCCCAACCGCCACACATCCGCATCCTGATTGTTGCTGCTCACCACCCGATCCCAAATGGCCCGATAGAAGAACTTCTGATTCTTCGGTGTCCACGAGACCATCATTGAAATGATGGGCGCAACTGCAGCCGTGCTCTGCGGTCCTGTTGTTGCACTATTCTTGACCACAAATACGTACGCCCCAATGCCGGCCGCCACATCCACACCAAGGTGCCTATCAGTTCGGACCGGCCACACTTCTGCCGCCACCCCGTGTCTCCGATCTAGACGCGGATCCCCCTCATAAAGGTAGGCAAACGACAAATCGTATTGGCGGCCCGGCTGCGTACTCATCCGAAGCCGGTACTCGGCACTCCCTCCGTCGGCCCGCGGATTCCCGGCAATGTTGATCACACTCACTGCCCCAAAGAGAGCCCACTCACTCGCAAAGGTCTCCTGCGCCACCTCGGAAGCCTCTTTTGGTTCGCTCTCTTGTACCGGAGCCTGGTAAGGCTTCTCAAAGAATCCGGTGGGCTCAGACCGCAAAGCGGCGCGCACCATAGCGTCCGTGCCCGCTGCAGTGCTGACAGCGCTGGGCGTTGCCGGCGGCACGGCGACCGGTGTGGTCTGACGCGCCAACTCGCTTTCCTTACCCAACCAATAGCCGCCTTCAATGGTCACCGTCTGGGCGCGAAAGTCATGGGTGGGAAAGATGCTATCGAGCGAAACAATAACGTCCCAGTTTGCGCTAAGGCGGTGACGTGCCCGAAAGGTCACGATGGGAGCCAGACCGTGCACATCGAGAGACGCTCCGCTAGCGGACGTCTGCGTGTCGAAGTAATAATAAGGTCCGGCACCCACGCATAGCCAAATGTGGAACCGTGCGAGAAGTTCGGTCTCGTACGACAATTCCAGCGCATACCCATCGCGATGATGCCCCGGGAAGTGCCCCTCGTTCAGATAATCCAAGGACGACGACCAATTGCCAATCAGATTTCTCTGATATCCAAACTTGTAAGACCGAAACGTCGACGCACTCTCGGTCGTTGAATAGGACCCCGCACCGCCCAAGTACACCATCTGCGCTCGTGCAGTCTGAGTGCCCCAGACACTCAATACCGCGCCAAGAATCGCAACCGCTCTTGGCAAGTGCGCTACTTTGTCCCGCACACCCATGGACTTAGCACCAACGCAACGACGTTGTCCGAAGTTCACAGTACTCCTTCGAATCTCCCATCCGGGTAACTCAGATTCGCTCCGTTTACCTTCTTCTGCCCCCAAGTCTCGCCAGCATTGCCTCTGCATCCGAGATTCGTACCGCCCTATTACCCTCTCTTCAAAGCGCCACTCCCATCTTCTCCCCAATCCTTGCCTTCTTCAATATCTCGCCCCACTGCCCCGCCGTATGCCCCTCACTCTCCTTCCACCAGCGCGAGGTAATCCCAATGTCATACCCCTCGACCACCTGCACGGCAATGCCCTCGCTCTCCACATGCGTCCACCCCTCCAAACCCTTGGCCACCGCCGCCAGCGCAATTGCCCGCCGGTGCTCGTGCGCACCGGGCTTCAGCCGAATGGCCACATTCAAAGTACGTTGCTGGCTCTGCGAGCCGCGGCGCGACCATGACTCCGTCACTTGCGCCGATTGAACCCCTGGTATCGCGTTGACCTGCCGCTGAATGCTCATCAACCCCTCAAGATCCCTAAAACCCGTCCCGAATGTCATCCCAACCCAAATCAGCGCACCAAAGATCGCAGCCACCAATCCCACCACTATCGCCAGGTGCACCCGCTTTACACCCACGCGCGACGCTTCCGGCACACAGGGTAAGGCCCCCGTCCGCACCACCACCGTGCCTGCAATCCAATCGTGTACCAGTCGGCGCGAGGGCACGTTGAACATCAACAGATAAAGGTTGCCAAATGCGCCACTAAAGACCAGCACGCCTAAGACAATACCCGCCACGGCCAGCACAAACACCGGGACACCCTCCCCCGAAAAATACATACCGTTCAGGATCCACGGCAACCCAAATGCCAAATAGCGCAAGCCAGCCTGTTTGACATCAATCGCCGTACCATCCAGGCGCACAACCTTCAACCCCAGTGCCAACTTGCCTAAGGATTGCCCGGTACGCGTGTGGAGCACGATGAAATAGGCCCCTGCGATGACAAATCCGATCCACCGCCCCGACTGCCCTAGCGCAGCGAACCGCTCATGCCAAGCAAGCCCCAGACACCATCCCAATGTGCCTAGAATCAGGGTATCCAAGCACGAAGCCCCCACCCGCCGCCAGAACCCACACGGCCACAGCACAAGCGCCACTGCCGCCGGCGGCGCCACGTCAACACGAGGAACCCGTGCCAACGCCTCATCGATCTTGGCCAGATTCAAAGGATACTGCGCCTGATCAATGCGCGAACGCGCCTCAAGCAACTGCTCGCGCGTGTACGCCGAGTAATCATTCTCCCCATCTTGCATCGCACCCCCCCAAGCTCTTACGGCCGATCGTATTCTATAGATCAAGTCGTACGAGCTCCCACCCCTCATGGATTATGTCCCAATTTTCAACATCTCCCCCGCACTCGGATACCCCTTCACGCGATACCGCTCCGGCAACCCCTCCAAGCGCTCCATCCTCTCCCCCATCACCCGCGCCACTTCCTTCCACGGCCGCTCGCGCGTCTGCTTCGTGTCCAGTTCGTAAAAGCTCACGCGATCCGCCGCCGGAAGAATGGTATCCACGCCCTTCGTCCACACCACCCCGGACCAATAAGCATCAGAATCCTTCTCCTTGTAGACGGTCAGCGACGCCACAAAGATATCCTCACCGCGCCGCTCCAGATCCTTCTCCAACACGCCCTTATAGTCCGACCAGCGAATGGCCATGTACCGGCGCGCCACATTGCCAAACAGCACCCGCACCTCCTTCGGCGGCTCAAACACCTCCCACCGACCCTCTCGAAGTACGAACGGCATCCCGCTAACCAGCCGCGCGCCAACTTCCAATTGCTTCTCCATCAACCGCGCCAAGCCCGCCAACCCCTCCGTATCCTCCGAACTGGTCAAAAAGAACGTATCCCGATCCGGCACCACGGCCACCCAATCACCTGTGCCATTGAATGCTGTTTGTGTGACAGCGCCGCCGGCGATCTTTTGTGCTGTGGCCATAGTGACGCCGCCGAGCGAAACGTCGTTAAGATCATTCCGAACGCCGACTCCTACCGCTCGGCTGTTAAATAGATCCGTATTGACCAGTCTCGCCGACTGAAACGAATCATCCGCGAACACATAATGCGCCCGGCCCGTCGCATTCACTTCGCAGGGTAAGGCGCACACATTGGCCTTGGCGTCCGTGAGTGCCTGCTCCGCACTCACGCCCCAGCGCGCCAAATCGCCCTCGGTCACAAATTGCAGCCCGCGCTCCGTTTCTTCAATGCAGCAGGCGATTACATCCCCAACAACGGCCTCGTAGACCTGCGCGGAAGGCTTGCTGCCGCCGGGCATATCCACTTGCGTCTGGAGATCGATATACACCGGATACGTCTCGTCTTTCAGCAGTATCCTTAAAGAGGGCTTCACCGTCGCGTAATCGCTGGAACGCTTTTCGCCTTCCTTTTCCACTAAGCTTGCCGCGTAGCGGCGGTAAATCGCATCTCGCTCCGACTCGGGCGCACCGCTGATTTCGCGCGCAAGGTTCCCCATATGGGCCACCTGCTGTCGCGCGCCCTTCTCATCCAATACGGCAATGACTTGCTCTGCTGGAATGTACCTCAGCTCCCGCTTCTCTCCAGCATCTCGCAACGCCTTGATGTATCGCCGCGCTATACGCTCTTGCGGGGACCCACGGAACAGATCAAGGATGCTCATGGCTAACGTTCCCTCCCCCCGCACCCACGAACAACCTCAGAGGCCGCAGATGCGCAGCATCGAGCTGCCCCGGGCAGCGTCTGACCGCCGGTCTAGTAGGCTGTAATTGCTGACACGCCGCCGCGCGTAAACTCTTTTGGCGCGTCCGCCCGCGGATCTCGAACACAAATAGCGTACTGGCGACACGGCGCGAGGAGCATTGTGCACATTGACCAGAACGCTGTCACGCCCGGCGGCGCTGACATTCACAAGACGTACACGATCGCCCACTCACCCCGAAATGAATGACCGACACCTTGAAGGTGATCTACGCGTACTTCTCACATTTGCCATCCCCAGACCCCTGGCGCATAGTAACGCCCGCGCCGCCACGTGAGGGCAACACCGTGCACTACGCCCGCGCCAGTGTATTCGTAAAGTCGTTCTCCGGCCTGGCCGCTTGCCTTGTCACCATTCTGTTAGCCTCCTGCCAACCGGGGCAAGTTAATTCCAATGGTTACCACTGCGGCGACGCCTCCTCCGGGCATTGTTACGCCATCGCTGAATTCATCGACCGCGGCGCCATCAGTCCCACAGATGCCACCTGCACCCGGGACATGAGTTCAAACCTGTTTGGGTTTAAGACCGCCATCGGCGTCACCAGCGGGCAGACGTCGGGAGATCAGTTCTTCAACAACGAAATGTGGTTTCAGGGCGACTTCTCCAATGGCTGGATCGAAGCCGGCTATAACTCAGATCGATATTTGGGTTTTCAGTATTTCTGGGCGCAGCGGGACAATGATTCCGGTCTCTATGTAAATCACTGGCTAACTACGGTCCCGCAAGCCGACATCAGCACCTACACCACCGTCTCCATATTCAACGCTGGGCCCGATCGAACCACCTCCAACGCCTTCACCATCACTATCCAGGGCACAGCCACGAATCTGACGGACTCCACCACCAACACCCTGTGGAGCAACGGCCTGTTCGGGACCGTGAACTTAGGCATGGAACTGGCCGGTAGCGGCGGTGCAAGTGCCAACACCGTCTGGTTTTACCAGAACAAATGGATGGACGCCGCCGGCCACTGGCGCACGCTCACCGCCAACTCTGATACCAAGATTGACCAACCCCCTTATGGCGGCTGGATCCAAACGCCCTGCGATAACGCCCGATCGAGCGAGCCAAGCGGCGGCGCCTTTATGACCGAGTGCTGCCTACCGCCTGCCTTCGCCCTTGAAAAGCGAGCCCGCCCGCCCTCCGCCCGACTTCCTAACGGCTTGTTGAGTGGGCAGGAGCCCCGAGGGGCACCAGGTATCACTCCGACATTAGCAGGCGCAACGCCAGCCTTCAGTACCGCGCAACTCCAGCGATTCGCGGAATCCCGTCCGCTCCCTAGGCTTAGTGAGTTGATACCCAAGGGCAACGCCACCACCGTGGATTGCAAACAGACCGCGAAGGCGTTGGGAGAATTGCTGCCCCACAGCCTCGCCACCTTTCCTGACTCCATGCCGGTGTGCTACGTGGAATTCAAAGCTCGATTTGCCGTCTCCGCTCCACCCCGAAAAACAGACAAGGCCCGCCCCACATTTCAATATACCCGTGCCTTTGAAGTCTTCGACGCACACACCGGCAATCTATTGATGAACGGAGCCCGCTAACATCCAGCCACACTTTGCAACGACACGTCTGACCGGATCACTTATGGGCGGCATGGCATCTCGGAACGATTGATGATGTCTTGCACGGATGGCGCTGGCATTACGATCCTGACGCCTCAACCACCCCAAGTACTTCCCCCTTGAACGTCACCAAACACGACTCGGCCTGCGCAACCAGCGCTGCTTTCAGTCGTGCCGCATGATCCGCCAACCACTCTTCCCTAGAGGGCATCACCGGATCCACTTGCGTCGTTCTCACGCACGTCTTCTCTCCTAATACTCGGCCAGACGCCACCTCGATCACCCGAAACAGCACGTCCGAGGTCACAAAATATTGTCCAGCCTTCGCCACAAACGGCTCCAACGACGTAAGCGTGTGGCCGTGGCCGCTTCCGGGCGTGCGCGAGCCGTGTTATCGGCCCCGACGTTTGATCTCGGGCAACACTTCATCGATTGCAACGCCGTCGGCGA
>Ga0075015_100000225_pt1 | contig 17970 bp, 15 predicted proteins | sample AleBraG_ABR_2013_FD_71476 | JGI IMG/M metagenome (GOLD analysis project Ga0075015, IMG submission 71476) | Freshwater sediment microbial communities in response to fracking from Pennsylvania, USA - Alex Branch Run_MetaG_ABR_2013 | ecosystem: Environmental > Aquatic > Freshwater > Creek >...
CTCCTTTCGCGTCGGCGTGACATCCTTTGTTTGGTGCCCTCGACGGTCAGATCTGAAGCACCGGATTCAACTTCGGCGAAATTGGAAATTCACAGGCTAGCCCACCGTTAGGCGGAACTCTTCATAAAGAATGAAATGACGGATCGCTGGAGCTTCTTTTTGCCGATCTCGCCGAACCTCGCTTTGGCTCGTGATTTGAAGAGGCGAAACTGCGTTTCGGTCAAATCCATTTCCTGGCAGATTTGTTCTAGCGGCTCTTCCCGCAGGTAGAAACGAATGAGGATCTCGCGGTCGCGGTCGGGCAATTGCTCCAAAACCTTGGACATGATGGCGGCTTTCTGCCGCACCACGACGGTTTGTTCGGGGTTCCGGCGGCGATCGGCGATGCGCGCGCCGAGTTCGAGATCGAGTTCCTCCCGGCGGCTGTGGACGATCTGGTCGATATAGGCGGCCACCTGGCGGCGGACCACGGTGCGGATAAAGCCCATCAGGCGTTCCGGTTCGCGGACGTCGCCGCGCTGAATGGCTTGCACCACGATCAGGAACGTGTCGTGAACCTTGTCGTCGAGTTCCTGTGGACCCAACTGGCGGCATAGGTAGTAGCGGACACCCTTGCCAAAGACGAAGTACAACTGTTCCATCGCCGCGTTTTCGCCCTGGCGAATGCGCGCGACGATGCCGGCCCAATCGATGGCAGTCTCGGAGTCGGTGATGAACTGAGGTTCTGCGCCGTCCGGGCTCTCTTTTAGCTCGCGTTCGTTGGGCAGAGGTTGCCCGAATTCAGTGCTTGCGGTTGCCATAATCGTTAGTCCTTCCCCACCGCGTAAAACGCGCTCCAGTATTTCGGTTGAGAACGCCAGGATGCCGAACGCACCATGTCCATCTGCGCGGACCGGAGAGCGTCGGCAGCCATTCGTTCAATCGGGCCGCCATCCATGCCGGCCCGAAGGCCAGCAGCAAGGTGTGCATAGAAACTCCTGAACAATTCGCCGGAGTCGTCGGGAGTAGGCCAGAAACTACCGACGACGGTGGAGGCCCCGGCCATCAGCCAGGCTCGAGACAATCCGAGGATACCGGCGCCAGCCGCGGCACCAGATGCGGCCGAATTGCAGCCGCTCATCACGACTACACTATCGGGGACATTCCAGTTGGCGACATCCTCCTGGGTCAGCAGTTCCGGCTGGCCATGCTGGCTAAGGCCCAGATCGATGGCGATTTGATCGCGGCGATCCTCGGGATAGAGAAAGTGGGCGGCTATGTGAATGACGGCCGGCCGTTGTTGCAGCGCTATTTGGAAATCTTGGCGCGAGGCCCGAATGCCGGTAAGTATTTTCGCCGGTGAGCGGAAGGCCCATTGGCGCCCGCAGGCCTCCACTTCCAGGCCGCTCGCAGCCAGGCGCGCAAGCTGCAATGGCGCGGTCCGGCTCCGTAGTCCGGTCCAGCGCGGGTCCGCCTGGTTGTAGATGCCATCGCCAACGCCGACAAACGCTCCATAGGACATTTGGCTCCCTTCGGCCGAGAGCATCCATGCGCTGGGAACCCGCAGCACACTGTGGAGCTCCGTCAGGAACGCGGGTGGTTGCCCCGGCCGCGCCGCGATCAAGGCGGGAAAGGGAATGCGGAACAGCGCATCGCTGGCGGTGACGATCCACCGGTCCTGCTGGTGGATGGTAGCGCTGAGTTGGCCGAATAAATCCTGGTAAAGTTGTTCGCTGAGCCTGGTTCGATCAAGTGCGTCCTGCTCCACCGAGGAAGCGAATCGAGAGGCCAACTCAGCCAGTGCGGCTTCACCGGGCAAGCGATGAAACTCGAAATGGCTGGCCGTCATTGCCCACAAATAAGTACATTTTGGTCCGGCGTAAAAACTAAGCAATGCCTCTCCCGGCCTAATCCTCTCCTGAATATTCCTAAGGGAATATGGAGAGGGGGCATTCTTGGACTTATTCGCGGTATGCGGGCTGAACATTAAATAGCGGCTCGCTTCCATCTCGTGCAGTTCGCTTCGCAACTGTTCGACCATTCTTCTACCCTCCTCCGTAGTCTTAACCAGGAGGGTAGTTTGGGCCTGCCGGAGGCGGCTCAAGGCGTTGCTGAATTCTGGGGTAAGGGCCGCGGCGCGCCGGACATTTTGGGTGACTTGACGCAGTCCGGCTGCGCGATCCTGTTCGGCGGCCAATAAAGCATGGACGGTGTCGCCAGAGTCAACGCTGGCGTCGACGAAGGCCTGAGCGAGCTCGTGAAGACCGACATCGGCGGCCATTCTTGACTGGTCGGAGAAGGCGGCGCCTTCATGCCAGGCTTGGGCGGCATCGAGCGCCTGAGCAAAAGCGACGCGAGCTTCGTGGATTCGACTTTGGGCCATTCGCACCAAACCCAGTTGGTAGTATCCGAGCCAAAGCGCCGGGCCCGCATCGCGAATCGGAAGCGATGCCAGGCGATCGATCAAAGCGGCGGCGAGGGCCTGATCGCCCTGCGCCAGCTTCAGACGGCTGGCCGAGATGTAACTGGGGCGGAGATCGCGCTCGCGGGCGAGCACGCGCAGCCGGAATGCTTCGGTCACGAAGGGTTCCGCTTCCCGATAGGAACCGCGCTCCAGCAGCAGCCATCCGGCGCGATCGTTCAAGATGGCGCGCAGGCTTTCGTTTCCGTTGTCGGACGCGTGGTTGATGGCTTCCTGAAACAAGCGCAAACCGGAGTGGTAATCGCCCCTGCGCGTGCGAAAGGACGCAAGCTGCGCCAGCACTTCCGCGCGGTAGGCAAAGTTGGGCAGGTCGCGGACTAAATCCGACGCCTGGAGGGCAGCCTGCTCGGCGGCGGCATAGTTTCGGAGTGTGAAATACAGAGAGGAAAGGTTGAGCCAGACGACCGCCTGCATCGGACGGTTATTTAACCGTTGTGCGAGTTGCCGGGCGCGCAGGAAGGACTGGAGGGCGGCGGCGTATTCGTAGCCGGCAAGTTGAGCGCTGGCGGCGTTGTTCAGGCATCCGAGCGCAACGGCAGGAGATCCCCCAGCGAGGGCCCGATCATAGGCGTGGCGATAGATCTCGGCAGCGGCGTGGAACTCGCCTCGGCCACGTTCTTCGGCAGCGCGTTTCTTCAGTTCGCGAACCGCGCTTTCCAGTTCCTGAGCGGGAAGCTGGCGCCGCTGACTCGAACGGGAGCCGACAAGCAAAAGGGCGATTGCAAAAGATAGCCACAGGCACAACTTAAGCATTGCGGCAGGAAACCAGTACCCACCCCAGGGATAGTACTGTCCATTGATTTTCTGAACATAAGCAGCTTAACACGATGGAATGGGAAGTAACAGGACTAAATTGAGGGTTTCTCAGAATATTTTCGGAGGGCCCTACATGAGAATTTATTTTCATATAGGGCCCTACGGCACGCTTGTTTACAGCATTTAGCTAAATTAAGTAGTAAACCAGGCGGCTAGGAATAGGTTCTACACCCTAGGGCACAAAGATGATAATGGGAATCATAATCGAGGTTCTCCTTTCCGGCGAACGAGAAGCTTTCCGCCGGTCCCAAGGTACCGTTTGGCTCAGCTCCGCTACACGCCCAATCCCCGCAAACGCTTGAAACAAAAGCTGATGATTTTCATACTTTGCTGTGACTGGCCAAATTCACAGGGCGGGGGCCGGACGGAAAGTAGTGGAAATCCCGGCTCTAGCTTGACCGGCGAGCCGCCGTTGGGCAGTATGCTGCTGGCCGTTCTTCCAAACGTCGCTGAGACTGTGGGTTTTTCTTAAGCTCCGCCCGCACTTTGCGGGATTTGAAATAGTACTAGTTATCGACGTGCTCCAGGACTAGTAGTTGCGAAGTTTAGTCTCGCGGCTGTCGACCTCGCCGGCAGACTGGCCAGGCTCTCAGCGACCCGGCCGGTACTCAGCTCCGGCGTAACAGCGATGTGGGCGCGCAGTATTGGCAGCTCCCAGGCAAGCTCGGTTCTCCCAATGCCACCCAGGGCCTGGTTTCCGCAGAGCTTGTCCAGGACTTCATCGGCGGTCCCATGGGCCCGTTACTTGTACCAATACTTGGTTCGGGCAGCGGCGGCCGATCTGGGGAATTGCGCATGCAGCAGGTCGTATGCTTGCTTAGAGACTTTGCCGGTGCCAGAGTCGGTGCAACCGTAACGGGTGGAACGCACCGCCAACGCCAGGGCCTCCGGCACTCGTGGATCGTCCAAATGGGCCTGCGCATAGGTGACCACGGCGGCGCTCAGATAGGTGGGCGCAGCCGGGAGCGCGGCGAGCTTTTTCCAATCCGCATCCCCCGCGGCTTGGTCCGCGGCCGAGAGAAATGCGGCTTTGGGAGTGGAGTTCGGATACAGCAGTTTGAGCTGCCCCAACTCAGCGCGGTTTTGATAGAAGTTCGCAAAGAACTGTTCTTCTCGTTGAGCGCTGCTGAAAGAGCACCACCAGTTGTCGCGGTAGTCGTCGATCTTATTCACTTCGGTTACCCGTCCTAAGCCTGTGTCGGCATAGGGATGGAGGCCGGGGTTCTTCAGTATCAATAGGACCGCCGCAAATTGGCGGCGATTCTTCTCTGTCTCGGCGGCGTATCCGCTTAAGAAGGGAACGAGGGGCGTCATCTGCGCAGCGACAGCTTCATCGTCCGAAAGCACGGCGCGGGTCCAGGCGGCCATGGCGATGTTGGCGCGCAAGGGAAGAGACACGGTGGCGTCGTTCGCGGCAGAGGCGATCAGCTTTAAAGGCGTGTGTTCGTTGAGCACCAAAGCACTGTCTGCGTCGAGCGTAGCGCTGCCTGCTTTGACCTCCTCGAAGGTGTCTGAGGACTCGCCCACAGGTACGCGTTGGGCGTACTTGAGAAACTCAGGCCAACTGGCCGCCACTTTCATCCGCTCAGCGTAGAAGAGGTTCTTGTCGGACAGATTGAGTTTGGCGTCCTTGAGAATTCCGTCTAAGCGAGCACGGGCTTGCTGGGGATTGGAGTCCAACAGCAAGCGGATGGAGTGAAAAGCGGCGGTGAGAAAGGCGGGACTATCCGGGCGAAGTTCGTCCGCGGCTTGGATCAGATCGGTGGCTTTGGTGTTGCCTGGGTTCAGCGAGACAATGGAGGCCAGCAGCCACGGCAACGTATGTTGGCTGCGCCAAACGGCCAGTGCGTGATCCGTGTTCTGGTTGTGGAAGGTGTAAAGCCAGTCGGTCAATTCGTCTCTGGCTGTTGGCAGCGCGGCCGATTCCAGCTTGTCAAACAAGAAGCGGTAGTCGGTGAGGTCGCGGCTGAGTGTGCTGTCAGGCTTGACCAGGACCTGCCCGAGTTCGGCCAGGCGGCCGGGAGGATCGAGCCGCGCGCGGACAAACTGAAGCAAGTCGCGTGACGGGGCATGGACGGCTTTGCGGGAAGGATCCGCGAGAATCGCCTGCAGTTGCGCCTGCGCTTTTGCCATGGCGCTGGGATCGTTCTGCAGCGTGCCTTGGCGGATCTGGACTCTGGCCAGCAGGTAACAGGAAAGATCGCTCCAGGAAGACGTTTTGTCGGCGGCGATGAGGCGGAAACGCCGCTCCGCTTCATCGAGCTGGTTGGCGTAGAAATAAGCGGCCGCGATCTGGTAAGCGCGGTCGGTCTTGAGCTGTGGATCGGTGGCGGCAGGAGGAATCTGGAGAGGGTTGCCACCATTGCAATTGGCAAACACCAGGTCCTGTGCGCCGATCCAGTCTTTGACTTGGGCGCTGTTCCATTTGGCAAGCCGGGTGGTCAGTGTGGCGGCAGCAGAGTGAAGGGCATCATCCAGGCAGTTGGTGTATTGAACATAATCCGTAGGAGTACTTTTTGTGACCGTGACGTCGATGTTGGGCGCTTTGGGCAAGCCCGGGACTTTTCCACGGGCCTTGAGCCATTCGTCCGTACTCGTCGTGTTTGCTTCCGATGCCGGGGACAGCAGCAGTGCGCGCTTTTCGTCGGGCGTCAACGGACTGGTGAGTTGCCGGTAGGCTTGGTAGAGATAGAGGCGCGGATAGGACGGCTTGAGAATGCCGATCTGGTCTGTGAGCGGTTGCCCCGGCTGATGCGCAAAAGAGAAGACTGCTTGACGGAAGAACGGCCCGCAACTGGAAAGGTCGGTAGGGCAAAGCAGCGCTCCGGCGACCATCAACGCGATGGCCGCGGACTTGACGATAGTGGTCATAGCCAGTTTCTCACTCCCTCCAATGCGTTGCGGTAGTCGTTCTGGGTCCAGGGCCCGGGATGAAAAATGTAGAGGCGCTTGCCGCGGGGCAATTTGGCGATCGGCTCATCCATAGAGATTCCGAAACTACTCTTGCACAATGCTATGCGAAATTCGGAACCGGGTCCATAGCGGCCGGGGCCCATACGGAAGAGCATGGGAATCGCGTCGTTCACTGGCAGATCGCGGATCCAGTCGTCGTACTGGCACCAGGATGTCAGCGCCGTGATGACTAGGGGCAAAGAGACGCGGCCGCGCACGCACTGCAGCAGTTCGCGATAGAAAGCGCGCTCGGAGGATTTTGTGTCGTAGTCGATCTGCAGGGCGCGTACACCTTTTAGTGCGGCCGGTTCGCTCAGCATGCTGCACACCGGCGGGACAGCGGGGAGCGCACCTTGCGATTCTATCCGGACTACCGCCATCAGCATGGTCCCGGCGGGCACGTGTAAGGGCTGAAAGCGTGGCCGGATTTGCGCTTGGCCGTCTTTCAATAGGACCGTCCCCGCCAGAAATGCCACGCCCGCATCGTTCGGGTTGAGGAAGCTCAGATCCTGTGGGCTTTCCCAGGCCCACAACATTACGCGTGGGAATTGAGGAAGCGGATCGCGACGGCAGGCTGTGAGGAAAAGGGCGGCGCACACCACGGGAGCGCGCCTGAGCATTCTAGTATAAACCGGGGGTCGCTTTCTGTTCTTTGTCATACTGGCGCAGGACGCGCTGGACGTACTCGATGGTTTCTTTATAGGGCGGCACGCCGTTGTACTTATCCACCGCACCGGGGCCGGCGTTGTAAGCGGCGACGGCTCTGGACACCACGCCATCGTATTTTTCGAGCAACTGGCGCAGGTAGCGAGCGCCGGCGTCTGCGTTTTGCGCGGGATCGTTGGGGTCGGCGTTTAACTCGGCGGCGGTTCCCGGCATCAACTGCATCAAGCCGATGGCGCCTTTCGCAGACAGGGCGTCGGGGCGGTAAGCCGATTCGGCGCGAGCGACGCTGTGGACTATGGCTGGAGGCAGGCCGGCGCGTTGCGCCGCACGGGTGACCAAGTCGTGCGGAGAAAGTTTCGGTTCTTGAGTTGCCGCGACAGGAACGGGAGGGAGCGATGGGGCTGGCGGCGTGTATTCCTCTACTTCAAAGCTACGGACTGAAGCGGTGGGCACCTGGATCACGCCCTGGGCGGTGAGCAACTGCACGGCATCGCCTTCCACCGTGTGAGAATCGGCGTGGATGCGGAAACCGTTGTCGAGCACCGCGTATTCCCCGGCAAACAGGCCGGATGCGCACAAAACCGTCGCTATGACCTTGACCAACACGTGTACCTGTATTTTATGACGAAACACGGGGCCAGAACGTTGAGTCGCAGCCTGCCGTCATCGCAGACTCACGAACTTGCGGCGCAAACCGGACTGAAAGTGCCGGTCGAAATCGCACAAGCTCCGACAATTGTCACTGAGTCTCAATCAATGACTCGGAGATGTTGTGATCCCCCAACGCCGCGGCTTCGGGCGAAGTATCGTGATCTACCGGAATCCGTACCTGGATTTTGGTGCCTTTCCCCGGCGCGGAATCGATCGAGATCTCGCCACCCAACTCACGGACGCGCTCCGAGATGCCGAGCAGACCCAGTCCGCTGGAGGTCTTCTTGACGCGGCGCTCAAAGCCCACCCCGTCATCGGCCACTCGCAGGTGGATCGCGTCTTCGCTTTGCTCCACGCACACCTGGACCTGGCTGGCTTGCGAGTGGCGGGCGCAATTGGTTAAGCATTCCTGCACGATTCGATAAAGATATGTCCGGTGCTGATCGGGCAAATCCCGCAGATCGCTGGGCAGTTTCAGGTTCACGGGAATCCCAAAGCGCCTGGAAAACTCGCGCACCTGCCATTGCAGGGCAGGACCCAGGCCGAGTTCGTCCAGCATGGCCGGCCGCAGACCCATGGAAATCGCCCGCGCCGATTGCAGCGTTTGCTCAGCCAGTTTCTTGGTCTCTTCCAGATGCTCCGCAAAGTCCGGACTCTGCCGTACGTGCTCCAGCTTGCCCAGTTCAATCCGCAGCGCGGTCAGGCTCTGTCCGATCTCATCGTGCAACTCCCGGGAAAGTACCTTGCGCTCCTGCTCCTGCGACGACACCAGTTGCTGCGAAAGATGGCGCAGTTGGCGCTCCGCTTCGCGCGTCACTTCCTGCGCCTTGGCGGAAACCTGTTCCAACTCGGAGATTCGGAAAACCGCCGCGGCGGCGATGCACAGCCCGACAAACAACGCCGTCAGCAGGTTGCTCCACAGTTCGCTTTGCAATCGATCCACGGCTTGGTTGAGCGCGCGCTTGCGCGAATCCAGATTTTCGCCATTCAACTTGCGGATCTCGTCGGTGATGTCGAAGATGCGCAGGCGATGCGCGGCGACATTGCCATCGGCCGGATCGGCCAGCGCCGCTTCCAGCCGGTTCACCGCGCCCGTCCGGTCGGTAGGACGCATTTCGCGCAACCGGGCCACCAGTCCACGGACACGCTCGACCGATCCCGCCGACTCGCCTACGCGCAAAGTCTCCAGCCGGATGTCTTCAATCAGGTCTTCCATGTGCCGGTGATTGTCTTCAAAGCCGAGAATATCCCGGTAGATATGGCGCGCTTCGCCGAGGTTGGCCACGCCGACCACTCCGATGATCATGAGCAGGAAGCCCAGACCGAACACCGACACCGGCCAGATGCTTTGCCGAATTTTCTTGAGATGCATCCCGCTCCCTAAGCAGCCTATCGGCAGAAATCTAGGGGAACTTTCGTACCTGCGGGCGTAAGCCGGGTATGGAAACTATCGTCCCCTGCCGAGCGTGAGGCCGAGTTGTCGACTTGTCCGAAGACGGCTTTCCAAGCCGCGCCGGATGCTCAATTTGCGAGGGGTTGCCGGTAGCTTTCTGGAGCCTGGTGTTTTCCAGCAACCCTCTTAAAAGGCGCGCCGACGCGAGTCATGGGAACGCGGCCCGGTCTTCTTCAGCGCCAGCCGTGCTGAGGATCGCCCGGGCGTTTGTGTGCTTGCCGATGTGCTCGACGATACGTAGAGCACCCCCTCAGAAGTGTAGGCGTCCTGGGTGCCGACACCCAGAAAAGTAGGACCGCTCGCTAAACCTGGGGGAATCGTGAAGTTGATTTGATAAAGGCCGGCAAATCCCGGCGCCAGTCCTGAAAAAGGCAAGCTCGATGCGTTCACATCGTTCCCGTTCTGATCGTAGAGGTCGACGCCGATGCTCTCATCCACGTTGCTGAGCGGATTGGACGGAGCGGCGGTTCCATCGTTGAGCGCCGGAGTAACGGAGCCCAATCCGGTTAGATACAGCAGCACCGTTTCTCCAACTTTCGCCGGGCTGCTTTGCGTGACTGGCGCATAGTTGGCGTGCAGCACGGCTGCCATCCCGACCCCGGAAGGAGCACCCGTAAATACTCCCGGTGCACTGAGATTCTGGTACAGGGTAACCTGATTGGACCCGATCCCATTGTTAATCACTTGGAAAGTTACGAATTGTTCTGACGTGGCATAGGGCACCAGTATGTTGATCTGGGTGGGGCCTACGTAGCTCAGCGGCGCCAGACGGCCGTTTACCATCACCTGGACTCCGCCCAACTTGGTCGGCAAGGGCAAACTGGAGGGCGTAAAGACGCCCGATGCCAAGCCGCTTCCAAAAATCGAGACGAACTCACCGGGCGCCGCCGAGTTCGTAATGGGAGCATAGCTGGCCGCGTTCAGAACTCCTAACGGATTGATGAACACGCCGCTGGCCGTGGTGCTCTTGGCCTGCAGGTTGATCCTCAACGAGTAAAAGGTCGTGGTGCCAACCTGCAGCAGCGCCTGTCCGTTGACGCCCAGCATATTTTGGAAGGACCCATCATTGTACACCGCCCCACCATTAAATGTCTCAGGAACGGAAATCGTGGAGTCAAACGCCGAGGAACTGTCGAAGTACACCAGCCGTTGGTGCGTGACGCCGTCCCCTTCGCCCAGGCCCAGCACCGAACCATAGTAGGAGTCGATGCTGTTGGTTGTGCCGGTGGAGCCCGAGGCGTCGTTTTCTAGTGCGGCCGAGTAATAAGTTCCACTGAACGTGCTGTTGGAGACCGCTCCAGTGGCGGCTTTGGTGGCAACCACCAGGTCGAAGCCGCTCGGACTTCCGCCAATCAGGAGGCTGCCGTCCGTGGACACATACAACGTCTTCTGGCCGCTGACCAGGGTGGTCAGTGGCGCGCTCGCCGTCGGGAACGTGAGTGTGCCCGATCCATTACCGTTGGCGATACTGTAGGAAACCCCCGACAGGCTTTGAGTGGTTAATGTACTGTTCTGGTTGGCCATCACGCCTTTCACGGCAACCGTGCCAAAGCTGCCGCTGCCGTTGGACGTCAGCGTAAAGTAGCCATCCCGAACCTGCGAGACGTTCCCTTGCAGAAAATCTATAAAACCGGCGTTGTACGTCCCGGTCACCGTGCTATTGGTGGCCCCTGACGCCGCAGGAATAGCGATGAATATATCGCTATTCAGCCCCTCCGTGGAACTCCCCACAATGGCCGAGGGCCCGAGGGCCCCAACTCCGCCATAGACGATGTCGGTGGTGTCGATCGGATTCGTAAGCTGAATCAATCCGCTCGCCGAAACGGCATAAGTTCCACTGACGGTGTACGCCGCCGCGCTGCTACCGGCTTGCGTGTCCGTAATCTGGCCGGAGAACGAATAATTTTTCACCCCGTCGAAAGTCATGATTCCGGTCAGACTCGCGGCACGGCCGATTCCGCTATTCGCATCAAAGTTCGCGGTAAACAGCTGCCGGACAAAATACGGACCCTTGACGGTGCCAGTCGCACTGGTGTCGAAATTTTGCGCCACTCCAGGGAGCGTGCTCAAACCGCAGAGGGCAAGGACAAAAGCGATGTTCTTCCAAGACTTAGAGTTCACTCTTGGTTGACGCAGGCACTGGCTGCGCCGTTACGCAGGAAAGTAGGGTAGGTTAGATTTAGGTGCGATCACGTCCTGCATTATTTGTTTGTCTGGCCGGTGTCTGTGCGGCTCAAACGCCCGTGGTCTTTGTCAATGGCTTTCAAAATGCCTGTACCTCCACCTCCAACCCGGCATTGACCTTCGGCCAGCTTCCTCAATTGCTGTCGGACCGCCCCGTCCTGTTCTTTGACGCCTGCCCCTATCAAACGCAAAGCCTGGAAGCCCTGGGGCAGTTTTTCGGACAATTCATTTCTACTTATCCGCAAGTGGATGTCATCGCGCACAGCATGGGTGGTCTGATTGTGCGCGCATATCTTTCCGGCAAGCAGGATGGCGGCGGCTTTGCTCCGCCGGCCACCACGCGGATTGGTAATTTGGTTTTGATCGGCGTGCCCAACTTCGGCTCGCTGGTGGAAATCGGAGCCGGCGCGCAAAACTCCTCCAGCACCCCCGGAAGTCAGTTCGTTTACGATCTCGCCACCTGGAATCAAGGCGTCGACGACCTGCGGGAGTTGAATGCGATTGCCATCATCGGTTCTGGAGGCACGCTCTCCGAGCCCAGCGATGGTGTTGTGGCGCTGTCGTCCGCTTCCCTCGGTTTCTCCCGCCCCGACCAATACACGCGCATTCTTCCCGCTTGTCATAGCCAGGGCGTGAACTGCAACGCTACACAACAACTGGCGCTAGTGGATTCCCCGTCCCATCCGACTTGGCTCATCGTCCGGTCCTTTCTTTCCGGCACCACCGACTGGCAGACCATCGGGCACGCTCCCAGCCAGGACCCGGTGCTTTCCACGAGCGGAGGCTTGCTGCTGGCTTTCAAAGACGGCAGCGACAATTTCTACACCGATGTGAGCCAGATGTATCTTGGCACACAGCAAACCCAGTTCGCGCAGACCAACCAGCCGTTCTTTTATGCCGATTTTCTGCCCAGCGGCGCGGGCACGTTGCACATGGAACAGCGCGGCACAGACATTCCGGTCCAGGTGACGGTGCGCGCCGGCCAGTATCAGACGTTTCCGGTGAAGTTTGCTCCTTTGATCAGCCGGGTGCAGCCGGCCGCCGGTGCCGTCAACACACTCAGCCTCGCCGCGGGATCGATTATTTCCGTCTACGGGGCAGGCCTCGCCAGCGGCACCGCTCAGGCAGCGTCCCTGCCCTTGCCAACCAATCTCAGTGACACGGTGCTCACCGCCAACGGCCAGCCGCTCCCGCTTTTTTATGTGAGCGCGACCCAGATCAACGCGTATCTTCTCACCAATCTCACGGGCTTGGTGAAGATCACAGTTCTACGCGCCACTGGCGGCCAACACACCACACAGATTCTGATCGCGCCTCAGGTGCCGGCAATCTTCACCCAGGACGCCTCGGGAACCGGCGTGGCCGCGGCTTTGCATGCTTCCGGACAACCGGTCACCGCCGCCAATCCCGCCACCGCCGGCGAAGTTGTCTCGCTCTACCTCACCGGCTTGGGCGGCACCTATTCTTCCGGTGGCTTGGCTTACACGGTGGCCACGCCGCAGGTCTTCCTGTCGACGCTCTCCACGCCGTCTACCGTGAGTTTCTCGGGCCTGGCGCCGGGCTTCGTCGGCTTGAATCAAGTCAATTTTCAGATCCCCGCCGGAGTGCCGGCCGGCAATGTCCAGTTGTACGTTTCCAGTGGAAAATACGTCAGCAACGTGGTGACGCTGCCGGTGCGCTAAGAGATACAATGTCTCCGTGCTCAAACCAATCCTCGTTCTTCTTGCCGCCGCCGCGTGCCTGGCGCAGGAAACGCCCAAACCCGTCCAGCCCTTGGCACACTTTCATCACGTTCATCTGAACGCGACCGATCCGAAAGCCGCCATCGACTTCTACACCACCAAGTTCGACTCCGAAAAGGCGAAGTTTGCCGGCGCCGTGGATGCCGTGTGGGCACAAAAATCCTGGCTGCTGTTCACCAAGGTCGCCGCGCCGCCCAAGGCCGAGATCACGTCGACCATCTGGCACATCGGCTGGGGCGCCGAGAACATGCCGCAGACTTACCAGAAACAGTTGGACAGCGGAACGAAGTTTGAAACGCCGCTGACCGACATCAGCGATATCGGCGGCAACACCGCCAACAAAGGGAAAGGTCTGTTCTATTACGCCTACGTGGATGGCCCAGACCACCAGTTGATTGAGCTGAACACCGCCAACCATCACAACTTCGGCCACATTCACCTGCTCAGCAAGGATCCGGTAGCGGCCGGCGAGTGGTACATCAAAGAGTTCGGCCTCCAATGGCGCGGCCGCGGAGCTCCTTCGCGCGAAGTACGCATGTACAACGGCTTCCAGATCGGCCCCTCCATGTCTCTGATGATGGACAACGTAAACATCATCATTTTTCCCTATCAATACGCCAAAACACAGTGGCCGGACCTGTGGAAGGACCGGGAGGAATTCGAATCCACCAAGGGCCACGTCACCGACCACATCGGCTTCGGCGTCGACAACCTCGATGAGACGCTGGCCCGCCTGAAGAAAGACGGCATCACGGTGACCGACGAGCCCAAATCGGTGCTGGGTGGCAAGGTGCGTTACGCGTTTATAGAAGGGCCGGATCATATCCGCATTGAGTTAGTGGAGGGGCAGGCCAAGAAGGAGTAGGGCGGTTGCGCCCAGGCCGAAGTTTGTCCGAGGCTATTACCCAGCCCGGTAGTCTGCTGGTCCTGACACCCGCCGCCGGCGGTGCCCCTGTTTGCCCTTTTGGTGAAGTAGACTGAAGCGGGCAAAATGGGTTGCGGCGCAGACGCGTGCGCTATGATGACCACGTGCAGGAACTACGGCGCATTACGATTAACCCAACTGTCATGGGCGGAAAGGCATGTATCCGGGGGATGCGCGTCACGGTCGGCATGATCGTGGAAGCGGTTGGAGCCGGTCGTAGCACTCAAGACCTGCTTGCGGACTTTCCATATCTCGAAGAGGAAGACATTCGTGAGGCCTTGACGTATGCGGCATGCCTCGCGCAAGGGCGTGAAGTGCAACTGGCGAGCTGATGCGCCTGATCGTCGATATGAACCTGACGCCTCGCTGGGTTCCGTATCAGCTCGACGCGGATTTCGCCCAGACTGAACCAGCGTCGAGGCAGGGGTAAGGGAATGTCATGATTTCGCAAAGACTCCGAAACGCGAGATAATAAGTTGTGGCAATAGTTACCAGCCCCTTCGTGCATCAGCAGCGCATCGCGAAAGGTGTCGCAAAAGCATCGCAGGTGCTTTCGCCTGATGTAGTGCATATTCGCTATAGTTTAGACGAAGACTGGAGCGGCTCGGGGGCCGTATTTTTCCGCATTCTGCTCAGTGACCAGGCAAGCGACCGCGCAAAACTGCGGGAAGTGGCGCGCCGGGTTTCCGCGACGCTCGTCAATGAAGTGCAGCCAGATCAGCTTGGGCTACAGGCATATTCTAATTTTCGGAGCCAATCGGAACAGGCCAAATTGCAAGAAGAGGCTTGGGCTTGACGGCAGATGGCATACTCGGACGACTTGCTCGAGCAAGCGCAGCATCTTGCCCAGCGCGAACCAAAGCGGCCTAGACAGGCCAGCTTACGGCGAGCCGTTTCCAGCGCTTACTATGCACTCTTCCATCTCTTGATCTCTGAGACGACCAAGAATTGGAAGCGCCCTGCCGAACGCCACACTCTGGCACGGATGTTTGACCATGGTCCCATGGGCAAGGTTTGCACGACTAAACGCGATGAGTTGAACGCCTATTTCAAGACCAATCCGCCAGCAAGCCCCAACGAGAGCGTGCCCAACATTTGCAGAACATCACAGACACGTTTGTGCAGATGTTACAAGAACGCCACACCGCCGAAAACGGCCCCTGAGGAAGAACGCCTCGACCTGGCACGTGCCAGTGGATGTCGACGGCGAGCGCTTCCAGGACGGTGGGAATGTCGCCGCGCGCAAATGCTTGGTAAGCACGCTCGATGAACTCCTGGTTCGCTTGCGCGATCGTGATCGCGGACGTTGGTGAACTGGACATGATTTGCACCTCCGAAAATAGGAAGGCCACTAAATTCCGGCAATTTCAGGGAGACCAGCAGACCGAAGACGAATTCTGGTCGTGATCGGTTCCAAGGTCATCGCGTCTCCCACTTTGAAATCCGTCCAGACAGGTTCAAGGAAGCTCACTTGCCTGCTGTTCCGCGATCGGTTGGCGAATAGCAACTAGAGAGTTCTCTGAAGTTTAGATCTAGAGACTGCGGAGGGTGAGGGCCAGGAGCCGCGCTGGCGGCGTTCGCCAACGCGGCCACCAGAAACAACCTCACCGCCGGTTCTTGCGGTAATGTTCAATCAGCGTATTGGTGGAGCTGTCATGCTTGAGCGCCGAACCGCTCTGTAACTCCGGCACGATGTTTTTGGCCAGTGCCTTGCCCAGTTCCACGCCCCATTGATCGAACGATCCGATATCCCAGACCGCCCCTTGCGTGAACACGCTGTGTTCATACAGCGCCACCAGCTTGCCCAACATTTCCGGCGTCAATTGATCCGCCAGGATGGTGTTGCTGGGGCGGTTCCCCTCAAACTCTTTATGCGGGACCAACCAGTCCGGTGTGCCCTCTTTTTTTACTTGTTCCACCGTCTTGCCGAACGCCAGCGCTTCCGATTGCGCGAACACATTGGCCATCAGGAAGTCGTGATGCTCGCCGTGCGGGTTGAGCGACTTGCAGAAGCCGATAAAATCGCACGGAATCACCTTGGTCCCCTGGTGGATCAGTTGATAGAACGAGTGCTGTCCGTTGGTGCCCGGCTCGCCCCAGAAAATCGGCCCGGTCTCATACGTCACTTTGCTGCCGTCGAGCGAAACGTGCTTGCCGTTGCTCTCCATCGTGAGCTGCTGCAGATACGCGGGAAAGCGCTTCAGATACTGATCGTAAGGCAGCACCGCCACCGTCTGGGCGTTGAAGAAATCGTTGTACCAGACCGCGAGCAGCCCCATGATCACCGGCAGATTCGATGCGAACGGCGCCGTGCGGAAGTGCTCATCCATGGCATGAAACCCGCCGAGCATGGCCCGGAAATGATCTGGTCCCACCGCCAGCATGCTGGACAGCCCGATGGCGGAATCCATCGAATAGCGGCCGCCCACCCAATCCCAGAAGCCAAACATGTTGGCCGTGTCGATGCCGAATTTGGTCACCTCGGCCGCGTTGGTGGAGACCGCGACAAAATGCTTGGCGATCGCCTTGGGGTCTTTCAATTTGGCCAGCGCCCAGGCCCGCGCGCTCTGCGCGTTGGTCATGGTCTCGAGCGTGGTGAAGGTCTTCGAGGAAATGATGAACAACGTCTCTTCGGGATCGAGATCGAGCGTCGATTCCACAAAGTCGGTTCCATCCACGTTGGACACAAAGCGGAAGGTCAGGTCGCGCTGGCTATAGTGCTTCAGCGCCTCGTAACACATCACCGGACCCAAATCGGAACCGCCGATGCCGACATTCACAATATTGCGAATGCGCTTGCCGGTGTGGCCTTTCCAGGCGCCGCCGCGAATGCGGTTGCAAAACTCGCTCATGTGGTCCAGCACCTGGTGCACTTCCGGCACCACGTCCTGCCCATCCACTTTGATGGAGGTCCCCCGCGGAGCCCGCAGCGCCACGTGCAGCACTGCGCGGTTCTCCGTGATGTTGATTTTGTCTCCCCGAAACATCGCGTCAATCTTGCCGCGCAGGCCGCTTTCCTCAGCCAACGTCAGCAGCAGAGCCAGAGTCTCCTGGGTAATCCGGTTTTTTGAGTAGTCGAAATAGAGTCCCAGCGCGTTGGCGGTGAATCTCGTGCCGCGCTGTGGGTCTTCCGCAAAAAGCGACCGTAAGTGAACGGTGCGCATCTTCTCTGAATGCGCCTGCAGGGCGATCCAAGAGGGGCGTTTAGCTGTGCTGGTCATTTGTACAGCATACCTCCGCTCCCAGAGCGCAATCTCGGACGCGCATGGCGCAAGCGCTAACATAGATCTATTCGCTATCAAATTTGGTCGCATCGCTGCGCTGTTGTGCTCGCCGCCGCAACGTTCCTTTCCCTGGCCACCGGCCCCGCCGTCTCCAACAATGAAGAGCGCCCGTATTAGCTTGGGGCCAAAGTCACCTCTGGCTGGGAGCCGCCGTTGCCGTTCTCACCATCCTTCTGGCCATCCTGTTACCAGCCGCTGGGGCGTACTGCACGGAGCAACTCCCATCGTTGCGCAAGGCCGGTCGGCTGGCCAGTCTTGGGGTCCGTGTTTATTGCGGGCGTGGCGTCGTAGACTGTAAGCGGATTATAGGTTTAGGCGCCTTTAGTGACCGAGCTTATCGTGATCGGGAAATTCCCACTTGGGACACTGGTGACTGTCACGTTTTCGCACTGCTGCTCAGGTTGTCCCTGTCCGCCCTGTCCGCCCGTTGTTGTGCGTTGCGCTGGCTGTGTGTTTGTACGGCGCACCGCGGACGTTGCGGGAGATAACGCCAGTAGCGGCCGGGGCGGGGCTTGAGGGCGGCGTTCATCTCCTTCCATCTGTGACAAGCCGTACACTCTCCCGGCTTTCTAATTTCTCGGCAAGCCGGCGGCTGCGATCCTGTCGCGAACTGCCTGGCTTCGTGTTGACGTGCCAATGCTGACCAGGGCAGCAACGGCGCGACTGCGGTCTTCGCCATGTGAGCGGTCGAGAAACGTCAACAAGAGATTGGTCGCCTCTAGGTTGCCAATGCCTTCTAACCCGTCGATCGCGGCCTGCCGCTCAGGCTAGTATTACTGTGTTAAAAACAAACATTCTGGTGTAGAATTGTTTTGTGGGATCACGCCTCTCTTCGC
>Ga0075015_100000226_pt1 | contig 17958 bp, 22 predicted proteins | sample AleBraG_ABR_2013_FD_71476 | JGI IMG/M metagenome (GOLD analysis project Ga0075015, IMG submission 71476) | Freshwater sediment microbial communities in response to fracking from Pennsylvania, USA - Alex Branch Run_MetaG_ABR_2013 | ecosystem: Environmental > Aquatic > Freshwater > Creek >...
GATGGTGATCGTGCTCGTCCCGTGATTGCCCTGCACGACGATCACGCTGGCCGGATTGGCTGTAAGTGTGAAGCCTGCCGGCCAGTTAGTCACGAGATTGTAAGCGTTCACTGTCCCGATTCCGGTCGCGAAGTCCCATCCGGTTCTAGCACTGTAAGCTGGCTGATAGGCATCGTTGGAAGTCGAGAGCACGCCGTTTGCGCCGGAGGGCCGGTAGCAGTTGATTAGAGTTCGTGTGTTGATACAATCCACATCATTGTCGCCCTGCGTCACGTCATAAAAGATGCACGAACTGGCGACAGTATTTCCCAGAGTTGAATCGCAAGCGCTGTTGCCATGGGCGCCGTATTCGGTGGCCGCCAGGCTGTAGTAGACGAAATTCGGGTTGCCTTGGCGCGCGCCGGTTTTCTGGTTTACCAGAGCTTGAATGCCAGCCATGATCGGCGAGGAGAAGGACGTGCCTCCTGCTCCCGGCCATTTCACGGGCGCCTCGGTGCAGTCAGTGCCTCCGGGTCCAGAGAAGCAGTATGGATAATAGTGCAGCCAAACTCCACTGGCCGCGAAGAGCGACACATCGGGAATATCGCGCACACCGTCCTTTGGATTTCCGAGCACGGACTGATACTTCGGCTTTGGCCAACCGGCGCAGGTTCCGCTGACTACGCCAGTTTGTGCGGGTGTTCCCGTTGCGCACCCGCTGGGTCCAGCGCCACCCCCGATCGTATTCAGGAACTTCGCTTCTCCAGTGTTGCTATTGCAGAACCCACTCGATCCGTAGGTTTCGCTGAAACCGTTGAACTCCGCGAGCAGCAAACTGGCGCAGGAATCGTTCCAGGGAATCTCGGGGACATAAGACAGAGCCGATTCATAGGTGGGCGAATTGGTGGCACTCCAGTAAGTATTGTTGGTCCAGGCATAAGTATCGCCGAAGTCTGTACCGCCTACTGACACGTTATAAGGACTCGATCCCCAACCAGTGATTCCGATACCATCAATCGCATCCTGGTAGTAGATGTCGCAACCCGCGGCCGCATGATCGCCCGAGGAAACGAAGACCGAGATACCTTCCGCGACCGCCTGTTGGAAGGTTGCGTTGAAAGCTGCATTGGACGATGCCCCGTTGCTGGCTTCACACTCGCCATAGCTCATGCTCACGACCGCGGGCGGCGCGCTGCTTTCGTTCAACAGGTTTTGCAGTGCGATCAGGCCACCAAAGGTTTCCGTGTTAGCGCACGAAGCCAGTACGATTGCCGCGTTCGGTGCGGACGCACTGGCATATTCGGCATCAATGATCGCTTCCCTGTCGGAACCGGTCACTCCCGGATCGGAACAGTTGTTCGAGCCACTCGGAGGTGCAGGATGGATCTGCGTCAATGAGCCATCTGTGTACGACGAAAGTCCAAATACGGAACGGAACGACGTCCAGTCCGCGGTGGCATAGAGGTCTGTGTCCTCGATCACCACAATCGTTTGGCCTTGTCCTGAAATGCCCGCGCTGAACAGTGGATTCAGGTTGTAGATCGTGGCCAGATCACCGGGGACTACCAGGTAATACTGCGTCCCACTTTCAGAGACGGTGTAATCTGCCCGTGGCCTGTACATGGGATGGGGCTGGAAGTCATGCAATGACACCACTCCCACCACCACCGGCGCAAAAGCGGCCGGAATCTGCGGATCGCTCATGTTGGCAATGTGCTTCACACCCTTTACGTGCAAGTTGTGAATCTCAGTGTGAAAGGCCTTTTGTACTTGACCAGCCGTCCCGGAAAAGTCGATGAGTAGGTCGTTCGTGTAATCCACATCAACCTTGAAACCATGCGACCGCAGCCAATTCTTAATCGTGTCACGGTCCTGTTCCGCCACTCCGAACCTCTCTCCAAATTCCTTGGCCGTCAGCCAGCGATGAAAGTTAGGCGAGGACGAGTCGTGAAGTTCATCGATGAACTTTTCCAGTTCTCGCTCCTGCTCCGGGGCGCGCTTCAACAGGAGCAGCAGGTGCTCCATCAAGAGGTTGTCGGCCACCCGCCCGCGATCGCATTTTGCCTTCGCCTCGGGCCGCGTATTGCCCCCCAGTGTTATCAATTTGCTTTCATCCACAGTTTGTGTGATCAGAACGGGCCGGATGTTTTCAGCTCGCGCGTAGGGAAGAGCAAACAGAAACAGAGAAACGAGCACAGCCAATAGACGGCGCGCGAAAAACATCTCACAACGCATGGGAACTACTTTCTGGGGGGAGAAACTCAAGAAGAACCATCCCATTCTATCCAAGAACGGGATGAACCGGGCCACACGGTTTCTGCGCGGCTGCGCAGATCATACTCCACAAAAAGCTCGAACAAAACAGGTCAAGGGCTCACCGTGCATGCTCAACTTCAGCCTGGTTTTTTTCTTGGCCCATGCGCGAAGTTGGCTGACGTCACGTTCGATGGCCACCGGGCTTCTGCCGACACCGTGGCGCCGTTTTCTGGTTCTAGCGCTGCGCGTACTCGGCGACTGCCATTCTCACTTGTTCTCGCTGTGATTTACCTGCCCTAAGCTTACATTTCCTCGGTCTCCGGTAAGGATTATCTCCGAGTTGCCGACCAACCGGGGACTGCTCCGCTCGTGGACACAAGGTCGTTTGTCGGTACTAATCGCGATCAGCTTGTCAACCCAAGGGTCGCGTCTAGTCATCTCTTGTGGTTTGCCAAGGTTCGGCCTAGCAGTCGGGAGCAGCCGCGTAGCTCACGCACTTATTCTCGTCGCCCACGTACCAGCGAGCGGACATGTCGGTCTGATCTGCGAAGGCCGAGAACCAGAATGTCCATCCGAACTCGTCGCCAAAGTAGATGAGCTGCCCGAAGCCGATCTGGTCGGCGAAGTCGTTGGAGTTGCAGGTCGTCCCGTAATAGAGAATCGCGTTGAACGGATAGCTTCCCGGATCCCCCGCGTAAACGTCGAGTCCCTGGTAGCTATGGCCGTCATGCTTGTACCAGCAGCCCTTGAACGTAGCATTGGGGTCATTGGAGTTTCTGGCCACTTTCAAGGTTAGCGTCGCCGATTCGGAAACCGTCCCATCACTTGCCGCCACGGTGACTGGATAACTTCCCGTTTGAACGCTGTTCGCTACGGTCAGGGTGAGCTTGGAAGTTCCAGAGCCGGGAGCCGGGATGGTCGTCGGATTTAGGCTGGCCATCACCCCGTTGGGCTTCTTGGAGACACGCAGTTGCAGCACTCCATCGAACCCGATGGACCCTTTGGTGGTGACTGTGGACGATCCTGACTTTCCTTGCTCCACGGTCGTAGTGGCCGGCACCGTCACGCTGAACGGGGCTGTCGAGTCGGTGGTGACGCTGACCGCATCAGCTCGGCTGGAAGTCCTTGCGCCGCCGTTGCCGCTTATCGCCGAGCCTGAGCCGCAGCCCGAGAGCGGAACCAAAGCGCCGACGAACACCAAAGCCAAAATGCGCATCCCATGAAAGAACCTCATTACTTCTCCCCTTTTCTGGTCGAGCAAATCCAGTCTGCCTGTAGGCTCAACTTTATTTCACTTCCGGCAGGCGTCGGGAAGGGCTGGAAGGTACAGCAACCTCCCGTCCCACCAGGTCGTTCGCGCAGTCCGCGCCGCCGTGGCAGGCCGGGCAGGGTTGCTCTACGGAGGCTGCAAAGGCCGAAGCGCGGTGGGCGGTGCAATAATGGAAGTAGGGGTTGTCTTGGAGGAACCATGCTCCACGCCCTATTGATTGCGACTTGCGCGGTTGGAGTGGTGTTCTGGCTGATCTGCATTCACGGCCTCCTCGGAGACCTGAGAAAACAGAGATCCCAAGGCCTCATCGGAGACCTGACACAACAAAGCCACAAACACCGCTAGCAGCCGAGTTGTAGCGGTGACGCCGCTTTTCAAGTGACCGCTCGCGGTACCTGTTGATCCTAATTTTTGGTGGCGAAATATCGCATTTCACTTATCCTATGAAAAGAGGATGAGTAAAATGGCGAGTAGAGTCGAGAACAGGCGCAGTGATGTTAGTCTCCCGGTGGATGTTTGACTCGGCTTTCGCCGCACCACCTCAGTCCGGTTTGGCCTGGTCCTGTTTCCTGTTCCCGCTCATCGAACCGGACTGGCAGATTTCCCGCATCCGGCTCTCGGAGAAGACACACGATGTTCTGTGTGACGCCGTCCGCAACTTCTGAACATAACTCGGGGTGGCTAGACTCATCGTCTATCCCCATGTCCTGCGTCGCTTCTTGCGTCCGTCTTTAACGGAGGCCCCTTCCCTCCGCCGGAATTACCCGGCTTCATCGGTACTGCGAGCCTCTCCGCCACCCCACACGGCCGGCGGGAGTTGCACCCGCTGAAGTCCAGCGCCTTTCACGGCGCACTGTTTCGCCAACAATACAAGCGAATCACTGTCATGGCTCCGTTTGTTCTTGTTTTCCACTGAAAGTACACTGTGGAACCCCAGACCCTCCATTGCGAGACGGGCTTTCTGACCTATCGACACAATAAGTTGCGCATCGATGCAGAGGGGCCACTTACGTGCAGTGAGTAAACGGGGTGGCCAGTTCCTCTCCTCATTCATATCCTCACGCACAGGAGCGAAACCCAAATGACAGACCTAGACACTCACACAGTTGAGGAGTTGGAGCAGTCGCTGGCTCATGTGCTCGCGCATTCTCGTGGAGAAGTGCTCAACGACGCTGAGGTGCGGAGATTCTTGCAGCTCCGCGAAGAGATTCTGCGGCGGCGGGCGCCATCAGGAAACGCCGCGTAGGCCTATCCCAAGGAGCGACGATGAAGAATGCTTACGAAGTTTTGGAGCAGAGAGAAACAGATCTTGCCCGCGTCCGCCAAGAAATCGAGAGCCTACGGATCGTCGCCTCTCTACTTTCGGACGAATTACCTTTCGAGGAACTGGCTAAGAAGCGCGCCAGATCAGGAGAGGAAACATTGGACTCCGGTTCAGAAAAAGCGACCGGAACGGACGGTCTGTTTCCCCCGATTAACCCTGCTCCCCGTCCAGGATTTTGGAACACCCTTAAGGGGCAAAAGTAGTCCGTGCTCGGGGCAGGTGTCCACAGAGCACCTCCTCGATCGCTCACGCTCGAACTCAATCGTGACCCTTCATCGATGGACCGTACGTGCAGAACTGTTCGAGCGTGAAACGCGGGGCCGAACCGCATCGAGCAATCGCCCTATGACCAAATTCCTTTCCAAAGATGGTTCACGGTACCAAAACAAACGTCTTTTCTCCCTTTGCTGAGTTTCATGTTCCATTAGCGCGGCAGTCACGTTTCCGAACTGGAGTTACGGCAGATGGGGAGACGTGCGGCGGAGTAAGCTCAACGAGCGATACTACAACAACAGTGGTCCGAGCATTGAGTGGCGCTTTTTCGCGCAAAGGGCGGTTTGCCGATAGTCTCGCCCGAGGTTAGGACCAAGTTCAGTTCAGGTCACAGTGAGCAATTCTGACCAGACCCTGGAAACTCTGAATGGCAGACTGAACGGACCTTGGGAAGTAACGTTCGCGGATTGTGATCCGTAGAACCGCAGTCTCCAAGGGCAGAATCCTGAGGCGACTCCCAGTGGCGACCTGCACGATTTCCGTAACGACGACCAACACGATTCCCCCTGAGAAGGGCGAGCGAGATGCAACTAAACTGACTTTAGTCCAGCGCGCTCGGCGAGGAGACGAAGACGCGTTTGCTGAGCTCTATGAGTTACACAGAAGACGGGTTTACTGTCTTTGCCTCTCAATGACGAAAGACCCGTCTGAAGCCGAGGATATGACCCAAGAAGCGTTCCTTCAGGCGTTTCGCAAGGTGGCGACTTTCCGTGGGGACTCAGCTTTTTCGACGTGGGTTTACCGAGTCGCAATCAACACGGTGTTGATGAAACGTCGCCGAAGAGTGTGCCCACTCATGCTTTCGCTCGACGAGCCCATATCGCCAGATTCGCCCTCACACCGGCGTGAATTTGGAATGAGTGATCCGAATCTTCTTGGTGCAGTCGATCGCATCTCGCTTCATAGAGCGATCAGGGATCTCCCTGCCGGTTGCAGAAAAATCCTCGGCCTTCATGCAATTCACGGATACCAGCATCGCGAAATCGCAGAACTGCTGCAATGCTCAATCGGTAATTCTAAATCGCAGCTTCACAGAGCAAAACTGAAGATGCGACGTTTGTTGTCTCCCAAAAAGGAGCGCCGCATTCTTTCGTAAGCGGCACGCATGCCTAGCGCCCCGGAGGCTCTTCCAGCGCAACTTTTCTTCCCGACTCCCCCCTTAAGAGCAGACATTGAGAAGCTTGGCCAGATGTTTGACGTGGAAGAGGTGCGAGCATTCCTAGCGCTGAGAGACGCTCGCTTTCAGTTCTATTACATGCCCAACGGATAATGAGCCGGGAAGGTCCAAGGTCAACGAGTGAAATCGCCTGATTACAGCAGCTATCCGCATCCAGTTCGTTATTAAGACGATCAAAACCCTTTACGCCTTCCACACCGAATGGTACCCCGCTGGCCCTCTGACGCAAGGAGTCGACGGAGCCCTGTACGGGATGTTGTCTTCCGGCGGCACGGGAGACGCCGGAGCCGTGTACCGAATTACCACCGGCGGTACGTATAAGGTCCTCTACAACTTCACCTCGGCCGGAACCACTGACGGCAAATGGCCCTATGGAGGCTTGGTCCAGGGCAGCGACAATTTCCTCTACGGCGTTGCCTCGGGCGGCGGCACCAATGGCCTCGGGACCCTCTTCAAGATCAGCACCACCGGCACCGGATTCGCCGTTCTCCACAATTTCGCGACGACTACCGGAGACACGCCCTACTCCGCTCTTCTACTGCATACCAACGGCAAACTCTACGGCCTGGCCTATCACGGCGGGACTCACGTTGCCTATGGAACCTTCTTCAGTTTCTCCAACAATCTGAAGCCGTTCGTGAAACCCGTGGCCACGGTCTCGGCCAAGGTAGGAGCGTCGATTGGCCTGCTGGGTCAGGGATTCACCACCTCCACCGGAGTCCTGTTCGGCACCGGCGCCGGAACGCAAACCATCAACAGCAATACCTTCCTTACTGCCAAGATCGTAGCAGGCGCGACCACAGGACAGATCACGGTCAAAGAACCCGCCGGTAACCTGCTTACGCCCCTGAAGTTCAAGATCCAGCCCAGCATCACCAGCTTTACGCCCGCAAGCGGACCGGTGGGAACGACAGTGGTCATCACCGGGATGAGCTTGTCGCAAACCACGGCGGTGAAATTCGGCACGATCGCCGCGACCCCCATCACCGTAAATTCCAACACCAAGGTGACCGTCACCGTACCCTCGGGAGCCGTCACCGGGAAAATCTCCGTCACCACGCCAGGAGGCGGCGCCAGCAGCGCCACGGCATTCACCGTGCAGTGACCCTGCTAGCGCGACCGTGTTTCTTAAGCAGGTGCCCCACTTCTCGCCGCTTTAGCGAGAAGTGGGGATTTTCGAAGTGGGGATTTTCGCTTCGCAGCCAGCACACGAGCACCATGTCGTCGCCCCGGTTATGAATTTCAGCCTTCCCTTCCACTCTCATTCAGATTCTCTTCCGGCGAGCACGATGACTGATGAAACCAGATGTTTACACTCAAATTTCCTGCCGCTGGGGAAGATGAGTGCAATGGCGATGTTACGACAGTTGCGACGAACCCAGACCAGAGAACTTGCCTATCCAGAAGAAAACATTATGATTCAAGCGGCGAACTTAACCGCAATGCAGGAGGGGAGGGGCAATTGGATAAAGGTACGGCTGAAGTCATCTTGAAATCCGCCCTCAGTCTCGGCGAGAGAATTAATGATCTTGATCGCGTCGTGCGGGACATCAAGGATTTTGACGAAAGGAAACGGTTGTTGGAGTGTCTTGGCGTTGTGATGGCCGAGCTTAATGCAGGTATCGTCCTCCCAATAATCAGCCGATATCCAGACATGGATCCTGATGGGCCAACATAGGGGTCAATGAGTGAAATCGAGATTCTTCGCCGACTGACCTCAGTTGTTCTGCTGCCACTCGCGCCAAAGCGGTGCTACTTTGGGGTGCTGCTGAACGCCCTTGTAAACCGTATCGAGCAGTTCGCGTACGGCGAATGAATCCTGAAGTCGTCCGTCGAGAGAGACTTCCGGCACACCAATGATACGAAAACGCTGGCGTTTAACATATGGTTCGAACCGCTGGATTAACGTGATGGAACGGTGAGCTTCCTTTGCCCAGACATCGACGCTGATCACGTCTATCGTTTCAGTGGTATCTCGCAACGCATTTTTGTTCCAGAGTCCTTCTCTAGCAAACGCCCAGCAATCCGCATCGGTGGCACGAGCGGCTAACGTTTCCTTGCCCTTAGAAATTGCTTCCGACTGCGTGTCCGCTGCAAACCTGAGCAACTCGCGTTCCCCACCGCGTTCGATAATGGCGAGTGGGCACAGTAGGTCGGGAGCATCAGAAATACTCCAAGCTGCGTGTGCCAACACGAACCCACCGAGCATTAAGGCGGATTCGGGCATTTCCACCGGAGTCATCGTCAAGACTGTACGCGAAAAACCTGTGGCGTTCCAGACTTGGGAGCCAACTGACGAAACCAGGCGATTACACTCAAGTGCCCCCGGCAAGGCCAGATGAGTGCAATGGCGATTTTCTCAACAACCAGCCTTGCCGGAAGATGCCTCTGGCCAACGGAATGACAGGGGGGAATGATTTCAGGACACCCGCTGAATATGATTTTCTTCTTTCGCTCGGTTCAACGAGCCGAGAGTTGTGAAACTGCCGGAGTCACGAAGTTTCAGTCTGGGTGGCACGATATACGGCACGACGCGCACCATGACAATCAGGACCAGAAGCCACATCGGAAACGCGAAGACGAAGATGTTAAAAATCGGGACGCCATACTTCCACATAAGGCAAACCCCGATCACCATGCTGAGTACCGAGAGCACTCGGGAATACATCGGCGCAACCTGTAGCTTCGCGCCGCAGTGAATGCATTGACTATTCCTGCCGAGGATTGCCCTAGAAACCTGAATCGATCCGAAGCATTGTGGGCACTGAACTTTCCGCACCATATGCACCTCGGTTGTAGCTCCTATCATCTCACTTCTCTCGATGCTGCATGTCAACTGACGCTATCAGGCGTTATCACAAGTGAGCGAGAGGAAAACTGTTTTGACTCCCGGTCGATGAGTGATATCGCGATATTTCAACAGTTGCGCTTGGACGAAACCCTATCTCCACAATGCCTCGCCGTAAATACACTACTAGAATGGTGCCATGGCAAAGGTTCCTGTCGCTGGGGAAATTGCGAGGGGCTTCGAGTTGCTGGACTCGACACGCACGCCAAGGCGGTTGTCCGAGTTGGTCTCCCGGGAGGGGCGCCTGGTTCTGCTCTTCTATCGCGGGAATTGGTGACCGTTTTGCCTCCGCCAGTTGGCGGATTATCGCGAACACTATCCGGAAATCAGGTCGGCGGGCGTGAGCCTGGTGGCTGTTTCGGTGGATTCGTGCGAGTCATCGGAGGCCTTGCGAACTCAGCTCTCATTGCCGTTTCCGATTTTGTGCGATACGGAACGACGCGTTGTCAAGGACTGGGACATCTACAACTCGCGAGAAAGAGGCGGCATCGCCAAACCGGCCGTCTTCGTGATTGATCCCAACCAGGTGGTCCGTTACGCTTCGGTGGACTCGGTCGCGATGCGCGTTCCAGCCGTCGAGATTGTCCACTGGCTACAAAGTGTTGCCAATGCGCAGCCGATTCGACGCAGAGTTCACATCCCCATGTTGTCGGAGTGGATCAGGGCGATTCGGAATCACTTTCACAGTTAGGCGGAATGAATTCGTCGATGAGTGCAATGGCGATTTATCGCCAGTTTACTAAGCTTCGCGTATTGCGAGTCGACGACTCAGGAAGCAGCCCGGCAGGAAGCCCGACAAATATGTACTATATCGATATTTGAGGATCAGCGTAGATGAATAACAAACTGATCAGTGTTTACCTCGTCAGCACGGCTGCTTCAATGTTTGCCCAAGTTTCACCAACCGCCGTGGGACCTCGATCAGTCGTGCGGCAGGTTGACCACATTATTGTGCAAGTCGACACAGTTGCGAACGCGAAATCCTTGTGGTCTGTATTCTCAAAGACACTGAACCTCCCGATCGCTTGGCCGCCGGCCGACTATAAAGGATTCTTTAGCGGTGGAGTAAACGTCGGAAATGTAAATCTCGAATTCGCATACTCCAAAGATGAATCAGCTCCGGCGTCTTCCCTGGGGGACCGGGTCGCGAACGCGAGATTTGGTGGATTGGGACTTGAACCCGTGCCGCTAGCAGAGGCTGTTGCCAGACTCGATGAGCTCGGTTTGCGCCATTCTAAACCGGATGCCTACCAGCAGGCTCAAGATGAAACCGGTAAGAAATTGATCCTCTGGACAACCGTCTATCTCGATGAACTTTCAAAGAACATGGATATCTTTCTTTGTGAATATAGCAACGATCTATTTCGAACGGACAACCCTCCGCGTCGAGACATTCAAGACAACCGACGATATTTGACGGATCAACTGAAGCAGCGTAACGGTGGGCCAATGGGCATCGACTCCATCAAGGAGATCGTGATTGAAACCTCAAACTACGAGACGACTGCGAGCTTGTGGGGGAAGCTGCTAAACGAAAAAACTCCGCCTCCCGGAGAAGAGTTGAAAGCCTCACAGGGGCCCGCGCTCCGTCTGGTTCCGTCCGGCAGCGACACGATTAGATCAATAGTGGTTCGCGTTGCCGATCTTGGTCGAGCCCGCCGATTTCTTAAGGAGAATGGTCTGCTTGGAGAAGACTTGAAAGATAGGATCGTGATCGATCCCGCCAAATTGATGGGGATCGACGTTCAGTTTGTCGAATAGCTTGGAATTTCTATCCAATCGCGAACGTTTGAACTCCTCGTGGCTGACCTGCAATTCCGAAGCAAGGTCGTCAACTGACGAAATCAGGCGTTTGCGCTTATTGACCAACGGTCGACTTGTGCTATCGCGATGTTACGTTAGAAGGCGGAGTTGCCACCCGCTACTTCGTTCCGAGATGACGATCGAAGAACTTCACGATGACATCGTAAGCATCCCGGGATTCTGGGACGTCGGGATTGTAAAAGAAACCGTGGAAGAGTCCCTCCCAGACGTGTAATTCCGCGTCAACTCCCAATTTCACCAGTTGGGAATGCGTGTACACCGCAGTACTCAGTTCCATCGCCCGGGTGCCTGTGATGATCAGAGTCGGCGGAAACTTTGCCAGTATTTCTGGAGAATTGATCGGAGCAACAAGCGGGTCCTTGGGATCAGCGTTGCTGAAGTAGCCTAACCGTCGCATGCCACCCTCTCGCATTTCTGGCATCAGCCGGGCTTCTCCGAGCGGAGTGGAGGTGTAGGCAGCGTCTCCGCCAAACTCTCCGGCCGATGCGCAGAAGACACCGATTGCGCCGGGACGCGGCAAGTCATGCTTTTGAAACCAGGCGACGGACATGGCGGTAAGCATGCCGCCCGCCGAGCAGCCATAGATGCCGACATTTTCCGGCTTGTGGGTTTTCAATAGCTCCTGGTAGACGATGGCCACGTCTTCACTGGCTGCGGGAAACTTGTTCTCGGGTCCCTCGCGGTAGTCGAGGCTCACGACTTTGATCCCGGCAAGGGCTGCGATGGGCCTCGATTCCAGTTCGGCGCAGCCCGGCCAGCATCCGGAAAAGCCGCCACCGTGAAGATCGATCAGGACGCGCTCCTGGTTCCGGCCCTGAATTCCCGCCTTCGGGCTGTAAACAAATGCATGCACGCCCGCAATCTTTGTGTCCTCCAGATTCACGGCGAACAGGATTTTCTGCCTTTCGAGGTAGGGGACCATGAAGCGAGGCACGCCCTTGTCGGCATAAGTCATGTTCGAATCCTGCATGTCGTGCAGGTGTTGGATGAGATAAGCTTTGGCCTCGGGACTGAGGAACTTCGAAACCGGAACCGACTCGGCGGGTAGTTCGATGGTGCCGTCAGGTTGAACTACAACGTTCGCCGGTTTCTGATTTTCGCGGGTTTCTTGCGAAGGATTTGTTTGCGCTGAAAGAAGTGCGCCGCACAGAACTGAAGTCGACGCGACCAGAACTGCAAAGGAACGGATCGTCGCTGATTTCATGATGTCTCCTTCCGCTGAGCGAACCTGCCGCCCGATTCGAGCCTCAGTGTAACAACTGGAGACCGTTTGCGGACTGGCACTTGGGATGGAAGTCAGCAGTATCTCAAAAGCGAACTGACATAAGAACTGGGCCAGGGCTCTCGGCGCGGCCCAGGCCTCCGTGCAAATAGTGGAAATTGTTGTGCAATAATTGGTCAGAACAAAGTGCGAAAGTGGCGGAATTGGCAGACGCACCAGACTTAGGATCTGGCGGGTAAAACCGTGGGGGTTCGAGTCCCCCCTTTCGCACCAATAAGTTAGGGCCGATCTGGAATCGGCCCTTTTTCTATTGTGCCCAATTTTGCGCCCACCTAGGTTTCGCTGTGCCTACTTCCCCCGGCTGGGAGTGCCGCCTTCGCTGTCTGCTGGAATGCCCGCTCAATAGAGTCTGCTTGCGGGTGAACGTACCGCTGGGTAATGGTGATCGAGGAATGTCCCGCGATTCGCGCCAGCGTGAACACGTCACAGCCCGCCTCTGCTAGTTGGGTAAGAGCGGTGTGCCTGAGAACGTAAGGCTGGAATATCTTGATTGCCTTTGCGCCTTCCGCCTTCGCCTTCGCGTTGGCGCGGTCGAGGGCACGTTTGTGCTGGTCCTTCGCCGTGTCTTTGTTGAAGTGGCCCTCACGCGAGGAAGAGGGGAACAGCCAGCCCTCCTCCGGTTTTTCAGTCGCTTCCCATTTAGCTTTCAATGCCGCGTAGACGGCTGGGACCATTGGCAGCATACGGCGGGCAGCCTTCGTTTTGCCCTCTGTGACCTGTATAAGCCCGCCTGTGCCGTTCAGATAGATATTCTCCCATCGAAGGGCAAAGGCTTCGCCAGGGCGCATCCCTGTGCCGCGAATGATGATTGCAGCGTCACGCCAAGGTTGCGGACACTCCGCGATGTATCGCTGCCAATCGGCATCCGCGAGAACCGTGTCCCGTTGCCGTTCGCCCTTCGCCAGCTTGATCTTCACAGGCCGTTCGAGCTTGCCCCACTCGAAAGCCAGATTGAGGGCGCGGCGAAGGCTTCGGAGCCCGCAATTGATACGAGAAGGTGAGAGCGCGGCATACTTGGCAGCGAAGTGCTGCGCGTGTTGATCGCTGATCTTGTCCAGAGACTCAGAGGCCCAGTCGCACTTGCGAACCATGCTCGCACCATCGGAGTAATACTCCGCAGTCCCGGGTTTGGTTGCATGCTTCGTTTTCACAAAGGGGACAAAATCATTCTTTAGGAAATCCGCCAGTGAGGGCACAGGCTTCTTCTCACGGATGCCCACTTCGCCCTTCGCCAGAGATGTCTTGTGCGCTGCTTCCATCTGCCTAGCGATCTTGTCGTTGCCCTGCTTTGTGGACTCCCGCACAAGCTCGCCGTTCCACATGAACTTGTACCAGTACATTTCGCCACGCTTGTAGATACTCAATTCGCACCACCTTTCTTCTTTCCGCTGCCCTTTGGTCTGCCGCCGAGCTTGCCCCATTCCCGCATCCGGCGGACGAACTCTTTCTTGCCCCATTTCTTGGCTCGGGCCTCGGCACTCTTTCGGCCCAGCAAGCTCGCTGCTTTGGTTACATCCGTCATGCTCCCATAATAACCTAACGATAGGTTATACACAAGGTCAATCTGGAAGGGCTTGACTGGCGAAATTGCCGCGTTAGACTCAGGAATGAGTCGGTAGCTGGACGCAGCGAACGGCGGGCGCATCCCGGCCCGCCTGCCGATGGCCTCAACTCGGGATGCCACGCGGGAGGTGGCATGTGGGGCAGAAGAGTCCAGAGAGTGAGCTTGAGGAATTCCTAGCAAAGCAGCCACTGTGGTTACAGCAAGCCCTTCGGTGGGACTTCGCGACCACTCCGGAGGCGGTTTCGGCTTTCGCTCAGTACGGGTGGGATCGTTTTTTTGAATTGCTGGAACGCTATGAAGCCCTAGCACGCCGTGTCCCGGCAGAGTGGCGCGAGTACCGGAAGAGAAGAAAACAGACCGCCCTCTCACATCTGCCTAGCGGAAAAGCAGGTAGGCCGCGAAAAGATACGCTGGCCGAGGAAGCGATCGAATTGAAGTCGCGCGGTAAGTCGCATGCACAGATCGCCATCGAATTGCAGCGCAGACACCCCGCCGATAAGACAAGTGCCGGAGCCGTCCGCAAACTGATCGCCTCTCGTAAGCCCCGCTCTGGCCCGGAGAAAATGTAGAACGGATTTTCTCCGTGGAATGAATCCCGATTGGTTTTTCTCCATCCTGACAGATCGCCACTCGTGTGGTCTCATCGCACCGAGTAATCACAAAAATAGGGGAGAATGCACATGATGAATGAAACTGGCCTGCTCACTGTCGCACAAACCGCTGCCGCACTCACCGTCAAACCAAGCTGCATCAGGCGCTGGATTCACGAGCAGAAGCTCACTACCGTTCACATCGGTAGGTTGGTGCGAGTACCTTCAACTGAGGTTGATCGAATCATCCGGCAAGGCATTCGGCCTTCTAAACCAACGAAGCGTTAGGGAGAGAGGGTCGGAACGACGCACATGCCAGAAACCAACGAACAAATTGCAAGTTCTTCCCGCCTGATGCAGTTGGCGCTATTCCTGTCAACCGGCTTGGACGAACTCTCACGCAAGACGGTCGCGTACTGGACTCTTGCGACGCACGCTCTGACGCACGTGCAGACGTTCCCTCTGCTGGTCCTGGTCGGGAAGATGGGCACGGGGAAAAGCGAAACCCTGAAGATCATCAGCAAGTTCGCACACCGACCCCACACGCTAAGCCTTCGAGGTATGACACTGGCCACGATTCGAGACGAGCTTGTTGAATGCCAAAACGGGACAGCGATCATCGAAGAGGCCGATTCCGCATGGAAGGACGCTGAGATTTTCGAGCAGTTGCTTTCGGACAGATACCAGAGCGCCTCAGCGAAAGCCGCTCACAAAGTGAGCACGGGGAAAGACTGGGAGACTGTAATCAAGGCTTACTTTGGAGCGACCGTACTGCATCGACGCATTCCGTTCAACGACGCGGCCCTGGACGGCAGGAGTGTTGTCGTTCGCTTCCGAGCCGACCACAACCGTTCATATCAGGAGTACAGCGACGAAGATCCCTGGATTGTGGAGGGCGCCGACATAGTTCGCGGACTGACATTCGACGTGCGTCCAGTTGAACGACCGTCAGGAGTGGCGGCGCGCGTGTTCAATACCTACAGGCTCCTTCTTGGCGTCGCCAGCTTGTGCGGCGATCACGATTTTCTTCCACAGGTCCATTCCGCTTTGCTTCTGGAGACCGCTGAACTAAAGGAAGCGCAGTCTGCAGAGCCTGACGGGTTGGTCGCACGAGGCATTGTTGAGCTTGTCTTCACAAACGGTCGAGCGAACTTCCGGAACATCAGATTCAGTGATTTGGCCGATACCATCCGGAGGAGTACTGGATTGCAGTTGCAGCCCCGACAGGTTGGTCGGATGGCGCGGGAACTCGGTTTCGAGACCAAGACTTCTCACGGAGTCACCGTCGTTGTGCCGACACCAGCGACTCTGATCAAGGCATGCGACGAATGCGGGTATCAGGACGAGGTAATAGAAGACCTGCGAAAACAACTGCTCAGTGGGAGGAAATGACCGAGGTAGAGCGGGTAGAGGAGGTAGACTTCTTTTTACGTGGGGTGAAAAGGTGGTTAGGTGTTCACCCAACCCCACACCGGCCCGCACGCGGGAAATAGTCTCTACCCGACCTACCTTCTCTACCCCTGCTGTGTGTTTCCGCAAGCAAGTCCCCCGCATTCCGCCGCTCGCCGATTTCCACAAGGGCTACCCGAGGGGTCGGTCCTCATTCCCCGGACACTCGCTGTCCTTCTTGGACAATTCTGACTTCTATACAACTGCGACTAGAAAACGTACGAGACTTCCCGGCATAGCACCGTCCACCTACACCTGCCACCCGCGAAACCACGGAACCGCTACTTACTGCTTGCAGGGAAATGCGTCCTGTAAGGCATCGAGGGCTAAGGCCGCTGTCGCTTGATCTGCGTCTCGGGGATGCCCTTTGATGTACTTGAGGATCAAAGGGAAGATCTGTGCCTGCGTCACGGTTTCGGTGAAGCAGACCACACCGTTCTTCCTAAGATCGAACTCCGCCTCTCCGGGCGTAGCCGCAGCCATTCCGGTGACTAGGCCATTCATGAATCCATCGACCCACACTTTGCAGGCTTCCCTTGCGATCGCGTCACCGTCTGCGTCGCACTGCGCTAAGAAGGCATTGCCCGAATCACTGATCGGCGCTGCGGCAAGGTCGGGAGTTGAGGTTTGTGGAGCAGCAGAACCAGCCACGGCTGACGAATTGCCCGATGACAGTTTTCTGGACTTTTCGTATTCGAGCTTTATATCGACTGCCTTACCGCCCCTTGTTCCCGTGAGGTGCACACGGTTCTTGGCATCAATTGCGAGAGTAAATTTCTCGCCGGCCGCCAACACTGGACATTTTGCTTCCCATACGAAGTCTCGCTTGCAGGAGAGAAAGTACACCACATCAGCACTGCGAACCGCGTAGGACGTACCATCATTGCATCCGACGAGGCCGCAATCACTGTTGTACTGGCTTCCGCTGACAACCTCGACTGGCACTCCGCCGGGTGCTTCTGTTTGACCGCCCTCTTGTCCTCCGCCGCCAGAAGTAGTGCCACTAGGTGCCTGTGCTTTCGCACTCAAGAGCAAAACGGGCACCAACACGAAGAACCGACCGACGCGCGTTTTTAGCATGCGGCATCTCCGAAGGATGCGTTATCGGGGGAGGATTACATACTGGACCGCACCGGATAGGAGGTCAACAACAATGTGACTCATCGGATGTGTACGCATCGGCTGCATCCCTCCAAGATGGCAGGGAATGCCGCTCGACATCCGCATCCGGTTTGGCCGCGCCATCCGCCGCGTTCGGGAGGAGCAGAAGATCACCCAGGAAGAGGCTGCGGAGAGATGCGGGCTGCATCGGACGTACTATAGCGGTGTCGAGCGCGGCGTCAGGAACGTTTCACTGGTGAACGTTGAGAAAATCGGCAAGGGGCTGAGAACGAGCCTGCCAAGGCTGTTCGAGCGCGTCTGAGTGGTCCAAAACCCGGATACCAGTCCGGGCCTTGGGTTCTCGCCGCCGGACTCAACTGGTTGGTACTTGTACTGGTACTTTGCACCGGTATTTGCACCGTACTGGTATCAGCCCCCCGAGTGCAGGCACTTACACCCGCTGCTCTCCCGTAGTGCCGAGGCTCACCAGCAGACAAGGGAAAGCGCGGAGACGGTCCAGAGCCCGAAAGGGTCAGTGAGTGTAATGGGGATGTTTCAACAACCGAGAGCTAAAATGTCGCATGCCCAGTATCCAAGTGTCGATAATTCGTTTCGTAGATGAGCACCAACCGGGCTTTGTTGAGGCCGAGTTCGCAGATGCGAATGGCAACCTTCACACTCTCGTCGATAAGGTGCCCGTATTCTCGCTGGAAGACCTTTGGAGCGATTCTGTGTACCCACAACCGGGGTTCGCTCGGTGCGAGGTCTTGGCGCGGTCACAAGACTCCCAAGGGCGTAAACTCGCTCGCGTGACCATCGCAAAACCAGACAGCCTCGAATCGATGAGAGGGCTTTCTGAGTTTGTGGTGTTAGAGTCCCAAATCTCCGAATGAGTGATATGGCGATTTTGCAACAGTTTAAGATAGAACTCTCGGGCTGTCGGAAGAATGGGGCTGAATGGGTGTAAGATCGGTGCGTTCTAAACAGGAGATTCGCCGTGCGCCCATTTTGCCTCCGCGTG
>Ga0075015_100000227_pt1 | contig 17939 bp, 18 predicted proteins | sample AleBraG_ABR_2013_FD_71476 | JGI IMG/M metagenome (GOLD analysis project Ga0075015, IMG submission 71476) | Freshwater sediment microbial communities in response to fracking from Pennsylvania, USA - Alex Branch Run_MetaG_ABR_2013 | ecosystem: Environmental > Aquatic > Freshwater > Creek >...
CCTTCAATTACCGCCTGGGGCTCGAGGGCTTCCTGCCGATTCCGGGAGTGCCGACGAACCTGGGCCTACGGGACCAGCTTGCCGCCCTCGAATGGGTCCGCGCGAACGCCGCAGCCTTCGGCGGCGATCCCTCCGCGATTACGGTGTTTGGTGAGTCGGCGGGTGGGATGACGCTGGCCAATCTCATTGCATCGCCCCTGAGCAAGGGGCTGATCCAGCGGGCGATCGTGCAAAGCGGCCATGGCTCGATGGTGCGTCCCATTCCTGTCGCCCAACGGCTGGTGCATGAGCTGGCCGCACGGCTCGGCGTCGCGCCTAACGCGGAAGGGTTTCGCGATTGCCCAGTCAAGCGCTGTCTCGCCGGGCTCGAGGCGATCGCGCAGCCGGGCGTGAGCATCGATCTACGAGACGCCACGGGCCGTGAGCCGGCCTATGGGCTCACCAGGTTCCTGCCGGTCCATGGCGATGACCTCTTGCCCGAGGCGCCCCTCGCGGCGCTCGCTCGCGGTGCGGGCAGGGACTGCCAACTGCTGATCGGTACCAACCGTGAGGAGATGAACCTCTATTACGTACCGAGCGGCATCCGCGCGGACATCACCGAGAGCAAGGCGCTTGCGGTACTGCAGACCGTTGAGCCGCAGGCCCGTGCCCTGCTGGAGGCCTACCAAGGCGCACACCCCGCCATGAACGCCGGCGCGATTTACTGTGCGGCCACGACGGACCTGGTGTTCCGCTGGCCTGCCCGCCGCTTTGCCGCGGCCCACCAGGGAACCGTCCACCTGTATGAATTCGGATGGCCTTCGACCGCTTTTGGTGGGGCACTGGGTGCCTGCCACGCCCTCGAACTGCCGTTTGTGTTCAACACGCTGGCCTGCTGCACCGGCGCGAACGCACTGGCAGGCCCTGCACCACCCCAGGCGCTCGCCGATCGCGTGCACGGTCTGTGGGTCGAATTCGCCCGCTCCGGTCGCCTGCCCTGGCCACGGTACGAGGCGCGTACACGCCAGGTCTACGCGCTCGAGCGCGCCACGGCCGTCACGGATTCCGACTTCACTTCCTGCGCCACCCTCGCAGCCTGACCTCCAGCGCTCCGAGCCGCTGATCGGCCCGTATCTGGCACTCAGCTGCCGAGCGCTCTGGCGCCTCGAGGACCCAGAGCGCGTTCGAACAGCTCGAGCAGCCGAGCCCAGGCTCTTTCCGCCTGGTCGTGGTTGTAGACCACGGCGTCCGGCGGACACCAGCCGTGCATGGTGCCGGGGTAGACCTCGACTTCCGCCGGCCGATGGGCGCTGTCGAAGGTCTCGCGCAGCACTCGCTTGGCGTCAGGCTCGCGCTCGTCGTCGTTGGCGGCGATCGCGATCAGGTACTGGGCCCGGGACTGGCCAATCAGCAGGTGCGGGCTGTCCGGCTTATCGGTGACCAGGCCGCCGCCATGAAAGGTCGCGGCGGCGCCGATGCGCTCCGGCATGGCGGCGGCCGTACGCAGGACGAAGGGACCGCCCATGCAGTAGCCTGTGGTGCCCGCCTTGCTTTTCGTATCGACGGCATTCTGGGCGTCCAGATAAGCCACGAAGGCTTTGGCATCGGTGACTGCGGTGGCCGCATTCAGGGTCCCGGCGAGGGCCATGAGCGCCTGGCGCGTCGGTGGATCATTGAAATCCGGGTGCTCGGGCGCTGTGGGCGCGCGCTTGGTGCGGTAGAAGGGATTGACGACCAGCACCGCGTAGCCTGAACCGGCCAGGCGCGTGGCCATCTGTTTGAACGCAGGCCGCAACCCGAAGATATCGGGCCAGATCAACACACCGGGGTGCTTGCCTGAGGCCGGATGCACGAAATAAGCGTCCGCCAGGCCGTCCGGGGTTCTGATCTCCACCTCCGCGCCTTGCATCGTCACACCCGCGGCCAGAACACCCGCGGTCTGCGCGACGGCGACCCCGGCGGGCAACAGGGGCGGCAGCGCAGCGGCCAGCCCTGCCCCCAGCGCCAGGGCACCGAATTGCCGGCGGCTCAGCTCTCCCGCGCGGTGCGCGAAGGCATCGAAATCGTCAGGCTCACACATCGCCGCGACCCTCCACCGATTCGGTCAGGCGCAATAGTGCCCGGCATCGGTCCCCAACGGCAACCGCCGGGCACGGCCACCCCCGGGCGGTCCATGATAAGCTCCCAAACTCGTAAGCTACCGAACAAGACAGAGGGGGAAAGTGCAGGTGGATCTGCCGCAATCCGTGGAAGCCATCGACGCCGCTTTCCTGTCCTCGGCACTCGCCGTCCGCTATCCGGGGACGGTGGTGACGAGCGTCGCCCGCGGTACCGTCATCCATGGTACGGCGACCAAAGTGCGGCTGATGCTCGACTACGACGACGCCGGTCATGCGCATGGCCTGCCGCCCACGCTCTGGTACAAGGGAGGCCTCGAGGCGCACAGCCAGGGCGAACACATGCTCTCCGTGTATGCCGCAGAGGCCGCGTTCTATCGGGACGTGGCCCCGCGCCTCAGCATGACACTGCCGAAGTGCTACTTCGTGCATACCGATCACGCGACGGGCCGCTCGGCCATGCTGCTGGAGGACATGCTCACGCGCAATGCCCGGTTCGGCCATGTGACGCAGCCGGCCAGCCCGAAACTGGCCGCCAACGTGCTCGGCCAATTTGCGCGCCTGCATGGCGCCTTCTGGAAGAGCAATGCCCTGGCCGGGAACAAGGCCCTGGCGTCGGGCGGCGAGACACTGGCCGGTTTTGTCGCGGCGCACAACTGTGCGCCGGACAACTGGGCGCGCTGCCTGACGCTGCCGCGCGCCCGCTTTGTCACCGGCGCACTGCGCGACCGGGATCGGATCGCACCCGTGGTGCAGCGCATGCTCGCCGAGGACCGGACGCGCTACACCAGTCTCGTGCATGGCGACGCCCACCTGGGCAATGTCTGCATCCTGCCCGGCGAGAACGCCTGCTTCCTCGACTGGCAGACGGCGATGCTCGGGTTCTGGGCCCACGACGTGGCCTATTTTCTCGCAGGCGCACTGACCGTCGAGGATCGGCGCGCGCATGAACGCGAGCTGATCCGCCACTACGTCGCGGAGCTCAACCACGCGGGCGGCCGCCTCGAGGAGCCGGAGGCCTGGCTGGAATACCGCCGGCATGCACTCTATGCCTTCTGCTGGTTCGGTTGTCCGCCCGAGTGGGTGCCGGAGGAGATGAACTGCCTGTACACCGAGCGAGCCGTGGCCGCGGTCAGGGATCTGGACAGCCTCGCCTGCTGGAACGCGTGAGTACGATCCCCCCCGGTGACGGGGCCCCGCTGCAAGGAGGGCGTTCTTGAACAAGTCCATCGAACGGCTGTGCGCCCACAGCATCCTGGTCTGCGCGGTCTTCCTCGCGCTCGGCGTGTTCGTGGTGGCGGGCTGGCTACCGCCGGTGGCTCCATCGATGGAGGCCCAGTCCATCGCGGCGCTGTTCGAGGCCCACCGCTTCCGCATTCAGGTCGGGATGACGATGTTCGGCTTCAGCGGCATGTTCTATTGGTCGTTCGCCGCGGCGATCGCGACGCAAATGAACCGCATCGAGGGCCCGCACCATCCGCTGACGCGACTCCAGCTACTGGCCTCCAATGGCACGGCACTGGCCATCATGGCACTCGCCTTCCTCGGTCTGGCGATGGCCTACCGACCGCACATCGAGCCCACCACATTGCAGCTTGCCAACGATGTGCTGTGGCTGGTCTTCGTCGGCTTGTATCCGCCCGGTGTGATGCAGAACCTCGCCATCGGCCTGTGCATCCTCAGCGACAAGACCGAGGGCGAAGCGCGCGTGTATCCGCGCTGGGTGGGATTCGTCAATCTCTGGGTCGCCGCCTCCTTTGCCCCCGGTCTTTACATCGCCTTCTTCAAGAGCGGACCCTTCGCCTGGAATGGCCTGCTCGGCTTCTGGCCGGTGGCCGTCGGGTTCTTCGTCTGGGCAATGGTCATGTGGTGGACCACGGTGCAGGCGATCCGGCGCGCGCCCTCTCCGGCGGGTTATCGGCAGGGTGTGCGGGATTCGTAGTGGTACAGCCCCGACCAAGGGCCGGAGCGAGACTGGCATCACAGGGGCGTATTCGCCCAGATGGACTTGCCAATCAGGCAGTTATGGGAATGATCGCTGTGCTTGCCAGGGCCCGTCAGCGACGCGCCGCGGGGCCTGCCCGCCGGCAGGCGCGCTTGGGATTGCGGCGTGGATAATGGCGGCACCGGCTTGCCGGACATTGTCACCTTGGGGGACCACCATGAAAGTGGGATTTATCGGCTTGGGCAGCATGGGTTACGGCCAGGCGATGCTGCTGGCGCGCAGCGCTCATGCGCTCACGGTCTACGACGTCGCGGCCAAGGCGATGACGCCCTTCGAAGGCAAGGCCACGCTTGCGAAAACGTTGCCGGAAGTGGGTCGGGACGCGGACGTCGTCGGCGTCTGCGTGCGCGATGAATCGCAGGTGACTGAGTGCGCGGACGCGCTGATCCCGGTCATGCGTGCGGACGCCGTGCTGCTGATTCACAGTACGATCCCGCCGGCGGCGATGATCGCGCTGGGCCGGCGTGCCGCGGCACGGCAGCTGCATGTCCTCGATGCCTCGGTGACGCGCACGGTCATCGCACAGGATGCGCCCTTCGTGTACTGCATGACGGGTGGCGATGAGGCCATCGCGAAGCGCGTGCAGCCCGTCCTGGACGCCTATTCCACCGACACCATCCACGTGGGGCCCCTGGGTTCGGCGATGGCGATGAAGATCGCCAACAACCTGGTCTCCTGGAGCGAGATCATGGTCGGACTGGAGGCCTTCCGGATGGCCGAGGCCGCTGGCGTGCCCACCGACAAGCTGCTGACCGTGATGAAGAAGAACGGCTGTCTGACGCCGCCGATGGGCGGCTTCATCGGATTGCGCGCTCGCGCTCACGACCCGGCGGTACGCGAACTGATCGCGAGCCAGGCGGGCATCGGAGAGAAGGACCTGCACCTGGCCGAGGTACTGGGCGCGAACGCCGGTGCGCCGACTCCCATCGGTAGCTACATCCGAGGCCTCGTGCGCGGGACGCTGGAGGACATGGGGAAGTCCTGAACCGCCTCAGGATCCCAATCGACGGTCGAAAGCCCAGCGGCGCAGCTTGCGCGCGCTGAGCTGCGCGGCGCCGGGATGCCGCGGATTGATCAGCGCGTTGGATTCCTCCGGTACCACGATCGAGGGCACTTCAGCGACCAGGCTTCGGAGCGACTGCGCCCAGCCCGTGCCCCAGTCGATGGACACGTGTCCCGCGGGCAGCGCGTCCCAGCCCACCTGCGCCGCGTCGAAGACCGTCCGTGCCGCCCAGGCGCTCGACGCAATCTCGATGCGCACGAGGTAGCGGTTGAGGGGCAGAGGGTCAGCCCCGCCCAGGTGTACCGTGGTCTCGAGGCAGGCGAGCGCGATGGAGTCCGAGGCATAGAGCATGGGGGTGCCTTTGCGGTTCCAGCGCCCGCCGGTCTTCTCGGCCCCCTTTCCCGTGAGGTCATCGGCGCCGTAGTCCGGGGTATCGGCCGCCAGGCGCCAGACGACGTGCGACACGATCAGCCGTAGGCGCCCGACTGCTGCTGCGCCATCAGGTCAGCGACCATTGCACGCCCATCGGCCGTGTCCATGAACTCGGCCGGCGCACGGCCGCCCAGTGCCGGGAGCGGGCGATCGAGCCAGCCAGCCAGCCATTTCGCGGCATCGAAGCCTACCGACGAGCCGGATTCGCGGACCAGAGTCTCCGTCTGACCTACCAGACGCATGAAGCCCACGACGCGCTCGCTCTCATCGGGATTGAGGAGCTTCAGACCGCGCACCTTGCGATCGACGGTGGCACGCGCCAGGCCGACGGTGCGGTAGAACTTCTCCTTCGGCATCGCCATGCGATCGGTCAGCGCGACGACGTAGGAGGCCGGCACACCCTTCTTCACGATCCGGGCCCGCTCCAGCGGACTGGCGCGAAACAGTTCCACCGACCGGTCAGCCGGCGGCGTGTCGCGCGCTACCGCGCGCGGCGCAGCCTGTGCGGAAGCACGCGCCGCCTTGGCCCGGCCGGCCGCCGCGCCTGGGGACACGGTCATGTTGGCGGTCCTGTATTCATTTGAGTAGTTGATATTACTCAATTGGGTTAAAGGCGGCAAGGCCGGTCATGACCCCTGACCTTGCCTAGGCGCCAGATTTATAGCTTTAGTATCAATGTGTTAAATAACTAATATTATGTAATATGTTGACCATGCAGGGCCCCTGCGGCATGGAGCTCACGCAGTCGCTTCTTATCGACCTTGCCGGTCGGTCCGAGTGGCAGTTCTGAGACGATCAGCACGGCGTCGGGCAGCTGCCACTTGAGGAAACGGCTGGCGAGGTACTGGAGCAGTCCGGCCTGATCGGGCCGTGCGTCCGGTTTCGGTATCACCAGCAGCAGCGGGCGTTCGCCCCAGCGTTCATGCGGAATGCCAATCACGCTCGCCATGGCCACGTCCGGATGCATCGAGACTGCCGATTCAAGGTGCAGCGAGCTGATCCACTCGCCGCCCGACTTGATGATGTCCTTGGACCGGTCGGCGATGTGCATGTAGCCCTGCGGGTCGATCGTGGCGATATCCCCGGTATCGAAGTACCCGCTCTCATCCAGCCTGGTCCGGGTATCCCCGAAATAGCGATCGACGATCGCCGGGCCGCGCACGCGCAGGTGTCCGCAGGTCTCGCCATCCTGGGGAAGCACCTGGCCCTGGTCGCTGACGATCCTGGCCTCCACGCCGAGGATCGCGCGACCCTGCTTGATGCGCCAGGGCAGCTGCGCCTCGAATGACAGCGCCGCAAGCGGCGACGTCAGCGACGCCACCGTGCCGACGGGGGAGGTCTCGGTCATGCCCCAGGCGTGCAGCGTCTCGATACCAAGCTCGGCGAATTCCCGAATCAACCGTTCCGGACAGGCGGCACCGCCGACGATGACGCGGCGCAAGTGCACGGGCCGTCGCTGCGTGCTGCGCATCCGCTGCAGTACGGTCAACCACACGGTGGGGACGGCAAGCGCCAGAGTGACACCCTCCTGCTCCATCAATTCCAGCAGCGAGTCGGCGTCGAGCCGATGGCCCGGCAAGACCAGTTTCGCGCCCACGGCCGGTCCTGCGTACACGATTCCCCAGGCGTTCGCGTGATACATCGGCACCACGGGCAGGATGCACTCTGCTTCCGACAACCCGAGCACATCGGGCGGCAGGATCATGAGCGTATGCAGAACATTGGAGCGGTGCGAATAGAGCACGCCCTTCGGATCCCCGGTGGTGCCGGAGGTGTAGCAGAGCCCCGCGGCGGTGTCCTCGGGAAAGTCGCCCCAGGTACAGGGCATACCGCTCAGGCCCATCAGCGCCTCGAGACTCCGCGTGGGTATCGAAGTCGGTACCGCCTCGCCGGGGGGCGAGAGCCACACCAGCTGTTCGATGCCAGGACAGGCCGGCAGCAGGCGGGCCAGGAGCTCAGCATAGGAGCCATCGGCCAGCAGCATCCGGTCGCCGGCATGGGCGACGATGTAGCCGAGCTGCTCAGCGGACATGCGGGGGTTGAGCGTGTGGCAGATGGCGCCCATGCCGGTGATCGCGTACCAGGCGGTCAGGTGCGCCGCACTGTTCATCGCCAGGGTGGCGATGCGATCACCCTGCTGCACGCCCAGCGTGCGCAAGGCCGCCGACAGCGTCCGGGACTCGCTCAGCACACGCGCGTAGGAGGTCCGCACGATCGCACCGCTCTCGAGCCGCGTCACGATCTCGCGCGCGCCATGCTGCTGTCCGGCGTGCTCCAGCAGCCGGTTCGTCGTCAGAGGCCAATCCTGCATCAAACCTTTCATGCGTGGCGCCAGGCCAGCGCTGCGCTAGGTCAGCGCGGCGAACACCGACTTGGTCTGCAGATACGCCTCGATGCCTTCGGGGCCCATTTCCTTGCCCCAGCCCGATTGTTTGTAGCCGCCGAAGGGCATTCCGGGATCGGAGACAAACTCGCAGTTGATCCAGACGATGCCCGCCTGGAGCTTGCGTGCCAGCAGATGGGCCTTGTTAATGTCGTTGGTCCACACCGCGGACGCCAGTCCATAGCTGGTGTCGTTGGCGATCCGCGCGATGTCGTTGATGTCATCGAAGGGCATCGCCGTGAGCACGGGCCCGAAGATCTCTTCCCTGACGATGCGCGCGCCGGGCTGCGGGTTGGCGAGAATCGTCGGCTCGACGAAGTAGCCCTGGCTGCCGTGGCGCTTGCCGCCGACCACGAGCTCCGCGCCCTGGTCCAGGCCGCTGTCGATCAGCCCCGTGACCCGCTCCAGCTGCCTGGCCGAGATCAGCGGCCCGACCTGCGCCGCGGGATCAAAGGAGCCGCCAAGGGTCATGTTCCTGGCGACATCGGCGATGCCCGACACAACCTTATCAAAAGCCTTGCGCTGCACGTACAGCCGCGAGCCCGCCACGCAGACCTGGCCGGCGTTGACGAAGATACCCATCGAGGCGCCCTGTACCGTGCGCGCAATGTCGGCATCGTCAAATACCACGACCGGCGATTTCCCGCCCAGTTCCAGCGTGACCTTCTTGAGATTGCCGGCGGCCGCCTGGACGATGAGCTTGCCGACCTCGGTCGAACCCGTGAAGGCGATCTTCGAGACCTTGTCGTGCGCCGCGAGGGCCGCGCCGGCCGTGTGGCCGTAGCCGGTAACGACGTTGACCACTCCATCGGGAACGCCCGCCTCCTGAAACAGTTCCGCGGCCAGCACGGCCGTGAACGGTGTTTCTTCCGCCGGCTTCACGACGCAGGAGCAGCCCGCAGCCAGGGCGGGCGCCAGCTTGGCCACGGCGGCGATGAAGGGCACGTTCCAGGGCACGATCATTCCGCAGACACCTACCGGATCGCGCAGGGTAAAAGCGTGGTACTTGGCCTGCGGCGTCGACATGTCGTAGGTCCGCCCGAAGATCTGCGTGGCGAGGCCCGCATAGTAACGGCACACATCGGCCGCGCCGCCGATCATGGCCTGCGCCATGGGCAGCAGCATGCCGCTGTTCAGCGCTTCCAGCTCCGCCAGCTCCCGGGCGTTCTGATCGATCAGTTCTGCGGCGCGCCAAAGGATCTTGGCCCGCTCGGCGCCATGGAGACCACGCCAGATTTCGCTCTCGAAGGCGCGCTGCGCCGCTTCCACCGCGCGACCGATGTCCGCGGCATCGCCGTCCGGCGCGGTGCCGATCAGCCGACCCGTGCTGGGATCGAAGACGTCGAGGGTCTTTCCCGACAGCGCGGGGACGCGCTTGCCGTTGATGAACATGAGCTGGGCGCCCTGGCCTTTGATGGCCGCTGGGTCGATGGGTGCCGCTTTGACCTGAATATCCACCTGGTCATCTCCCCGCCCGATTTCTGCGTCCCCTGGGCTGCCGTCACGCCGCCCCGTCGCTGCGGAGGGGCCAGGCCGGTAGGATACGCGCTACGATAACTGACGTTAAGTTCTCCGCCGACCGCATATCACAGAACCTGCAAGATTACCGCCCCCTGGAGGCAGGCATGCGCATCTGTCTGATGATCGAAGGGCAGGAAGGCGTCACCTGGAAGGATTGGCTCGCGCTCGCAGCGGCCGCGGAGGCGGCCGGACTCGATGGCCTGTTCCGCTCCGACCACTACAGTTCATTTCATGCCGGACCGTCCGACGCGCTCGACGCTTGGAGCACGCTCGGTGCCTTGGGTCCGCTGACGCAACGCATCCGTCTCGGGACGCTCGTCTCGCCCGTCACTTTCCGGCACCCCAGCTTGCTGGCACGCATGGTAGCCACGGCGGACCAAATTTCCGGCGGCCGCATCGAAGTCGGCCTGGGCGCCGGCTGGCACGAGCGCGAGCATGCGCAGAACGGCTTTCCCTTTCCCGATCTGCCGGCGCGTTTTGATGAACTCGAGGAGCAACTCCAGATCCTGGTCCGCTCTTGGACCGGCGAGCGATTTGACCACAGGGGCGAGCGCTACACATTACTTGGCCAGCGGGCCCTGCCGCGTCCGATTCAGAAGCCGCACCCGCCGATCATCCTGGGAGGCCAGGGCAAAGCGCGGGCTGTGGAACTGGCCGTGCGCTATGCCAGCGAATACAACACCATGGGGTCGGTGGAGGACTGTCGCGCACGCCGGGTACTGCTCGACGATGCCTGCCGCAGGGCGGGCCGCGACCCCGCAACTCTCGCGCTGTCGGTCATGGGCTTCGCGGCGCTCGGGGAAACACCGGCGGCTGCGGAAGATCGTGAACGGCGCGCCTTCGATTGCATGCCGAACTCACGGGCGCTGTTTGGCAATGCGTCGGGTAAATTCGTGGGCAGCGTGGCGGCGGTCGCCGCGCAGCTCCGGGCCTACGCGGCGGCCGGCGTGAGTCGCATGTACCTCAATCACTTTGATCGCGAAGACCTGCAGGCCATTGAAATCATGGGACAGCTCGCGCGGATCGTGGCGTCGCTCGACTGAACGCAGGCCAGCGCTGAACCCGATCTGCTAACATTGGCGTCGGCTCCGCCGGCGTCGCGGCAGGCGTCAGAAACCAACGAATAACAGGGAGGCACCGTCATGAGTACACATCCGTCGTCTAGGCTTAAGGTCCGGGTGACTGCGCTGCTCGCCGTCGCAGCTCTGAGCCTTGCAGGGGTTGCGATTGCGGCAGGACCGGTCTTGCGTGTCGTGCATTTCACTGCACTGGGGGCCGAGCAGCAGCAGGCCGCCACGAAGCTGGTGGATTCGGACATTGCCAAGGCCTATCACGGTGCCAAAGGTCTGAAGTGGGTCAAATTCATGGTCGATCACAAGACCTACGAGACCGGATCGGTGAGTCTATGGGACAATCGCGCGGACCTGGAAGCGTTCCTGAAGTCCGACGCCTACAAGGGTATTCCGGAAAAGCTCAAGCCGCTCATGAAGGGGTCCATGACGAGCGACATATTCGACGTCTACGAGCCCGGGAAGTAGTCGGCGCTCGCCGACGGCAGGGGTCGTGCGCGGCCCCTGCCCGGCTGAGACGAACCCCGTTCATCTTGAAAGGCTTTGCCAACTCTGACAGAGCAGCAGGGCCGGGGTCTCAGCGCTCCGTTGCCTGCGGTGCGCTCGCTAATGCTTGTCGAATACGGCAACGTTGTCGAGCGCGACACCCCTGGTATCCTTGCCCTTGGTTGCCAGTGTCAGGACCTTGCCGTGTGCCGAAATCGTCCCCGGACGGTCGTGCCGATGGCCTTGCCGTCATACACAATGGTCGTCCGGACTAGCCCTGGAACATCTTGCTCAGATTTTCGGCAGCGGCTTTGACTTCGTTTCCTGCCTTGTCCATGTGCGCCTTGAGTTCGGCCCAGGTGCTCTCATCGGCCCCCTTGAGCGTATCAAAATGTTTCCAGGCGGCCGCCTGTTTGAGACGCAGTGCATCAAGGTGCTCGTCAAACCGTATCTTTGCCTGCGCTTCGAGTTTCGCAGCGTTCGCCTTGAAGGCATCAGCCTGCGCCTTCCATTCGCCCAGCTGTTTCTTCATCAGCGCCTTGTACTCATCCTGCATACTCATGCTCTTGCTCCCGTTATCGCGTTGGTGATCATTGTGACTTTTCCGGTGTCGCCTTCACCGCTCGTTTTTGACGCCTTGTCCGGAATCCTTCCGGGAGCCGCCGCCGGCCGTCGCGACCGCCAGGGCAGCCATCATCAGCAGTGCCATTCGTTTCATGGGGTTCGGTTTCCCCTGGATGTCAGTGACCATCAGAAAAGTTCATTACCGGCCTGCAACATCGTCCTGAGCAGCGTCAGACGCCCCAGCAAGGCGTCACGCTGACCCTCGGTAGAGGCCAGCCCGTCGAGTCGGGCTGACACGTCATCGAAGGTTGCGCGGGCCTTTTCCTCCTGTCTGTCAATGTTGGCATCGTCCTCCAAGCCTGACGCCCGCTCGAGGCGCGACAACGCCAGTTCGACCGCCACGACGGCGAGATCGAAATCCGAGGAGGGCCCCACCGGCTCCACTGCGGCCTGATTGACGTCCACGGGTGTTACCACGCAGCCTTACGGCCGCCGCGGTGTGCGCATATTCAAGGTCGGGGTCCGCACGCAAATATCTCCGGTCGATGCACAGTCGGGCACGCCTCATGCGAGGCCATCTGTCGAGATAGTTTAATCCGAATTGCTGACAGCAACCGTGCGTTACCGAACTGACTGGGCAGGAGGTGCCCAATCACTCGGGCGGGAAGAACTGGTAGCTCCAGGTTTCGCTCAATGCCCGGTTGTTGAGACGGAGGAAGCAGCGCAGGTTCAGCGGGTCCCTGCCCTCCATCGCGACATCGAAGACCGCGCGCCAGATCGTCTTACCCACTACCTTTATACAATGAGGGTGGACAACGTTACCGCGGGACGCAGTAACCACCGGCTCCACATCGGATCGTGGCTTCATCTGCCGTAGCTCACCCCCTTCGAAATCGATCACGAATTTCCACTGATCCTTGGGCCGGGGCTGCCCCGGATTGCCGCCAAGTCCCAGCCGCGTTGCGACGACACGCGCGACGCCGGAGGGCGGCGGATCGTCCGCCTGCCACAGCAGGCGATAGCGATAACGCAGTGTCGCGCCTTTCCTGACCGGTGCGCGCGCCTGCCAGTAGGCCACAATGTTGTCGTGAATCTCATCGTCAGTCGGAATCTCGACCAGCTGCACGGCGCCCTCGCCCCAGTCATCCCGCGGCTCGACCCAGATGCTGGGGCGCCGGTCATAGAAAGCGCCGTCATCCAGGTAGTGGTCAAAGTCGTGGTCGCGCTGCGCCAGCCCGAATCCCTTCGGGTGCGAGTCCAGAAAGGAATTCGTCTGCAGCGTCGGCGGGTCATTGAGCGGACGCCACAGGCGTTCACCCTGACCGGTCCAAAGCGACAACCCATCGCTGTCATGGATGGCCGGACGCCAGTCGAGCGGGCGGCGCAACTCATTGCCGCGATACCAGTACATGCTGGTCAGCGGTGCGACCCCGAGACGCCCGATATCGACGCGCGGGTAGATGTTGGCGTCGACTTCCATGATCACGCCGTGGTCGATGCGCGCCTCAAAAGCGTAGGCCCCTGTCACGCTGGGGCCGTCCAGCAGGGCATAAATGATGACGGTCGAAGGGCTTTCCGCGGCCGCCTTGAGCCAGAACTCCGTAAAGCACGGGAACTCTTCGCGTGTGGACAGCCCCGTATTGACCGCGATACCACGGGCCGAGGCGCCGTATTGATTCTGGGAACCCGAGGTCCGAAAGTAACTGGCCCCCTGGAAGGCGAGCCAGTCCGACTCCAGCTTCCGCCCGGACATGACCCGGAATCCGGCGAAACCCAGGTTGGCGGTCAGTTTGCCGGCGAGTGCGGCATCGCCGTACTCGAAGTAACTGGGCCGGTACAGTATCTCCCGGCTCGTCTCGCCCGTGACCATGTGAATGCGCACAGGGCGGTCGACGTATTCGCTCAGGTGAAAGAACCGGATCGGAAATCTGCCGGGACCGTTACGCCACAAGGTGTACTCCGGCCGGAATCGAATCTTCTGGCTGGCGTCGTAATTCAGGCTGTGGACGATGTCCGCCGCGGGCGCGGGTTCAAGGTAGCCGGCGTGGGAAGCGGCGCGGGCGCGGACCCGTAACTGCTCGAAGTCGAAGGGCTGGGGTTCGCCCAGCTCCAGCGTCGCCGGTTTGGCCGCAGCCGGAGCCGACCCCTGCGACGCCGCGCTGCCGCGCGCGCCAGAACCCATGGCTGCGGCCAGTCCGGCGGATAAACCTCCGAGCAGGAACTGACGCCGGTCCTTGGTGAACATGTTGCAAAGCCCTTGATGCGGGGCAAACCCCTTGAGATGACGCCCGCAGCGCGACCCCGGCGATTTCGCCTTCCTTGCGCGCTATCATAGATCCCATGACCGGCGATCGTCATGTCTCACCTGACCCCACAGGCCCCCAGGGTTCCGCCGGGCCGCTCGAGCAACTCGCTGCCATGCCGCCCATGCAACCGGCGCCGATGCCCGTCCAGGCGATTTCCTTCTGGACACCACGGACGATATGTGCCGCCCTGGCGCGCCGCCTACTGGGCCTCTTTCGCCGTCATCGTTAAGCGCTTGTCTTTTCTCGCGCGCTGCGATCGCCATCGTGGTGCGGCCCTGTTCGATCGCGGTGCGTGCCCTCCCGATGCAATTCGACCGCTAATATCAAGAGTGCATTTGTCACCACTTAGCGACACTAAGCGACGCGATCGCGTGCCACGTTAGGTGTAATCTTGTCGCTACCCGGACCGCGGTATGCGGGAGCCTGCCACACCATGCATCGCCTCAAGCACCTTCGAAGTCTTCACGTCCTGCTGGTGCTGCTGACCAGTGCCGCGATGACGGCGCGCTTGTGGACGATCCTGCGCCTCGATGGCACGACGCTGATCGAAATCACTCTGGTCATCCTGTTCGCCGTGCTCTCCACCTGGGTCGCCTGGTCATTCTGGCTCGTGTGCCTGGGCGCCTGGATGCGCTGGAGAAAGCCACGCCTGGATTCGCAGCTGGCGCCACCCGCGGCGATGAATGATGGCCGTCGGTCCCGGATCGCGGTCGTGATGCCCATCTATAATGAGGATGTGTCGCGCTGCATGGCCGGCATTCAGTCCATTCGCGAGTCCGTCCACCAGCAGCGCTGCGATTCCCGTTTTGAATTCTTCCTGCTGAGCGACAGCACCCATGCAGACTGCTGGCACGCTGAGGAACGGGCGTGGAAACGCCTGCCGCCGCCACGCGGCGATGTCGCACCGATCTACTACCGCCACCGGCCCAGGAACATTGGCCGCAAGAGCGGCAACATTGCCGAGTTCTGCCGCAATTGGGGTGCCCATTACGACTACATGGTCGTACTGGACGCCGACAGCCTGATGACCGGCGAGACCCTGGTGCAACTCACACGGCTGATGGACGCCAATCCTCGCGCAGGACTGATCCAGGCGCCGCCGCGTCTGGTGGGCCGCCAGACGCTGTTTGCACGCGCCCAGCAGTTCGCCTCGTCGGTGTACGGACCGATTGCAGCCGCCGGGCTTGCGGCATTGAATGGCCCGGACGGCAACTACTGGGGCCACAACGCCATCCTCCGCGTCCAGGCATTCATGGATCACTGCGGACTGCCCGAGCTGCCCGGCCGCGCCCCGCTGGGCGGTGAGATCCTGAGCCACGATTTCGTCGAGGCTGCCCTGTTAAGACGCGCCGGCTGGGAAGTGTGGATGGCGCCGCAGCTCGAGGGCAGTTACGAAGAAGTCCCCCCCACGGTACTCGACTTCCTGAAGCGCGACCGTCGCTGGTGCCAAGGGAACCTGCAGCACATCCGGTTGATCTTCGCGCGTGGCTTCAGGATGTCGAGCCGCCTGCACTTTGCCTCCGGTGCCATGGCCTACCTCGCCTCTCCGCTGTGGCTGGCCCTGCTGATCGTCGCTGTCGCCGATGCCACGATGCAGACCGGCACTGAGAACGTGACCTACGTCGGACGCTACCCGATCCTCACCTGGGTGGTTCCGCACACCGCCGCCTATCTGGCGTTGCTGGTGTTCAGCATGGGCATGCTGTTCGGGCAAAAACTCATCGGCCTGATCGACGTCCTGCGGGACCGAGACGCCGTCGCGGCGCATGGCGGCGCGGCCCGGCTAACGCTCAGTGTACTGCTGGACATGGCTTATTCGACCCTGCTCGCGCCCGTCTTCATGCTCACGCACACCGGGTTCGTGCTGCAGGTGCTGCTGGGCGGGACCACGAGTTGGGGCGGACAGCAGCGCACCGACCGGCGGTTGGCCTTCGCCTCGGCCGCGGGCAGCTTCGCGCCCCATACCGTGATCGCCGGCGTCGCGCTGATGATCATCTATCGGTGCGTACCCGGTAGCCTGTGGTGGTTCATGCCCCTGCTCCTGGGTCTGGCGCTCGCCATACCCTTGGCAACCCTCACGAGCAGTACCCGTCTGGGACGGTTCGCACAGGACCATGGCCTTTTTCTGATTCCCAGCGAGACCTGGGGTCTGCCGGTCCTGGCACGCGTCGGGGAAATGCTCCACGTGTCTCCCGTTCCGGGCCCGTCCTTCGGGGAATTGCTGCACGACACGGTGCATCAGGCGCAGCCGACGCCCATGGGCTGAGTTCCATCCGAGGAGGCCGATCGTCCGGGATCCAGCAGGGCTTATGGGATGAGACCGTCGACTTCCTCCACCACCCAACTCCTGCATGAACGCGGCCTTCCTGGCACTCCTCGACAACATCATGTGGAATTGCCTCTCCGGACCCCATGCCCGGTTCGCTTCGGGAACCGGGGAGGTAAGGCGTTACACGAAAGGGTTCTCACCCATCGTCGGATTCAGGGATCCCGAGCATCCGGATCTCGCGGCGCTGGCGCGGTTCTGTGAGCCGGGCGAACAATTCTATTGCGATATCTGGTCCGGACCGCCACCCACAGCGTGGCGGATCGAAAAGGAGGCCACGATGTTCAAGATGGTCTGGGATGCCGAAGCCCCGCAAGAAGACCCGGCAACCGAGGCCGTCGCATTGCGCGCCGAGCACGCCGTCCAGGCCGTCGAGTTGGCAACGCTCACGAACCCCGGACCGTTTGGACCGCGCACGCCGGAACTGGGCGACTACTTCGGCTTCTTTGACGGGCCACGGCTGATTGCGATGGCTGGAGAGCGCATGGCCGCCGGGACACTGCGCGAGATCAGCGGCATTTGCACGCATCCCGCCTACCAAGGCAGAGGCCTGGCGCGACGGCTGACCAGCAAGCTGGTCCGGCGGCAACTGCAGCGCGGCCAGACCCCATTCCTCCACGTGATGAGTGCGAATGCGGCCGCACGAGCCCTTTACGAGAGTCTGGGCTTTCGGACCTACCTGGAAACGGTGGTTCGCGTGATCACACCCCTTTAGGAAACCCGGCTTTAGGGGGCCGTATCCCTTCGCGCCAGCACCACAGCCACAGCCTGCGCCGCCGCCACGCCCAATCTAGCGCCCGCCCCCTGGGTATTTATTGCGGACCACATCCCGTACCAGATGCGTGTCGTAGACCAGCACGATCGAAGCGATGTGACCGGTCTCGGGATCAAAGTTGAACACGTCGGCGCAGTCAAAGGCCACGCGCGATCCGTCCTTGAGGCTCCAGTCGTACAGGTAATAGGCCACCGCCCGGGTATGACCTTCGGCACTGACAAGGATATCGTAGACCGTCAGCTTTGAATCGCCGGAGGCCGTCGCCACCGCAGAGACGAAGTCCCGGACTGGAAGGCGCCCCAGGAACGGCGACTGCACCCAACCGTCCTTCGTGAACAGCGCACCGGCCGCGGCCGCATCCCCCGCCTCCAGCGCCTTGAGATACTTCCGTACGACTTTCTGCATGGTCCCCTCCCGACCCAGACTAGCCAGGGCATTCGCGGCTCCCCTGGGCGGCCAGATAGGCCGAGTCCGGCCCTATCTTACGGCGCGGCGGGCTGGTACAGGTAGAGGCCAGGGTACGGCCCCGCTCCGACCCCCGGGAGAGGCTTTGCTACTGCATCGCCGTCAGCTCGCGCTCCAGCCTGGGGAAATCATTCAACGTGTAGCGCGCCTTCTCCACCCCGTTCCGATACCACACCACCAACGGCACATAGACGAACCCGTCCTTCAGCTGCAGCGCGCTCTGCTCGTCGCCCATGGCATTCCAGTCATTCCACTGCACCTGAAGAAAGCGACCCTTCCAGCCACTGCGCCCGACCAAGGCAGGGAGACTCGCCAGGCTCTTGATACAAGGCGGGCAACTCGGCACCGTCAAGGTCAGGTGCACCAGGGTGTCGCCCTTTTCCTGGGCAACGAGACGCGCCATCTCCTTTGCCCCCACGATCTGCGGTTGACGGGGGCCGCCGGCCATGGCCGGCGGCCCCCGTCAACCGCAGATCGTGGGGGCAAAGGAGATGGCGCGTCTCGTTG
>Ga0075015_100000228_pt1 | contig 17925 bp, 22 predicted proteins | sample AleBraG_ABR_2013_FD_71476 | JGI IMG/M metagenome (GOLD analysis project Ga0075015, IMG submission 71476) | Freshwater sediment microbial communities in response to fracking from Pennsylvania, USA - Alex Branch Run_MetaG_ABR_2013 | ecosystem: Environmental > Aquatic > Freshwater > Creek >...
TCCGGGTTGTGCGAGTCATGCACGAGCACGTGGTCGAGCCCGACCTCGGCGACGTCGACGATGCCAAGGCTACCGTCCGCGCCGCGTACCACGCCGCGGGTCCCGTCGACGAGGGTGATCGGCTGGCCGTCGACGAGGCGCAGGGTGAGGGAGTCGCGGTGGTCGGCGTCCTTGAGCGGGTCCCAGGCGCCGTCGTTGAAGATGTTGCAGTTCTGGTAGATCTCCACGAGCGCCGTGCCCTCGTGGAGCGCAGCAGCGCGCAGCGTCTCGGTGAGATGCTTGCGGTCGGAGTCGATCGTGCGGGCCACGAACGAGGCCTCGGCCCCGATCGCTAGCGAGACCGGGTTGAACGGGTGGTCGAGCGAGCCCATCGGGGTGGACTTCGTGACCTTGCCGACCTCGGACGTGGGGGAGTACTGGCCCTTCGTCAGGCCGTAGATCCGGTTGTTGAACAACAGGATCTTCAGGTTCACGTTGCGGCGCAGCGCATGGATGAGGTGGTTGCCGCCGATAGAGAGCGCGTCTCCGTCACCGGTGACCACCCAGACCGACAGGTCGGGCCGCGTCATCGCCAGACCCGAGGCGATCGCCGGCGCACGGCCGTGGATCGAGTGCATGCCGAACGTGTTCATGTAGTACGGGAAGCGGCTCGAGCAGCCGATGCCCGAGATCCAGACGATGTTCTCCCTGGCCAGCCCGAGCTCGGGCATGAAGCTCTGGACGCCGGCGAGGATCGCGTAGTCACCGCACCCTGGGCACCAGCGCACCTCCTGGTCGGTCTTGAAGTCCTTGGCGGACTGCTTCTCGGTGGTCTTGGGCACCAGCCTGAGCGAGGGGAACCCGAGATCGACGCCGTCAGACACTGGCAACCACGTCCTTGATGACTCCGGCGAGCTCCTCGGCCTTGAACGGCAGGCCTCGCACCTGGTTGTAGGGGATCGCGTCCACGAGGAACCTGCCGCGGATCAGGAGAGCGAGCTGCCCGAGGTTCATCTCCGGGATGACGACCTTGTCGTAGCCCCGCAGCACCTCCTCGGTGTTGGCCGGGAAGGGGTTGAGATGCCGCAGGTGGGCCTGCGCGACGGAGACGCCCGCTCGCCGGGCGATCTGGCATGCGGCGTTGATCGGCCCGTAGGTCGAGCCCCACCCGAGCATGAGCACCCGCGCGTCGCCGTCTGGATCCTCGACCTGCAGGTCCGCCACGGGGATCCCGTCGACCTTGGCCTGGCGCAGCCGGGTCATCTTGTCGTGGTTGTCGGCGTCGTAGGAGATGTTGCCGATGCCGTCGGCCTTCTCGATGCCGCCGATGCGGTGCTCGAGCCCCCTCGTTCCGGGGACGGCCCATGGGCGCGCGAGGGTCTCGGGGTCGCGCTGGAACGGCCAGAACTCGGTGCTGCCGTCCTCGTTGGTGTGGTTGTGCTCGGTCGCGAACGAGACCCGCAGGTCGGGCAGGGCGTCGACGTCCGGGATCCGCCACGGCTCGGAGCCGTTGGCGACGTAGCCGTCCGAGAGTAGGAACACCGGCGTGCGGTACGTCGTGGCGATGCGGACGGCCTCGATGGCCGCGTCGAAGCAGTCACCAGGGGACCGCGGCGCGACGATCGGCACCGGTGCCTCGCCGTTGCGTCCGAACATGGCCTGCAGGAGGTCGGCCTGCTCGGTCTTCGTCGGCAGACCGGTCGAGGGGCCGCCGCGCTGCACGTCGACGATCACCAGCGGCAGCTCGAGCGCCACCGCGAGGCCGATCGCCTCCGACTTGAGCGCGACCCCCGGGCCCGACGTGGTCGTGACGGCGAGCATGCCGCCGTACGCGGCGCCGATCGCCGATCCAACGCCCGCGATCTCGTCCTCGGCCTGGAACGTCATCACGTTGAACTTCTTGTGCTTGCTCAGCTCGTGGAGGATGTCCGAGGCCGGCGTGATCGGGTACGAGCCGAGGAACAGCGGCAGCCCGGAGCGCTCCGCGGCGGCGATGAGGCCGTAGGCGAGCGCGAGGTTGCCGTGGATGTTGCGGTAGCGGCCGGAGAGCATCGGCGCTGGCTGGACCTCGTACTGCACCGAGAAGTCCTCGGTGGTCTCGCCGAACGACCAGCCGGCCTCGAACGCCGCGATGTTGGCCGCCAGGATCTGCGGCTTCTTGGCGAACTTCTGCTTGAGGAACGTCAGCGTCCCCTCGGTCGGACGGTGGTAGAGCCACGACAGCAGGCCGAGCGCGAACATGTTCTTCGCCCGCTCGGCCTCCTTCTTCGTGATCTCGAAGCTCTTGAGCGCCGCGACGGTGAGCGAAGTCAGCGGGATCGGGTGTACGGCGTAGGACTCGAGGGACCCGTCGTCGACGGGGCTCAGGGCGTAGCCCACCTTCGCGAGGTTGCGCGGGGTGAACTCGTCGGTGTTGACGATGATGTCGGCGCCGCGGGGGAGGTCGCGCATGTTCGCCTTGAGCGCCGCGGGGTTCATGGCCACCAGCACGTTGGGGGTGTCGCCGGCCGTGGTGATGTCGTGGTCGGCGAAGTGCAGCTGGAAGGCCGAGACACCGGGAATGGTTCCTGCTGGCGCCCGGATCTCGGCGGGGAAGTCCGGAAGCGTCGCGACGTCGTTGCCGAACCACGCGGTCCGCGAGGTGAACTGGTCACCGGTCAGCTGCATGCCGTCGCCCGAATCACCCGCGAATCGGATGATGACCCGGCTGAGCTGGACCACTTGCTTGCTCACGTGTGTTCCCGCCTTGTCGACGTGGTGGTGCCCGGGGCGGGGGTCGGTGCCGACCTACCGTGGAGCCGGGTCGTGGGACTAGCTCGCGCAGCTCCTCGCCCTCCCCCGGGCCGGGTGCTGCGGGGTCCATCCTCCCCCCGAGCACCCCGAAACGCGCGGAGAGGTCGGTCACAGCGTTGCGCGTCGCGGCACGTGTCCCGCCCATCGGTCCGGCGGTCGCGCGCGACGGCCGCTCGTCTCCGGGTCGCTAGGCTCGCTCGAACCGCCCGCCGAGCGTTCAGGAGCCCAGGAGGAGTCGTGCTGGACCGACCCGTCAGTCTCCCGACGCCCCGAGTCGGGCAGCCCCCCGAGCGCGGGCCGATCCGGCTCGACCTGTCCTGGGGCGGCCGTGACTGGACCGTCTGGATGGTCGACGTCGGGCTCGCGTGCTGCTCGGTCGAGGTCATGGCCGCGGCCCTGGGGTCGGGAGCGTCCCGCGAGGCGGGCGAGCTCGTGCACGCCGATCCGGGCGCGCCCGTCGACGTCCTGGTGGTCTCTGGCACCTGCACCGACGTCCTCGCCCCAGCAGTGCGCCGCCTCTGGAAGTCCCTCCCCGCGCCGACCCGAGTCGTGTCGTTCGGCGCATGCTCGAACACCGGTGGGCCCTACTGGGACTCCTACTCAGTGACCAAGGGCATCGACCAGGTCTTGCCCGTCGACGTCTATGTGCCGGGGTGCCCGCCGCGGCCGCAGGCCCTGCTCCAGGCGCTGTCCCTGATCGACGACGCTGGCGCCATGCCATGAGCACGCTCGCCTCCGCCGTGGCCGCCGCCGTCGCCGGCGCCACGATGCACGAGGGTTTCGGACCGGTCACCGTCGACGTGCCCCGGGAGCGATGGAGGGACGGTCTCGCCGCGGCCCAGACCGCCGGTGCCACGTTCTTCGACCTGCTGACCGCCTACGACGACGCGCCGGCCGGTCTCGCCGTGGTGGTCCACCTCGCCACCCCCCACCTGCGCGACCACCTCCTCGTCCGGACCGTCGTGCCCGATGCCATCCGCGAGCTCGACACGGCGACCGGCGTCTACCGCGGTGCTGCCTGGCACGAGCGGGAGACGCACGAGATGTTCGGGATCGACTTCGTCGGGAACGCCCGGCTCGACCCGCTGCTGCTGGGCGCGGACCTCGGTGCGGCACCGCTGCGCAAGGACTTCGTGCTGGCCGCGCGTGCCGCGCGTGCCTGGCCGGGCGAGAAGGATCCCTCCGACCAGGGCGGCCGTCCGCGTCGCCGGACGGTCCCGCCTGGTGTCCCCACGGACTGGCCGGAGGCCGGGTCGTGAGCGCCGCGGACCCTCGTGCGTCCCGCGCGCGCGGCGTCATCGCCCTGCTCGAGCAGAACTGCACCGTCTGCATGCTGTGCGTCCGCGAGTGCCCGGACTGGTGCATCGAGATCGACTCGCACACCGTCACGCTGCCGGCCGACGAGACCCACCGCCGGCCGCGCACCGAGGCCGTGCTGGACCGGTTCGCGATCGACTTCGGCCTCTGCATGTACTGCGGCATCTGTGTGGAGGTCTGCCCGTTCGATGCGCTCCACTGGTCGCCGGTCGCGGAGTACGCCGCGACCTCCTCGGCCGGTCTGGTCCATGAGCGCGACCGGCTCTCGTCGTGGGAGCCCACCGTCCCGGCGCCGCCGGCACTCGACCTGCACGCCGCCGTCGACGACCCGGGGCCTCGCCGGGCGACCGGGCGCAGCTGACCAGACGCGGCGCGCGAGGCCTGCCAGAACGACGCGCAGGACCTGCTCCTGGTCGTTTCGCGCGAGCTCGAGGGCCGCGAGATCGGCGTGCAACTCCGGCTCCTCCTTGCGACGGTTCGCCACGAGCGGCGTCATGCAGAGGAAGACGTCCCGAGGAGTTGCGGTGCTCGCCGAACGCCCCGGGTCCGGCGTCCCCATCGCGAGGGCTAGCGGTAGTTGACGAACTGGACGGCGAAGTCGAGGTCGGCGCCCTTGACCAGGGCCTGCACCGCCTGCAGGTCGTCGCGGCTCTTCGAGGTCACCCGCAGCTCGTCGCCCATGACCTGCGCCTTGACCGTCTTGGGCCCCTCGTCACGGATCAGCTTGCCCAGCTTCTTGGCCTGCTCCTGGCTGATGCCGGCCTGCAGGCTGCAGGCGATCTTGTAGGTCTTGCCCGACAGGGTCGGGTCGCCGGCCTCGAGGCTCTTGAGCGAGATCTGCCGCTTCACGAGCTTGTCGCGGAACACGTCGAGCGCCGCGCTCGCCCGCTCCTCGGTGTCAGCGGTGATCTCGACTGCGAGCTCGCCCTTCCACTCGATCGACGCGCCGGTGTTCTTGAAGTCGAAGCGCTGCGAGAGCTCCTTCGCGGCCTGGTTCAACGCGTTGTCGACCTCCTGGCGGTCGATCTTGTTCACGATGTCGAAGCTGCTGTCGGCCATGACGGGGGTCTCCGTGCTCGGGGCGGGGGATGTGACGACCGAGCCTAGCCCCGCGGACTCGGTGGCTCGGGCCGCCGCCGGGCGCACCCCGGGGATTTCACCCGTGGCGGACGGCTATGTATCCTTCGTGGGCCGTCCTCGGACGGCTTGGCGGATTGCCCGAGCGGCCAATGGGAGCGGACTGTAAATCCGTCGGCTTACGCCTCCCCAGGTTCGAATCCTGGATCCGCCACACGCACGACGACGGGCGCGACCTCGAGGTCGCGCCCGTCGCCGTGTCCTGGGTCGTCCTCGGTCAGGTCCCGCTCGCGTCGGGGAAGCGCAGCCCGATGAGGTCCTCGCTGCGCGCCCACAGCGCCGCCGCGAGCCCCTCGTCGCGGGCGACCGCGGTGGTCGAGACCACCGTGGGGTGGCCGCGCTGCTCCATGAACCCGTCCGGCCCGACGTAGCTGCCGGGCGGCAGCCCGGGCACCGTCGCGGCGTAGAGGGTCGGCAGGGCGCCCATGGCCGCGGGCTGGGCGAGCAGGGCGTTCCCCCACGAGGCCATCCGGGCCCCCAGGCTGCTCCCGCGCATCTGTGGCCCGACCGACTGCAGGTTGGTCGAGGCGTACCCGGGGTGCGCGGCATACGCGCCGACCGGCAGGCCCGCGACTTCGAGACGACGCTGCAGCTCGAAGGTGAACAGCAGGTTGGCCAGCTTGCTCTGGGCGTAGGCGCCCCAGGGTCGGTACTTGCCCGTGCCCATCAGGTCGTCGAGATCGATGCGACCCATCCGGTGCACGCCGCTGGAGAGCGTGACGACCCGGCTGGGGGTGCCGCCGCCTCCCGTACGGGCCAGGACCGGCAGCAGGCGCAGGGTGAGGGCCATGTGGCCGAGGTGGTTCGTCCCGAGCTGCATCTCGAAGCCGTCGGCGGTCTGCCGCCGCGGGATCGCCATGACCCCGGCGTTGTTCACGAGCAGGTGGATGCTGTCGCCGCTGGCTGCGACGCCGTCGGCGAAGTCGCGGACCGAGTCCAGGCTGGCCAGGTCGAGCGTCCCGACGGACACGCCGCCCGCCGCCGGGACGCCGGCCAGCTCGGCCCGCATCGCGCCCAGGGCGGACTCGCCGCGGGCGGCGTCGCGGACGGCCAGGGTCACATGGGCACCGTGGCGGGCGAGCTCGAGGGCCGTGTGGAAACCGAGCCCGGAGTTGGCGCCGGTCACGATCGCGCGTCGTCCGGTCAGCGGGGTGATGTCGTCGCTCGTCCAGCGGGTCATGGCACCAGTCTCACCCGAGCAGCGGTCGCGAGGTGCCGTGGGCGGCCCGTTTTGGAGGAACCGCTCGGGGTTAGGTACTCTGCTCTGGCTCTAAGGCCCCCTTAGCTCAGTCGGCAGAGCGTCTCCATGGTAAGGAGAAGGTCTACGGTTCGATTCCGTAAGGGGGCTCGGAACAACGGCTCTTGCCCATCCCGGGTGAGGACCGACGTCTCGGCGGAGTAGCTCAGCCTGGCAGAGCAAGCGGCTCATAATCGCTGTGTCGCCGGTTCAAGTCCGGCCTCCGCTACACCGAACGACTACGTCTCGAACGCACCGAAAGGCACTCCCGTGGCCAAGAGCGACGTCCGCCCGAAGATCACCCTGGCCTGCCAGGAGTGCAAGCACCGCAACTACATCACCAAGAAGAACCGGCGCAACGACCCGGACCGTCTGGAGATGAAGAAGCACTGCCCGACGTGCAACGCGCACACGGTGCACAAGGAGACCCGCTAGCCGGGTGCCCTCAGGGGCCGGGTCCACCGATCTCGACGAACGACCGTCCCTTCCGGGGGGCGGTCGTTCGGTCGTAGTGGGACCGGACCGGTGCGGCCGGGACCGGGGTCCACTACCGTCGCGGTGGGCGGTCGGTCGGCCGCTCGGGTGAGGGAGGCGCGTGGTGGGACGACTCGACGACCGGGTGGCCATCGTCACCGGTTCGGGCCGGGGGATCGGACGGGCCACGGCCCTGCGCCTGGCGCGCGACGGCGCCGCGGTGGTGGTCAACGACATCGACGCCGAGCCGGCCGCGGAGACCGTTGCGCTCATTGAGGCCGAGGGCGGCAGGGCGCTGCTGCACATCGCCAACACGATCGACCTCGAGCAGGCCCACGGCCTCGCCGCGGCCGCGGTCGACGGCTTCGGCAAGCTCGACATCCTGGTCAACAACGCGGGGACCACCCGCGACAAGATGTTCCACGGGATGACCGACGAGCTCTTCGACTTCGTCGTCGACACCAACCTGCGGACGGCCTACCACGCGACCCTCGCGGCGATGCCCCATCTCCGCGAGGTCGCCAAGGCGGAGATCGCCGCCACCGGGAAGCCCGCCTATCAGCGCAAGATCGTCTTCACGTCGTCGGTCGCCGCGCTGATGGGGAACCCCGGACAGTTCAACTACACGGCGGCGAAGGGCGCGATCATCGCCGTGACCAAGACCCTCGCCCGCGAGCTCGGTCCGTTCGGCATCAACGTGAACGCGGTCGCGCCAGGCTTCATCGAGACGCGGCTCACCCAGGCCAAGGGCGACGACGACGTCTACGGCATCCCGGAGCAGATGCGGCAGATGTCGCTCATGCTCATCGGGCTCGGGCGCCTCGGAGTCCCGGAGGACATCGCCAACGTGCACGCCTTCCTGGTCTCCAGCGACGCCGACTTCATCTCCGGCGTCACGATCCCGGTCACCGGCGGCCAGCTCGGAGGGATGTGAGCCGTGGCGCTCAACCAGGACTTTCTCGGCAAGGTCTACCCGGCTGGCCCGGCGTACGAGGTCGGTCGCGAGAAGATCCGCGAGTTCGCGATCGCGATTGGCGACATGAACCCGGCGTACCACGATGTCCACCATGCTCGGTCGCTCGGTCATCGCGACGTGATCGCCCCGCCGACCTTCCCGTTCGTGGTGTCGATGCGCGCCAGCGCTGTCGCGATGTTTGACCCCGGACTCGGCCTCGACTACAGCCGGGTGGTGCACGGCGAGCAGCGCTTCGCCTACCGGCGCCCGGTGACCGCCGGCGACAGCCTCGTCGTCGTCACCACCATCGAGAACATCCGGGTGGCCGCGGGCAACGACATCCTCACCACGCGGTCGGACATCAGCACCGATGACGGCGAGCTCGTCGTCACCACCTGGGCGGTCACCGTCGCCCGCGGCACCGCGGAGGGATCGGCATGAGCGCGTCCGTGGCCTGGGCAGACGTCGAGGTGGGCACCGAGCTCCCGGCCCTGACCGTCCGCCTCCAGCGGGTCAACCTGGTCATGTACGCCGGCGCGTCGGGCGACTTCAACCCGATCCATTGGAACCAGCGCTTCGCCCAGGCGGTCGGCCTCCCCGACGTCATCGCCCACGGCATGCTCACCATGGCGTCCGCCGGTCGGGTCGTCACCGACTGGGTGGGCGACCCGGGGTCGGTGGTCGAGTACGGCGTGCGCTTCACCCGGCCCGTCGTCGTCCCCGACGACGACCGGGGCGCGACCCTGGAGATCACGGCGAGCGTGGCCGAGAAGCGCGACGACAATCTCGTCCGCATCGACATCACCGCGAAGTTCGACGACGCAACCGTCCTCGGCAAGGCGCAGGCGGTCGTCCGTCTCGTCTGATCGGCGGTTTCATCCGAATCGGATGAAACCGCGGCGGCCGACGCTCGTGACGGCGTGGCCGGCCCTCGCAACTTCCGTGAGCGGATGCCGCCGCGGGCCCGGCCCGATACGTTGGATCCGTCGTCGACGACGGCCCTTCGGGCACGGCTTCCCCCTCTCGGGGGGCCTGCTCGAGACCTCCGTCGGCCGACCCGACCGCGCTCTCACAGGAAGGCACGCACTGATGGCAGACGAGCTCGAGCTCGGACCGGTGGACTACCTCGTCATCGAGTTCCCGGGCAACAAGATGACCGGCGAGGGCTTCCCGATCCTCGTCGACCTCGTCGAGCGCGGGATGATCCGCATCCTCGACCTGGCCTTCATCACGCGCGGCGCCGACGGCTCGGTCGACGCGGTCGACATCCGCGACTTCGACGCCGCCGGGATCGGCCAGCTCGCGGTGTTCCACCGCGACGGCGAGCCCGGCCTGCTCGACCAGAGCGACCTCGACGAGATCGGCGCCGTCCTCGAGCCCAACAGCTCGGCCGGCATCCTCGTGTTCGAGAACACGTGGGCCGCCCCGTTCGCCAGCGCGATGCGTCGCTCCGGCGGCCAGCTCGTGGCGAGCGGGCGCATCCCCGTGACCGATCTCCTGTCGGCCATTGAGGCATACGAGGCGCAGGGCTGAGCCCTCGGCGCCTCGCTCCCGAACCCTGATCGGAAAGGACCAGTCACATGCCAGGTCTCCTCCGCGGCGTCGCCCGCACCGCTGTCGTGGCCGGGACGGCCTCCGCCGTCGCCGGTCGCGTCAACCACCACCAGCAGGAGAAGTGGGCCAGCCAGGACCAGGCCCAGTACGCCCAGCCGCAGTACGCGGAGCCGCAGTACGCAGCGCCAGCCCCCGTCTACGCCGCGCCCCCGGCACCCGCCCCCGCGGCGGAGCCCGAGGTCGACCGGATGGCGCAGCTCAAGCAGCTCGGCGACCTGCACACGCAGGGGATCCTCACCGACGAGGAGTTCGCCGCCGAGAAGGCGAAGATCCTCAACTCCTAGAGCGTGACCTCCGCAGTGGCCAGCCGGGCGACCCAGAGCTCCTCGGCCGGCCACTGCGCCGCCCAGGCCGCGGTGGCGATGCCGTAGTAGTCGTGATCGGCCACGTCCGCCGGGGCGTACAGCTCGCGCAGCTGCTCGACCACGAAGCCGTTCGCGGTGAGGACCGCGACCCATGCCCCGTGCGAGGGGTGGTGCTCCACACCTCCACCGGGCCACTGGACCCGGGCCACGTCGCGCACGCCGCGCAGCAGCCGGTCGCCCGCCGGACCCTCGTCAGCGGGCACGCAGAGCGCCGACAGGGCGCTGTTGGTGAGGAACACGAGCCGTCCGCCGGGTCGCAGCACGCGGGCGGCCTCGGCGACCCACCGGCTCGGCTCGCACCACGCGGCCGCGCCGTGCTCGCTCACGACGAGGTCGAACCTGGCGGGGGCCAGCGGGGTGCTCTCCGCGTCCGCCTGCAGGAGCGGGAACGTGGGGCCATACGCAGCCTGGCAGCGCCGGGCGGTGACGAGCTGCTCGAGCGAGAGGTCGATCCCCACGACACGGGCGCCACGACGTGCCAGCCAGGCGCCGAAGTACCCGGTGCCGCAGGCGAGGTCGAGGACGTCGGTGCCGCGCAGCTCGCCGAGCACTCCCAGCTCGCGCTCCGGCGTGCCGAACAGGCCCCAGCGCACCTCGTCAAGGGCCCAGGCGCGGTCCGCCTCCCCGTCGGTGAACTGTGCGTTCACCGCGCGCCAGACCGCGCGGTTGAGCGTCCGGGCCGCCGCGTCGTCGTCCACCGCTGAAGCGTAGGCGCCGTGCAGCGCGAGCAGGCCCCGTGACGGCCGAGCGACGAGCGCGGGGTGGCGCTTCGGAGCAGTGCATAGGCTCGACCCCGTGACGACGACCCTCGCCGAGCTGACGACGCTGCGTGTCGGCGGCCCGGCGCGCGAGCTGGTCGTCGCCGAGACCGAGGTCGACCTGGTCGAGTCGGTGCGCGACGCCGATGCCGCCGGACTGCCGGTGCTGCTCGTGGCCGGCGGCAGCAACCTGGTCGTGGGTGACGCGGGTATCGACGCACGTGTCGTGCTGGTGCGCACGCGCGGGATCGCTGTCGAGTCCGACACCTGCGGCGGCGCCTGGCTCACGGTCGCCGCCGGCGAGCCCTGGGACGACGTCGTCGTCCGGGCGGTCGCCGAGGAGTGGTCGGGGATCGAGGCACTGTCGGGGATCCCCGGGTCGGCGGGGGCGACGCCGCTGCAGAACGTGGGCGCCTACGGCCAGGGGGTCGCCGACGTCGTCGCACGCGTCCGCACCTTCGACCGGGCGGTCGGAGCGCAGCGGACCTTCATGGCCGCCGACTGCGGGTTCGGCTACCGCACGAGCCGGTTCAAGACCGAACCCGGTCGCTACGTCGTCCTCGACATCGCCCTCCAGCTGCGGATCTCCCCGGTGTCCTCGCCGATCCGCTACGCCGAGCTGGCGCGCCACCTCGGCACCGACGTCGGCGCTCGCGCCCCGCTCGGCGACGTGCGCGACGCGGTGCTGGCGCTGCGCCGGGCGAAGGGCATGGTGCTCGACGAGACCGACCACGACACCTGGAGCGTCGGCTCGTTCTTCACCAACCCGGTGCTCGACCCGGACCGGGCGGGGGACCTGCCGGACGGCGCCCCGCGCTACCCGATGCCGGACGGACAGGTGAAGACCAGCGCCGCTTGGCTCATCGAGCACGCGGGGGTGGCGCGCGGCCACTCCTTGGGGGCGCCGGCGTCGGTCTCGACGAAGCACACGCTGGCGCTCACCAACCGGGGCGGTGCCACGGCGGCCGAAGTCCTCGACCTGGCGGCGCACGTCGGCCGGCGGGTGCACGACGCGTTCGGCATCGACCTCGAGCCCGAGCCGACCCTCGTGGGCTGCGCCCTGCCGACCACCTGAGCCATCCGGTGGGCCCCGTCGCGGCAGGTCCACTAGATTCGCGGCAGACCCGCTACCTGGAGGCACATCCCATGGCAGACATCGTTCGTCCCGCCGGACCCGTCGACGTCGCGGTCATCGCGTTCGACGAGCCGAAGTTCGACGGCTCGGTCGCGTCCGCGATCGCCGACCTCGTCGCGGACGGCACGGTCCGCATCCTCGACATCGTCCTGGTCAACAAGGACGAGAACGGCGAGGTGACGCTGCTCGAGGTCACCGACATCGACGGCGACGGCATCCCCGACCTCGTCGCGCTGCACGGAGACATCCCCGGCCTGTTGTCCGAGACCGACGCCGGTCTCGCGGTGGAGGAGATGCCGAACAACACCGCCATCGCGCTGCTCGCCTGGGAGAACACCTGGCTGATCCGCGCCAGCCAGGCGATCCGCAACAACGGCGGCACCCTGATCGCGTTCGAGCGCATCCCCGCCGAGGACGTGCAGGCTGTCCTGGACGCCCGAGACGAGTGACCTCGTCCCTCGACCCGGGCCGCCGCGACGGCCCACCCACTCAACCCCGATCACGAGAGAAGGCCAGTCATGCGACGTAGAGGTGGACCCAGCCTGATGAGGACCGCGGCGACCACGGCGGTCGTCGTCGGCACCGCAGGAGCCGTCAGCGGCAAGCAGCAGCAGAAGGCGGCGGGTCAGCAGCAGCAGGCTGCCGCCGCCGCGCAGAACCAGGCGGAGCTCGACGCGATCCACGCCCAGCAGGCCGCCGCGGCCCAGCAGGCGCAGATCGACGCCCAGGTCCAGGCGGCGCTCGCCGCCCAGGCCGCCCAGCAGGCCGCGGCCGCGCCGGCACCTGCCGCCGCACCCGCGGTCGACGTCACCGCCGAGCTGCAGAAGCTCGCGGCGCTCAAGGAGCAGGGCCTGATCGACGACGCCGAGTTCTCGGCGATGAAGGCCAAGGTCCTCGGGATCTGATCCCGGCACACAGCACGCGTGACGACAGCGAGACGACGAAGGCCCCGACCACGTGGTCGGGGCCTTCGTCGCACGTGCGAGCTACTGGGCCTCGCCGAGGAGCCGGGCGATCCGGGTGGCGCCCTCGGCGAGGTCCTCGTCGCCGAGCGCGTACGACAGCCGTAGGTAGCCGGGCGTGCCGAACGCCTCGCCCGGCACCACCGCCACCTCGGCCTCGTCGAGGATCAGCGCCGCGAGCTCGGCCGACGTCGCGGGGACCACTCCGCGGATGGTGCGTCCGAGAACGCCCTTGACCGACGGGTAGACGTAGAACGCACCCTCCGGCAGCGGGCAGGCGACGCCGTCGATCGCATCGAGGATCGCCGTGATCGTCTGACGCCGACGGTCGAAGGCGGTCCGCATCTCGGCGACGGCGGTGAGGTCGCCGGACACCGCCGCGAGGGCCGCGACCTGCGAGACGTTGGCGACGTTGGACGTCGCGTGCGACTGCAGGTTCGTCGCGGCCTTGACGACGTCGTCGGGCCCGATCATCCAGCCCACGCGCCATCCCGTCATGGCGTAGGTCTTCGCGACCCCGTTGACGACGACGCAGCGGTCGGCGATCTCGGGGACCAGGGTCGGCATCGACGCGAACTCGGCGTCGCCGTAGACGAGGTGCTCGTAGATCTCGTCGGTGACGACCCACACGCCCTTCTCCGCCGCCCAGCGACCGATCGCCTCGACCTCGGCGGGGGAGTACACCGCGCCGGTGGGGTTCGACGGGGAGACGAACACCAGCAGCTTCGTGCGCGGGGTGAGCGCGGCGTCGAGCTGCTCGAGCGAGACCCGGTATCCGGTGGTCTCGTCGGTCCGGATCTCCACGGGCACGCCGCCGGCGAGGCGGATCGACTCCGGGTACGTCGTCCAGTACGGGGCGGGGAGCAGCGCCTCGTCGCCCGGGTCGAGGAGCGCCGCGAAGGTGTTGTAGAGCGCCTGCTTGCCGCCGTTGGTCACCAGGACCTGGCTGGCGCGCACGGCGTAGCCGGAGTCGCGCAGGGTCTTCGCCGCGATCGCCTCCTTGAGCTCGGGCAGGCCGCCGGCGGGGGTGTAGCGGTGCCATCTCGGGTCGCGCGCCGCTGCCACGGCGGCCTCGACGACGTAGTCCGGCGTCGGGAAGTCCGGCTCGCCCGCCCCGAAGCCGATCACCGGTCGTCCAGCCGCCTTGAGGGCCTTGGCCTTGGCGTCCACGGCCAGCGTGGCCGACTCCGCGATGGACCCGATCCGGAGGGACACCCGCCCGTGGCGGCCGTCCGCGCGCACCTGCTCAGTCATGGCGCCATCCTGGCGCACCCGGGCCGCACGCTGTCGACGGGGTTGCGGCCGGAGCGGTCCGCCCGCGGTTTGGGCCGGTGCCCCCGGGTCCCGTATGCTCGGACCTCCTGGTGGACGTCCACCCCTGCGTGAGCATGCCCGCACGTCGGTGCTGCCTGCACGGTGGTGAGCGGCCCGAAGGGTCGTAGCTCAACTGGTAGAGCACCGGTCTCCAAAACCGGCGGTTGGGGGTTCAAGTCCCTCCGGCCCTGCTCCACCCCGGTCCCCGGACCGGGTCGCACCACCGGTCCGACCACCCGGTCGAGCCGTACGACCGCCGCCCTCGCGGGCAGCGAAACGCAAGCGAGGACGCGTGAGCGACACCGTCGGCACCGCCGTGCCGGACCGCGGCAAGGGCCGCGACTCGGGCGACCGGCCGGGTCTCGGCGCCCGGATCGCGCTGTTCTACCGGCAGGTCGTATCCGAGCTGCGGAAGGTCGTCTGGCCGACCCGCAAGGAGCTCATCACCTACACCTGGGTCGTCATCGTCTTCGTCACGGTGGTCGCGACCATCGTGGCGATCCTCGACCTCGGCTTCGCCAAGCTCGTCCTCAAGGTTTTCGGCGGCTGACGCCGCCGGACCCCGCCCGCAGCGCGACCCGCACCACCCACACGAGGAGCACCGTGTCCGAGACGCACGCGACCGACGCCCTGGCGTCCGACGACCACGAGGTCGTCGACCCGGCGTCCGACGCTGCCGCTGACGCACCTGTCACCGACACCACGGAGGAGGTCGACGCCTCGGCAACGGCGGTCGTCGAGAGCGACGCCGCGGACCTCGTGGTCGACGTCGTCGACGACGCACCTGCCCTCGACGCCGAGGGACCGACCGCCGATGCTACGGCCGACGACGCCCCGGAGGCCGTCCTCGACGAGGACCTCGACCCGGTCGAGGCCTTCCGCGAGCGGATGCGCACCGAGCTGGGCGACTGGTACGTCGTGCACTCCTACGCCGGCTACGAGAACAAGGTGAAGACCAACCTCGAGAGCCGCATCGGCTCGCTCAACATGGAGGACCTGATCTACCAGGTCGAGGTCCCCATGGAAGAGGTCACCGAGATCAAGAACGGGCAGCGCAAGCTGGTCCGGCGCAACAAGTTCCCGGGTTACGTCCTGGTCCGCATGGACCTCACGGACGCCTCCTGGGGCACGGTCCGGCACACGCCGGGCGTCACCGGTTTCGTGGGTCACGGGCACCAGCCCGCCCCCCTGAGCCTCGACGAGGTCGTCTCGATCCTCGCCCCGGCTCCGGAGAAGAAGCCCGGCGCCCCGACGCCTGCCGGCGAGGTGACGGTGGTCGACTTCTCGGTCGGCGACTCCGTCACCGTCATCGACGGCCCTTTCGCGACGCTCCACGCCACGGTCTCCGAGATCAACGCGGACGCGCAGAAGGTCACCGGTCTGGTCGAGATCTTCGGCCGGGAGACCCCGGTCGAGCTCGGTTTCAGCCAGATCCAGAAGAACTAAGGCGTACGGCGCCGCCAGCCCACGGCGGCTCCCGATACGCATCCGACGACGCAAGGACCCGAAGTAATGCCTCCCAAGAAGAAGGTCGCAGGCCTGATCAAGCTCCAGATCCAGGCCGGCGCCGCCAACCCCGCCCCGCCCGTCGGGCCGGCGCTGGGACAGCACGGCGTCAACATCATGGAGTTCTGCAAGGCCTACAACGCCGCGACCGAGTCGCAGCGCGGCCAGGTCGTCCCGGTCGAGATCACGGTCTACGAGGACCGCTCGTTCACCTTCATCCTCAAGACCCCGCCTGCTGCGAGGCTCATCCTCAAGGCCGCCGGCGTCGACAAGGGTGCCGCGAATCCGCGCACCACGAAGGTCGCGACGATCACCAAGGCGCAGGTCCGCGAGATCGCCGAGACCAAGATGGCCGACCTCAACGCCAACGACGTCGAGAACGCCATGCTCATCATCGAGGGCACCGCCCGCTCGATGGGCGTCACCGTCTCCGACTGACGTCTCCACCGGTCGCCCCCGGGCCGACCGCCAGCGCCTCCGGCGCGTCCACCGGCACGACGTGGCAGGGCCTCGCGCGGCCCGTCCGACCACGACTCCCACTGCACGAGGAGCAGCAATGAAGCGCAGCAAGGCCTACGACGAGGCGTCCACCAAGATCGACAAGGACGCCCTCTACGCACCTCTCGCGGCCGTCCGCCTCGCGAAGGAGACGAACCCCGCCAAGTTCGACGCGACCGTCGAGGTCGCCTTCCGGCTGGGTGTCGACCCGCGCAAGGCCGACCAGATGGTGCGCGGCACCGTCAACCTCCCGCACGGCACCGGCAAGACCGCTCGGGTCCTGGTCTTCGCCAACGGTGAGAAGGCGCAGGAGGCTCTCGCGGCCGGCGCCGACGAGGTCGGCGGCGACGAGCTCATCGACAAGGTCGCGGCCGGTTACACCGACTTCGACGCCGCCGTCGCGACGCCCGACCTCATGGGCAAGGTCGGCCGTCTGGGCAAGGTGCTGGGTCCCCGTGGCCTCATGCCCAACCCCAAGACCGGCACCGTCACGATGGACGTCGCCAAGGCGGTCACCGACATCAAGGGCGGCAAGATCGAGTTCCGCGTGGACAAGCACTCGAACCTGCACTTCGTGATCGGCCGCGCGTCGTTCTCCGACGAGGCGCTGGTCGAGAACTACGCCGCGGCGCTGGACGAGGTCCTGCGCCTCAAGCCGTCCGCAGCCAAGGGCCGCTACCTCAAGAAGGCCACCGTCACCACCACGATGGGCCCCGGCATCCCGGTCGACCCCAACCGGACGCGCAACCTCATGACGGACGACGAGGGCCAGGCCTGACCGTCCGGTCGACGGCCTCGGCCGTCACCTGATCGACCGTGGCCGGGGCGGGCGTTTTGACCCGCTCGCCCCCGGCCACGTACGCTGACTCGAACCGAAGACCGCCGGTCGTCGGACCGCCCTCGCGGCGTGCCGACCGAAGCTTCCGCCGCAGCGGAGGGCCAGCGCAGGTGAGGACCCGGCTCCACCCCGCGAGGGTGTGGCCCGAGCCCCGCGCCTGCGCGGGGCTTTTCTGCTGCTCAGGGGGCTTCCGGCCGGAAAGCTGGAAGGAGATCCATGGCGCGGGCAGACAAGGCAGCCGACGTCGCGACGATCGCGGAGCACTTCCGCACGTCGAACGCGACCGTGCTGACCGAGTACCGCGGCCTCACCGTGGCGCAGCTCAAGACGCTGCGCCGTTCCCTCGGTGAGACCGCCAACTACGCCGTGGTGAAGAACACGCTGACCAAGATCGCTGCGAAGGAGGCGGGTGTCGAGGGTCTCGACGACCTGCTCGCCGGACCCAGCGCCATCGCCTTCATCAAGGGCGACCCGGTCGAGGCCGCCAAGGGCCTGCGTGACTTCGCCAAGGCACACCCGCTGCTGGTGATCAAGGGCGGCTATATGGACGGCAAGATGCTGTCCGCAGCCGAGATCGCCAAGCTCGCGGACCTCGAGTCGCGCGAGGTTCTCCTCGCGAAGCTCGCGGGGGCCATGAAGGCGTCGCTGTCCCAGGCAGCTGCGTTGTTCCAGGCCCCGCTCGCGCAGGCCGCTCGCACGATCGAGGCCCTGCGCGTCAAGGCCGAGGCTGACCCCTCGGTCATCGGTGGTGCGGGCGCTGCTGCGCCGGCCGCCGAGGCTCCTGCGGCGATCGAGGAGGCGGCCGGCGAGGTCGTCTCCGACGTCGTCGAGGAGGTCGTCGTGACCGAGGAGGCTGCCCCCGAGGCCGCCGCCGAGGTCGTCGAGGAGCCCGAGGCCGCGTCGTCCGACGCTGCCGAGGCCACCGAGGACGCCGACACCACCGAGGGCTGACGCCCCACCTCACCCCATCCGAGATGGACGTTGCGGCCCCGGCCACGACGCAAGAACGAAAGGACCGCCGATCATGGCGAAGCTCAGCACCG
>Ga0075015_100000230_pt1 | contig 17859 bp, 16 predicted proteins | sample AleBraG_ABR_2013_FD_71476 | JGI IMG/M metagenome (GOLD analysis project Ga0075015, IMG submission 71476) | Freshwater sediment microbial communities in response to fracking from Pennsylvania, USA - Alex Branch Run_MetaG_ABR_2013 | ecosystem: Environmental > Aquatic > Freshwater > Creek >...
GTACTCGTCGAACACGAGCGCGACCGGCCGCTGCACGGCCCAGGGCAGCAGCCCCTCGCGGAACTCCGTGACCTGCTTGCCGTCCTTGAGCACGATCGCGTCCTTGCCGACCAGGTCGATGCGACTCACGTGGCCGTCGAGGTTGATTCTGACGAGCGGCCAGTTGAGGCGCGCGGCGACCTGCTCGAGGTGGGTCGACTTGCCCGTGCCATGGTAGCCCTGCACCATCACGCGCCGGTTGAAGGCGAAGCCCGCGAGGATCGCGAGCGTGGTCTGCGGGTCGAAGCGGTAGGCTGGGTCGATCTCGGGCACGTACTCGGTACGGCGCGAGAAGGCCGGGACCTGCATGTCGCTGGCCGCGCCGAAGGCGCGCGCCGACAGGCTCGTGTCGGGAGCCAGGTGCAACAGATCGCCGGCGGTGCTCATGCGTGGTTGCCGGTCAGGCCGTGGCGCGCGCGCGGTGCCGCAGGAAGCGGCGCAGGCCCTTGAGCGTCGTGAAGTTGCGCCGTCGAATGTCGCGTGCGAGCCGCTCGACGCGGGCCGCCGTCGCCGCGTCGACGCCGTCCTTGACGCCGACGAAATACAAGTCGCACGAGACCCAGTTCACCATGAAGCGGTGATAGCGGAAGGCCGCGACGAGGCCCGCCGCGCAAAAATCCGCGGCACTCAGGTTACGGTAGTAGTTCCAGCCCTGCGCCACCGTCAGCGGCGACGCCTGCGGGTCGGAGCGCGCGGTGCCGTGCTCGCGCCGGCCGATGCCCGCGCAGCTCATGACGAGGAGGCCGTGCGGCGCGCACAGGCGCACCATGTTGGCGAAGGTCTCGCGCCAGTGCGGGTTGTGCTCCATGACCTCGCAGGAAATCACCACGTCGAAGGCGCCGTCCGGTGCAGCGAAATCCTGGCCCTGGCACACCACGTCGACGCCGGGACCGGCCGCGATGTCGATGCCGAGGTAGTCGCAGTCGCGGAAGAAGCGCCGCACGCTGTCGTTGACCTTGAGGCTGCCGACCTCGAGCACCTTGCGACCGCGAAAGTGGCCCGGGAAGATCTCGCCGACCCGGCTGACGAACTCGAGCTGATGTTGATGCGCCATCGTATTGCGGTCCCGGTCTGGCCGCCCGAAATGCTAGCCTGAATGCACGCCGGACGGCGCGCTTTCGCCCCGCCTGCCGCGGAATCGATAGCGGATCAGCTGCTTGCGCGCCCGCGCCAGCACCTTGAGCGCTTCGAACGCCGCGAGCAGCGGCCGGCGCAGCGGCCGTGGCACGCCCGCGCGGTAGACGTGGCCCGCGGGCAGCGTGCGGACGCCGCCGAAGCTGCCGTAGGCGCGCTGCACGGCCTCAAGCTCTGCGCCGGCGTCGACGCCCATGGCCTGCAGTTTGCGGTAGAACGCCCCGCCGTGCGGATCGGAGAGCTTCGTGTGCGCCACCCGCACGGCGTCGACCACGTACATGCTGCCGTGCGGCGACAGGCACGCCCATGCCCAGTCGATTCCCCAGGTGCTGCGCGTGAGCAGGAAGGTCGCGAGCAGCCGCTTGAGCGTCGCCGCCGCGAAGCACGGTGCCATGACCTCGACGAAGCTGACCGCCCGGAGCGTGCAGGCCGGGTTGGCGAGATGGACCTTCATGTTGAAGAACGTGTCCCAGCGCAGCGCCGGCTGGCTGAGCTGCGTGCCATGGCGCTCGCACAGCGACAGCAGGCGCGACACGTCGCCGGGCTCGAAATATACGTCGTCGTCGAGCAACAGGTAATAGGAGTAGCCGTGCGCCGCTGGCGTCGCCTGCCAGAACGCGAGGAAGCCTTCGAACTTGTTGTCGCCGGCCGTCGCGTAGTATTCGGCGAGCCGCTCCGAGCGCCCGGCGCCGTACCAGCTCACGCAGCAATCCCAGCTGCGGGCCGGGTCCTCCTGCAGCAGGCGCGGGTGTACAGAGCTCGCGCCCGCGCGCACGAACACGAGGTGGCGGCGCCGCGCCGCGGGCGGGGGTGCGCTCACGGCGCGCGCCGCGGCGCGCGGGCCCCCGGCGCCGGCGCGCCGGCGCGCGCGAGCGCCGGCCGCCACCAGGCCTCGTGCGCGAGCCACCAGGCGACGGTCGCCGCGAGGCCATCGGCGAGCGTGTGCCGCGGCGCGAAGTGCAGCTCGCGCGCAATCTTGCGCGCGTCGATCGCGTAGCGGCGGTCGTGGCCCGGCCGGTCGCGCACGAACTCGACGAGCCGTGCGCTTGACTCGCCGTGCGCGGCCGGACAGGCCGGGAAGCGCGCGCGCAGCTGCGCATCCGCCTCGAGCGCGCGGTCGACGGCCGCGCACAGCATGCCGATCAGCGTCAGGTTGTCCTGCTGGCAGTTGCCGCCGATGTTGTAGGTCTCGCCGGCGCGTCCGTCCAGCAGGATCGCCTCGATGCCGCTGCAGTGGTCCTCGACGTGCAGCCAGTCGCGGACGTTGCGCCCATCGCCGTAGATCGGGACGGGCTGGCCGTGCAGCACTCGTGTCAGCGCCAGCGGTATCAGTTTCTCCGGGAATTGCAGCGGACCGTAGTTGTTGGAGCAGTTGCTGATCGTGCAGGCGAGCCCGTAGGTATGGGCGTAGGCGCGCACGAGGTGGTCCGCCGCCGCCTTGCTCGCGGCGTACGGCGAGCTCGGCGCGTACGGCGTCGTCTCGCTGAAGGGCGGGTCGGCCGGGCCCAGCGAGCCGTAGACCTCGTCCGTCGAGATCTGGTGGAAGCGGTGGCGGCGCGGCGCGGGCGGCCCGAGCCAGGCGTGCCGCGCGCACTCGAGCAGGGTCTGCGTGCCGACCACGTTGCTGCGGACGAACACGGCCGGCCCGTCGATCGAGCGGTCCACGTGCGACTCGGCGGCGAAGTTCACGATCGTGTCGATGTCGTGCCTGCGCAGCACGCCGGCCACGAGCTCGGCGTCGCAGATGTCGCCGTGCACGAATGACACGCGGCCGCGGTCGAGCAGCGGCGCGAGCGACTCCCGGTTGCCGGCATAGGTCAGCGCGTCGAGCACGACGAGCGCATCGTCCGCGTGGTGCGCGGCCCAGTGGTGGACGAAGTTGGCGCCGATGAAGCCCGCGCCGCCCGTGACGAGCAGCCTAGCCACGCCCGATCTCGGCGATGACGGGCCGCAGCGCTGCGCGCCAGTGCACCGCGACGAGCCCGAGCGCCGCGCGCAGGCGCCGCGAGTCGAGCACGCTGTAGGCCGGGCGCAGCGCCGGCGTCGGGTACTCGGCCGTGGCGAGCGGCGAGACCGTCACGGGCAACGTGAACAGACCCGCGGCGTAGCCCTCCTCGGCGATGGCCACAGCGAAGTCGTACCAGCTCGCGACGCCCGCGTCGGTGTAGTGCTGCACGCCGCTCAAGGACGGCATCGCAATCGCCCGCCACAGCACCGCGGCCAGCGAGGCGGCCGCGGTCGGCGTGCCGACCTGGTCGGCCACGACGCTGACCGCGCCGCGCTCGCGCATGAGGCGCACCATCGTCGTGGCGAAGTTGCGGCCGGTCGCCGCGTACAGCCACGCCGTGCGCACCACGAGGCAGCGCTCGCCGAGCGATGCGAGTGCCGCGCTCTCGCCGTCGCGCTTGGTGCGGCCGTAGACACCGAGCGGGTGGGTCGGCGCATCGCAGCCGTACGGCGTCGACGCCGCGCCGTCGAACACGAAGTCGGTCGACACGTGCACGAGCCGGGCGCCGCGCTCCTGGCAGGCGGCCGCGAGCACGGCCGGCCCGTGCGCGTTGACGCGCGCCGCGGCCATCGGCTCGGACTCGGCGCGGTCGACGGCCGTGTAGGCCGCGGCATTGACGAGCACGTCTGGGGCCAGCGCGTCGAGGGCGCGGCGCACCGCGGCCGGGTCGGCGACGTCGAGCTCGCCGTGCGCGCGCCCCGCGACCTCGGCGCCGGAGGGCGCGCCGGCCAGCAGCGCGCGGCCGAGTTGCCCGCCCGCGCCGGTGACCAGCACCTTCATGCGTAGGTCTCGGCGCCGGCCAGCGCCTGGCCGGCCGCGTCGCGCGGCGCCAGCAGCGGCTCCTCGCCCGGCGCGAGCGGCCAGGCGATCGCGAGCGCCGGGTCGTCCCAGCGCAGCACGCGCTCGTGCTCGGGCCAGTAGACGTCCGTGCACTTGTAGTGCACGTCGGCGGTTTCCGAGAGCGCGAGGAAGCCGTGCGCGAACCCCGGCGGCACCCACAGCGCCTCGCCGCCCTCGTCGCTGAGCGTCACACCGACCCAGCGGCCGAAGCGCGGCGAGGAGCGCCGCAGGTCGACGGCAACGTCGTAGATGCGGCCGCGGATCGGGCGTACGAGCTTGCCCTGCGCGTGCCGGACCTGGTAGTGCAGCCCGCGCAGCGTGCGCCGCACCGAGCGGCTGTGATTGTCCTGCACGAAGCGCGCCGCGATGCCGGCGGCGGCGAAGCGCTCGGCCTGCCAGGTCTCGACGAAGAAGCCGCGCGCGTCCGCGTACAGCGGCGCGTGCACGAGCACGACCTCGGGCAGCGCGGTCGGCTCGAAGCGGTGTCGCGTCGCGGCCGCGGCGCTCACAGGCGGCCCTCGAGCAGCTCCTGCAGGTAGCTGCCGTAGGCGGTGCGCGCGAGCGGCGCCGCGAGCCGCGCGAGCTGCGCCGCGTCGATGTAGCCGAGCCGATAGGCAATCTCCTCGGGACAGCACACCTTGAGTCCCTGCCGCGTCTCGATGGCCTCGATGAACTGCGTCGCCTGCAGCAGCGACTCGTGGGTGCCGGTGTCGAGCCAGGCGCTGCCGCGCCCGAGCAGCTCGACCTCGAGCGTGCCGCGCTCGAGGTAGCGGCTGTTGACGTCGGTGATCTCGAACTCGCCGCGCGCGGAGGGCTGCAGCGCCGCGGCAATCTCGAGCACATCGTTGTCGTAGAAGTACAGGCCCGTGACGGCATAGCTCGACTTCGGGCGCTCGGGCTTCTCCTCGATGCCGAGCGCGCGGCCGCCGGCGTCGAAGTGCACGACGCCGTAGCGCTGCGCATCCTTGACGCGGTAGCCGAACACCGTCGCGCCGTGCGTGCGGGCCGCGGCCCGGCGCAGCTGCTCGGGCAGGCCATGCCCATAGAACAGGTTGTCGCCGAGCACGAGCGTGACCGGGTCGCGGCCGACGAACGCGCGGCCGATCGTGAAGGCCTGGGCCAGGCCCTCGGGCCGCGGCTGCGCGGCATAGCGCAGCGACAGGCCCCACCGGCTGCCGTCACCGAGCAGGCGCTCGAACATCGGCAGATCGTGCGGCGTGGAGATCACGAGCAGCTCGCGGATGCCCGCGAGCATGAGCGTCGCGAGCGGGTAATAGATCATGGGCTTGTCGTAGACGGGCAGCAGCTGCTTGCTGACCGCGAGCGTCACGGGATGCAGCCGCGTGCCGGCGCCGCCGGCGAGTATGATTCCTTTGCGCACGTCGCCCGCTTCCTTGAAGGACGCGCGCATGCTACCGGAAAAGCCGCCGGCGGCTGCAGCGGCCGCCGCGCCGGCCGCCGCGGCGGCCGGCGCGGGCCCGGCTCAGGCCGCGGCGGCGAGCGGGGCGGGCCTCGCGATCGCGTAGCCCTGCACGAAGTCCATGCCCATGCGCCGCGCCGCGTCGAGCGAGGGCTGGTCCTCGACCTGCTCGGCGATGACCTGAAAATCGAGCGTGCGCGCCAGCTTGATCATCGCCGACACCATCGCCTGGTTGACGGTGTCGCGCGCCAGGTTGCGCATGTACAGGCCGTCGATCTTGAGGTAGTCCATCGCGAGCGTCTTGAGGTTGGCGAACGAGCCGAGCCCGCTGCCGAAGTCGTCGAGCGCGAAGGTGCAGCCCATGCCGTGCAGCACGTCGATGAAGCGGCGCGCGTGGTCGAGGTTCGCGACCACGGCCGCTTCGGTCACCTCGAAGCAGATCTGCGTCGGCATCACGCCGGTCCGATCGAGGCATTCGACGACGAACTCGAGGAACTGCCCGTCGCCGAGCGTCTGGCCCGAGATGTTGATGCCGAGGCTGCGGCCGGGCGCGAGCTTGAACGCGCCGCGGCCGAGCGCCGCGAACGTCGTCTGCACGACCCAGCGATCGAGCAGCGGCATGAGGCGGTAGCGCTCCGCCGCCTTGAGGAATTCGCCCGGCACGATCACCGAGCCGTCATCCCCGAGCAGGCGCACGAGCACCTCGAGCGCCGGGCCGCGCGTCGTGGTCGCGAGCGCGGCGACGATCGGCTGCGTGTAGAGCACGAAGCGCCCGTCGCGCAGTGCGTGCTGCAGGCGCTGCAGCCACTGGATCTCACCGCGGTGGCGCGCCACGGCCTCGTCGCGCGCGGAGTAGACGTGGACGATGCCGTGGCCCTGGCTCTTGGCGACATAGCAGGCCGAATCGGCCGCCGACATCACGTCGTCGAGGCCGCCGCTCTCGCGGCCGAGCTCGACGAGCCCGATGCTGACGCCGATCGAGAAGATCTTGTCCTTCCAGACGAAGCGATAGTCGCGGATCGCCGTCGAGACGTCGTCGGCGATCTGGTTCGCCTTCTCGAGCGGGCAGCCGACCAGCAGCAGCGCGAACTCGTCGCCGCCGATCCGCGCGACCGTGTCACTGTCGCGCACCGCGTCCTTCACGAGCGCGGCCACCTCGCGCAGCATGTTGTCGCCCGCCATGTGGCCGCTCGTGTCGTTGACCGCCTTGAAGCGGTCGAGGTCGAGGTAGCACAGCACGTGCGTCTGGGCACTGTTGCGCGCGAGGTCGAGCGCCTCCTGCAGCCGGCGCTCGAACTCGCGGCGGTTGACGAGGCCCGTGAGCGCGTCGTGGCTCGCCTGGTAGCTCATCTGGCGCGCGATGCCGCGCAGCTCCGTGACGTCGTGCAGCAGCACGACCGCGCCGCTCGTCTCACCGTGGTCGCCGGCCAGCGGCGCGGCCGTGAGCTCGATGCTGCGCTCGGCACCGTCGGGCCGCGCCAGCATGACGGCACGCCGGCCGAGCGCCACCTTGACACCGGCCGCGAGGCACTGCCGGACCGGGTCCGCGAGCGCCTTGCGCTCGGCCTCGTCGACCACCGTCACGATCTCGGCGAATGGCTTGCCGCTGACCTCGGCCAGGGAGCGGCCGAGCAGCTGCTCGGCGGCGCGGTTCAGGTAGTCGATGCGGCCGTGGGTGTCGGTCGTGACGAGCCCGTCGCCGAGCGAGTCGAGCGTCGCCTGCGTGCGGCCGCGTTCCTGGCCGTGCGCGCCGCGCGCGACCATCTCGACGGCCGTGAACAGCACGGCCGGCTCACCATGGTACTGCACGACCTTGCCGGCCAGCTCGAGCCGCGACACCTGGCCGTGCGGGTCGGCGATCTCGATCTCGTAGCGCTCAGCGGCCGGCTCACCGGCGAGGCGGCGGCGGATGTTGTCGGCCACGAGCTCGGTGTACTCGGGCGTGACGAGCGCGGCGAGCGGCTGGCCGACGAGCTCCGCGACCGGCCTGCCCGCGAGCTCCGCGCTGCGCGCGTTCGCGAACACGATGCGATCGGTGTGCACGAGCACGGCCTCGTGCACGACGTCGACGAGCTCGCCGAACAGGGCCTCGGAGGCCGGTGGTGGCCGGCGCTCGCGCTCGCGGCTCTCGTGCCGGTCGAGCTCGGCACGCGCGTCTTTCGCCCGTCGACTCCAGCGCCACGCCATCGCGGCGGCAAGTCCGGCCAGGACGAGCGCGGCCACCGCGACGGCATCGTTTATGGTTAACAAGTCCTTCCTGCGACGCGCACCGGGCTGCGCACGTTGCGGCGAGCCCGCACAGCATCGAATCCCCTTTGCCGAGGATACCGAACGCCTTGGCGCGGAACCGGAAGATTCACCATAATTGCAGCATTGGCGCCCACGCGCAGCCGCGCCAGCGTAACCTGTCGCCGGGCTCGAGCCGCCGGAACACTCGTGGACACAGCAGCAGCACGCCAGCAGATGATCGATCAGCAGGTGCGCGCCTGGGACGTGCTCGACCCGCGCGTGCTCGACGCGCTCGCCGCGGTGCCGCGCGAGCGCTTCGTGCCCGAGCCGTTCCGCTCGCTCGCCTTCGCGGACACGGCGATACCGCTGCCGGAGGGCCAGCACATGCTGCCGCCGAAGCTGGACGGCCGCATCCTGCAGGCCTGCGGCATCGAGCGCGGCGCACGGCTGCTCGACGTCGGCTCCGGGAGCGGCTTCCTGGCCGCCTGCTGCGGGGCCCTCGGCGCGCGCGTGGAGACGATCGAGCTGCGCCCGGCCCTCGCCCGCCTCGCGGCGGACAACCTGCGCGCCGCCGGCTGCGCGGGGATCTCGGTCACGAGCGCCGACGCGCTTGAGTTCACGCCACGCATCCCGTACGACGTGGTGATCCTCGGTGCAGCGTTGCCGGCCTACGATGCGCGCTTCGAGCGCTGGCTCGCGCCCGGCGGTCGGCTGTTCGCCGCGGTCGGCCGCGCGGCGCCGATGAGCGCGCTCATCGTGACGCGCGTCGGCCCCGACGAGTTCGCGCGCGACCGATTGTTCGAAACCGAGATCGACCTGCTGCAGAACGCCGTGCAGCCGCCCTCCTTCGTGTTCTAGTGACCGGCAGGGGCCAGGGACACGTGGTTCGCGAGCTGACTCCGACCGAATTCGCGGCGCAGCGGGCCGCCGGCAGCGACGCCGTCCTGCTCGACGTGCGCGAGCCCTGGGAGCTCAAGGTCGCCCGTCTCGCGGGCGCCGTCCACGTGCCGATGGCGCAGCTCGCGGAGCGCCTGGCGGATCTGGACCCGCAGCGCGAGGTCGTGGTGCTGTGCCGCTCCGGCGCCCGGAGCCTGGCCGTCGCGCGCTTTCTCGAGGCACGCGGGTTTCGCTCGGTCGCGAACTTGAGCGGCGGCATACTGGCTTGGGCGCGCGACGTCGACCCGTCGCTCGCGACCTACTGAATGGCCGGGCGGCCGCGAGTCTTGCGGCTACGACCCCTGTGATATACAGTACTATAACACCAACACACTTGATGGATGGCTGAACGCTCGACGACCTGGGACCAATGGCATGAAACCAATCCGATTGCTCGGGCCCGCACGGGCAGCGCTCGCCGCCCTGCCCCTCGCCGCCCTGCCCCTGCTGGGCGCGCCGTGCGCAGGCGCGGCTGACCTCGCCGAGGTCTACCAGCGCGCACTGCGCAACGACCCGCAGCTGCGCGAGGCCGACGCCAACCGGCTCGCCGCCCTCGAGGCGCGGCCGCAGGCACTTGCGAGCCTGCTGCCCCAGCTCGGCGCGACCGCCGGCTATACGAATGACGACGTCTCGGGAGCCTCGCTCGCCGTTGCGAACGCCGGCGTGCTCGTCCCTTACCAGTCCGCCGCGCGGACCGACGCGACGCAGTGGTCGCTGCAGCTGCGCCAGACCCTGTTTCGCTGGGACCAGATTGCGGCGCTGCGGCGCGCCGGCGTGCAGGTGACCCAGGCCGAGGTCGACTTCCGAGCAGCGCAGCAGGACGTGATCGTGCGCACGGCGACGGCCTACTTCAACGTGCTCGCGGCGCGCGACACGCTCGACGCGGCCGAGGCCGCGCGCGACGCGATCGGCCGGCAGCTCGAGCAGACCGAGAAGCGCTACGAGGTCGGGCTGATCGCCGTGACCGACGTCGAGGAGGCCAGGGCTGCGAGCGACCAGGCGGTCGCGACCGTCATCGCCGACAAGCGCGCGCTCGCGACCACGCGCGAGCAGCTGCGCGAGCTCACCGGCGACGCCTTCGACGAGCTCAAGCGGCCCGGCGAGGACATGCCGCTCATAGCGCCCGAGCCGGCCGCCGAGGAACAGTGGGTCCGGGCGGCGCTCGACCAGAACCTGCAGCTCTCCTCGGCGCGCCTCGGCGTCGACATCGCGCGCGAGAACATCGCGGTGGCGCGCAGCGGCCACCTGCCGGCGCTCGACATCGTGGCGAGCCGGTCGGCCACGAACACGAACGGTACGTACTCTGCTGCCGGCCTCGTCCAGCCGGCCGACACCTCGAACTACGACCGCCAGATCGGCGTGCAGCTCACCTTCCCGATCTACGCGGGCGGCGGCACCGCCTCGCGCGTGCGCCAGGCCGTGTTCCAGCAGCGCGCGGCGCGCGAGCGGCTCGAGCGTACGGCGCGCGCGACCGAGCGGCAGACGCGCGACTCCTACCTCGGCGTGCTCAGCGAGATCTCGCGCGTGCGCGCGCTCAAGCAGGCGGTCGCCTCGAGCGACACGGCGCTCAAGGCCACCGAGGCCGGCTACGAGGTCGGCACCCGCACGACGGTCGACGTGCTGCTGGCACGACAGCGGCTCCTGGATGCGCAGACGACCTATGCCCGCAGCCGCTACGACTACATCATCAACGTGCTGTTGCTCGAGCAGGCCGGCGGCACGCTCGACGAGACGCGCCTGACACGCGTCAACGGCTGGCTCGGCCAGACCGTCACGGTCAAGTAGGCCGGTCGAGCAGCGGCTCGACGAGCGCGAGCAGGCGCGCGAGTGCGCCGCGGTTCGCGGCGAGGATCGCGCGCGCGGCACCGCCGTCGCGGCGGCGCGCGTCCGGCACGGCGAGATACTCGCCGACGCGCGCCGCGAGTGATGCCGCGTCGCTGACGCGGTGGGCCGCGCCGGCCTCGAGCAGCAGGGCCGCGATCGCCGCCGCACTGAAGGTGTGCGGGCCGGTCAGGATCGGCAGGCCGAGCGCCGCCGGCTCGAGCAGGTTGTGACCGCCGACCGGCACGAGGCTGCCGCCGACGAAGGCGACGTCGGCCGCCGCGTAGAACAGCGTGAGCTCCCCGAGCGTGTCGCCGAGCAGGACCTCGGTGGCGGCAGCGACGGGCAGCCCGCTGCTGCGCGTCACGAAATGCACGCCGCGCCGGCGCAGCGTCGCCGCGACCGCCGCGAAGCGCGCCGGGTGGCGCGGCACGAGCACGAGCAGGGCATCGGGCAACCGGGCACGCACCAGCGCGTGCGCCGCGAGCACCACTTCCTCCTCGCCCTCGTGCGTGCTGCCCGCGACCCAGACCGGCCGCGCCGCGCCGCCGAGCGCGGCACGCAGCGCCGCGCCGCGCGGCACCGCGTCGGCGGCCAGCTCGAAATCGAACTTGACGTTGCCCGTGACGCGGATGCGCGCCGGGTCCGCGCCGAGCGCGACGAAGCGGGCCGCATCGGCCTCGCTCTGCGCCGCGACCACGACAGCGTGCCCGAGCGTGGCGCGGATCAGGCGCGCGAGCGGGCGGTAGCGCGCGACCGAGCGCGGCGACAGCCGTGCGCTGGCCAGCACGAGCGGAATGTGCCGGCGGCTGCACGCGCGGTACAGGTTCGGCCACAGCTCGGTCTCGAGCACGATTGCGAGCCGCGGCGCCACGCCGTCGAGGAAGCGCCGCACCGGGCCGGGCAGGTCGTACGGCAGCCAGCGCACCGACACACCCGCGCCGAACAGGCTGCGCGCGCGCTGCCGGCCGGTCGGCGTCGCCGTGGTCAGCACGAGCGGCAGTCCCGGGTGGCGCTCCGCGAGCGCGCGTACCAGCACCGCCGCGGCCTGTACCTCGCCGACCGACACCGCGTGCAGCCAGATGCCGCCCGGCGCCGGGCGCGGGCCGTAGCCGAAGCGTTCCGGCAGCGCCTCCCAGTAGCTGCGATCGCGCAGGCCGCGCCACAGGACCGCGGCCAGCACGAACGGGAGCAGGCAATATGCCAGGCAGATGTAGAGTAGTCGCAACTGGAAGCCCGCCGGACCCGGCCGCGCTCGGGATCATACCGCTCATGCAGTCCACCGACAGTGGCCCGGGCGCCGCGGCGCGCGACCTGACCTGCGGCGTGCCGCTCACGCCGCTGCGGCGGTTCTGGTCGCCGCGCTGGTGGCCGGTCTGGATCGGGCTCGGCATCGTGCGCGCGCTCGCGCTGCTGCCCTGGCGCTGGCAGGCGCTGCTGGCGCGCGGCCTCGGCACGCTCGGCTGGTACCTCGCGCGCCGCGACCGGCGCATCACGCTCGTGAACCTGCGGCTCGCGATGCCGGCGCTGTCGGAGCGCGCGCGTCGCGCGATCGGCCGCCGCCATTTCCACTCGCTCGTCTACTCGCTGTTCGAGGTCGGCCTCGTGTGGTTCGACCGGCGCGGCCGGCTCGAGCGGCTCACGCGGCTCGAGGGCCGCGAGCATCTTGACGCCGCGCTCGCCGCCGGGCGCGGCGTGCTGCTGCTCGGCGCGCACTTCACGACCAACGAGATCGCGGCAGCCGTGCTGCCGCAGGCCGGCCACGCGGTCGACATCCTGTACAAGCCGTCGGCCGACGCGCTGCTCAACCAGCTCGCGCTGCGCGGCCGGGTGGCGCGCGGCGGCCGCATGATCCCGAGTGACCGCTTCGTGGAGCTGCTGCGCGTCCTCAAGCAGGGCGGCATCGTGCTGTACGCACCCGACCAGCGCTTCGAGGGCAGCGGTCACCTGCTCGTGCCGCTGTTCGGCGTGCCCGCGCTGTCCAACCCCGGCACGACCTTCATCGCACGCGCGACGCGCTGCATCGTGCTGCCCTACCTGCCGCTGCGCCTCGCGGACGGCTCCGGCTACGTCATGACGATCGGGGCGCCGCGCGCGGATTTCCCGAGCGACGACCCGCGCCGCGACCTCGAGTCCTATCACGCGCTGATCGAGGCGGCGGTCGCGCGCGCGCCGGAGCAGTACCTGTGGAGCTACAAGCGCTTCAGGCCGCCCGCCGGCGAGCCCGACCCCTATCGTCGCTGGCCCGGCACGTCGCGCCGTCCCTCGTAGCCGTCGCGCAGCGCGGCGCGCTCGCGCGCGCCCAGGCGTGCCGCGCCGCCGGCCGCGAGCTTGGCGAGCGAGCGCTCGAGCCGCGCCAGGTTCGCGGCACGCCACGGGCCAGGCGCGCGAATCGAGCCGCGGTCGAAGTCGACGAGGTGCACGCCGCCGGCCGCGTCGAGCAGCACGTTGTGCGCGTTCAGGTCGGCATGGCACACGCCGGCGTCGTGAAAGCGCCGGATGCAGGCGCCGATCGCGTGCCAGACGGCGGGGTCCGGGTGCTCCTCGAGCAACGCGGCGAGCGGGCGGCTGCCCGGTATGGCGACCGTGAGCAGGTCGGCACGGTAGGTGGCACCGCTGCGGCGGTACAGTGCGGCGACCGGCCGCGCGGCCGGCAGGCCCTGCCGCTCGAGCGCGGCGAGCAGCTCGAGCTCGCGGAAGCAGCGCGTCGCCGCCGCGCCGCGCCACAGATAGCGGTCCGCGCTCAGGCGCGCAACCAGGCCGCCGCGCCGGTAGTGGCGCAGCACCCACTGGCCCGCGGCCGGCGGCCGTGCCGCGACGAACCACGCGCTGCCACGGCCGCGCGCCTGCGCTGCCACGCGCCGCGCGCGCGCGAGCGCAGCGGCATCAAAGTCCGCGGCCGTCGGATGGTCGATGCGCGAGGGGTCGTATAGGATCGCGCCGTCTGCCGTCGGGATCCGCCGCAGCTGCATGCCGTCCTCGCAATCCCTGCTGAAGTCCCTGCAGGCGTCGCCGCCGGCGAGCGTCTGCATCCTGCGGCTCTCGGCGCTCGGCGACACGTGCCACGCGCTCGCGGTGCTGCGCACGCTGCAGGCCGCGTGGCCGGCCACGCGCTTCACGTGGATCATCGGCCGGCTCGAGCACCAGCTCCTCGGCCTCGTACCCGAGGTCGACTTTATCACCGTCGACAAGCGCGGCGGCTTCCTCGAGCTCGCGCGCGTGCGGCACGTGCTGCGCGCGCGGCGCTTCGACATCCTGCTGCACATGCAGCTCGCGCTGCGCGCGAGCGTGCTGTCGTCATGGGTACGCGCGCCCGTCAAGCTCGGCTTCGATCGCGCGCGGGCGCGCGAGCTGCAATGGCTGTTCACGACGCATACGATCCGGCCGGCCGTGAACCAGCACGTGCTCGACGCGCTGTTCGGGTTCGCCGAGGCGCTCGGCGTGCACGAGCGCGTGCTCGGCTGGAACATCCCGCTGCCCGCGGCGGCGCGCGACTACGCGGCGCGCCTGACCCCCGACGCGCGGCCGACGCTGCTGATCAGCCCGGCCTCGAGCCACCCGCTGCGCAACTGGCGCGCCGAGCGCTACGCGGCGATCGCCGACTACGCGGCGAGCGCGCACGGCATGCGTGTGATCCTGTGCGGCGGCCCGGGGCCGGCCGAGCGGCAGCTCGCCGACGCGATCGTCGCGGCGGCGCAGCAGCCGCTCATCGACCAGGTCGGCCAGGACACGCTGCCGGAGCTGCTGGCGCTGCTCGCGCGCGCCGACGTGCTGCTGACGCCGGACTCGGGCCCCGCGCACATGGCGACCGCGGCCGGCACGGCCGTGCTCGGCCTGTACGCCGCCACCAACCCGGCGCGCACCGGCCCGTACCTGAGCCGCGGCTCCTGCGTCGACCGCTACCCCGAGGCGGCGCTGCGCTTTCTGGGCAAGCCGGCCGCCGCGCTTCCCTGGCACACGAAGATCGAGCGGCCCGGCGTCATGGATCTGATCGAGGTCGCGGACGTGAGGACGAAGCTCGACGCCCTGCTGCGCCGGCCGCCGCGCGTGCGCTGAGCTGCCCGCTGGCAGGGTGCCCTGCTACGATCATCCATTGGCTAGCGGGGCCGCGCATGTCCGAGATCCTCATTTCCGTCTCGCCGGGCGAAGTGCTCGACAAGATCACGATCCTGCGCATCAAGTCGGCGCGCATCGGCGACGCCGCCAAGCTCGCCAACGTGCGTCGCGAGCTCGAGCTGCTCGAGCGCACGTGGGCCGCCTCGCCGTACGCCGGTCACGACGTGCACGCCGACACCGAGGCGCTCGAGGCCGTCAATGCGCGCCTGTGGGACATCGAGGACCGGATCCGCGACAAGGAGCGCACCAGGTGCTTCGACGCCGAGTTCGTCGAGCTCGCGCGCGCCGTCTACCTCGAGAACGACGCGCGCGCCGCGATCAAGAAGCGCGTCAACCTCGCGCTCGGCTCGGCGATCGTCGAGGAGAAGAGCTACGCGGCGTATCGCTGAGCGCGGCCGGCCGCCGCGCCGGCGGCGGGCGGGCCGAGCGCGCGCGGGTCGCGCCTCAGGTCGCGAGCAGGCGGTACTCGGCGCCGCAGTACGGGCACTTGGCGCTGCCGCTGGGCTCGATGGCGAGGTACACGCGCGGATGCGAGTTCCACAGGTACATCCCGGGCATCGGGCAGGCGAGCGGCAGGTCCTCACGCGTCACCTCGTAGCGGTGCGCGGCGTTCGGCTGGATGAGCTGCGGGTCGTCGACGACCGGTGCGGCCATGTGGCGTCTCGTTGCGGTGAGTCGTGCCGAGTGTCGTGCCGATTATAGCGGAGCCGCGCCGGCCGGACCCTCGCCGCAGACCATCACGGCGTCCCAGATCGCCGTGACTGCCGCGCGCGTTGCGGCATGCTGCGCCGCCGGCACGACGGTGCGCGAGCCCTCGAGCGACAAGCGGTGCACGAGGCGGCGATAGCCGCGGTAGGCGTCGACCAGCAGGTCGATGACCGCATGGTCGACGAGCGCGGCCGAGCCCACCGACTCGAGCTGGCGGATCGTGTCCGGGTACATCACGAGCGCCGCGTAGCGGTCGGCGTCGCGCAGCACCCAGAACTGCGCCAGGAACTCGATGTCGGCGATGCCGCCCGGATCCTGCTTGAGGTCGAACTCGCCGGCCGCGGCGCGCGACAGCTCGCGCCGCATGCGCTCGCGCATCTGCCGCACCTCCTCGCGCAGCGTCGCGCGGCGGACGCTGCCGCGCAGGAGCTCGACGCGCGCCGCCTCGAAGGCCGCGCGCAGCGTGGCGCTGCCGGCGACGGCGCGCGAGTGCAGCAGCGCCTGGTGTTCCCAGGTCCAGGACTCCTTGCGCTGGTAGTCGACGAACGCGTCGATGTTCGTCATGAGCAAGCCGCCCTTGCCGCTCGGCCGCAGCCGCATGTCGACCTCGTACAGCCGGCCGAACGCGGTGTGCACGGTCAGGAAGTGCACGGCCTTCTGCCCGAGCCTCAGGAAGAACACGGCGTTGTCGATCACCTTGGGGCCGCTCGTCTCCTGGACCTCGCCGGCCGAGTCGTGCAGGAACACGAGGTCGAGGTCCGAGCCGTAGCCGAGCTCGTAGCCGCCGAGCTTGCCGTAGCCGACCGCCGCCACGCCGCACTCGCGCAGGTCGCCGCGCGTGCCGCAGCGCGGCACGCCGTACACGGCCGTGACCTCGCGCCAGGCGAGGCCGAGCGCGCGCTCGATGATGAGCTCGGCGACGTCCGTGAGGCGGTCGCTGACCTGCATGAGCGGCAGCCGGTCCGTGAGGTCCCAGAGCGCGATGCGGAACACCGCCGCGCGCCGGAACTGGCGCAGCGCCTCGATGCCGCGCTCGGCGTCGCCGCCGCCCGCCGCCATGCGGAACTCGAGCTCGGCCGCGAACACGGCCCGGCTCGGCGGATCGTCGAACAGGCGCTGGTCGACGAGCTCGTCCAGCAGCAGCGGAAAGGCCGCGACCTGCGCCGGCAGGAACCCGCCGAGCGCGCACACCTCGACGAGGCGGGTGCGGGCCAGCGCATTCTCGTTGAGCAGCGCGAGGTAGGCCGTGCGCGCGCCGATCGCCTCGAGCACGCCGAGCGCGCGTTTGAGCGTCTCGGCCGGCGCGGCGCAGCGCACGGCAGCCGCGCTCAGGCGCGGCAGCAGCGCGTGCAGCCGGCGCCGGCCCGCCTCGTCGAGCCGCCGGTAGTAGGCGCCGCCGCGCAGCTCCACGAGCAGCGCGGCGAGCGGCTCGAGCGCCGCGGGATCGGTATCGTCGAGCAGCGCGCCGAGCGCGACGACCAGCGAGCGCGGCTCGGACCCGGCGGCGAAGGCGCTCGCGAAGTCGCTGCCGGCGGCCGGCCGCGCACCCTCCTCGGCCAGCACGAGCGCCTCGAAATGGCGCACCACCGCGGCCCGCTGCACGGCGAGCGCGGCGGCGAGCGCGTCCCAGTCCGGCAACCGCATGGCCGCGCACAGGCGAGCCCGCCGTTCCGGGTCGACCGGCAGGCGATGGGTCTGCTCGTCGGCGACCATCTGCAGCCGGTTCTCGAGCCGCCGCAGGAACTCGTAAGCCCCGGACAGTTCCTGCACGACGCCGCCGGGCAGCAGCTTCTGGCCGGCGAGCAGTGGCAGGACCGTGAGCAGCGAGGGCGAGCGCAGCCGCGGGTCGCTGCCGCCGCGCAGCAGCTGGAAGGCCTGTACGGTGAACTCGATCTCGCGGATCCCGCCCGGCCCGAGCTTGACGTCGTCCTCGAGCTCGCGGCGCTCGACCTCACGCTCGATCAGTCCTTTCATCTCGCGCAGGCTCTCGAACACGCCGAAGTCCAGGTAGCGGCGGAACACGAACGGCCGCACGACGTCGTGGTACAGCGGCTCGTAGCGGTCGGCGTGCGTGATTGCGCGCGCCTTGACCCACGCATAGCGCTCCCAGTCGCGGCCGTGCTGCTGCAGGTAGTCCTCGAGCGCGGCGCCGCTCGCCACGAGCGGGCCTGACTCGCCGAACGGCAGCAGCCGCATGTCGACGCGGTAGACGAAACCCTCCTCCGTCACCGCGCCGAGCAGCTGGATGAGTTTCTGGCCAAGGCGCGTGAAGTACTCGAAGTTCTCGACCCGGCGCGCTCCGTCGGTCATGCCGCCCTCGCCGTACAGGAACACGAGGTCGATATCGGAGGAGAAGTTGAGCTCGCCGCCACCGAGCTTGCCCATGCCGACCACCATGAGCGCCTGCGGCTCGCCGGATTCGGCGCGCGGCGTGCCATAGCGGGCGCCGAGCGCGGCGGTGGCGAAGTCGAGCGCGGCCGCGATCGCTGCGTCGGCGAGCGCGCTCAGCGCGGCGAGCGTCGTCACGGTATCGGTGGCGCCCGTCAGGTCGCGCCAGGCGATGCGTGCGAGCTCGCGGCGTCGCACGCGACGCAGCTCGGCCGTGAAC
>Ga0075015_100000231_pt1 | contig 17847 bp, 14 predicted proteins | sample AleBraG_ABR_2013_FD_71476 | JGI IMG/M metagenome (GOLD analysis project Ga0075015, IMG submission 71476) | Freshwater sediment microbial communities in response to fracking from Pennsylvania, USA - Alex Branch Run_MetaG_ABR_2013 | ecosystem: Environmental > Aquatic > Freshwater > Creek >...
AATCCGGCAGTGCAAAGTTGCTGGTGCCGTTGCCGCCGTAGGTCGTGCCGAGTAGCGAGAACAGGGCCGTGTTCTGCGCGATCGGCAGCAATTGACCATTGCAGGCCGCCCAGCCCTTCGGCGCGAAGTTGCCCGCGAACAGTCTGATCTCACCCACGAAGGGATCCATGCGCGGCTCCTCAGTTCTGGCTCGGGAAGATTCCGAACAGCGAGATGATGAAACTCGTACACAGGTACGGCATCAGGTTGTTGTGCGGCTGACTCGCCCCGACGACCGCATTGGCTGCGCTGCCCAGGGTGCCGTTCGTGCCGCCGCCCGCGTACAGCAGCGTACCGTTGGCGGGACTGGCCAGCACCCCCGCCACCGGTGTGTCGCGCGCCGCGGCGAAGGTGGAGGCGAAGGCGTGACGGTGCGAGGCCATGCCATCCACGGTCAGGGCGACCGCCTCGGCGCCGCCGGTGCTGCCCCAGGTGTACCCGGTACCGAAGTCGCTCGTGCCCATGTGGACGGGAACCCGCCCGCGCAGGTCGGGCAGCGCGAAGGTGGATTGCCCGTCGCCGCCGTAAGTGGTGCCAATCAGGCTGAACAGCACGTCATATTGGGAAATCGGCAGCAGCTGGCCTTCGCAGAACAACCAGCCGCTGGGCGCGAAATTCCCGCCGAACATGCGAATCTCGCCGACATAGGGATTGGACATGCGTGGCTCCGGTCGTGCCGACCGCGGTCAGTTCTGTGACGGAAAAATGCCCTGCAGGGCAATGACGTAGTTCAGCACCAGGTAGGGCTGCCGGTTCTCGTGCGGCTTGTCCCCACCGGAGGACGCCGCACCGTCGTCGAGCTGCTGATTGTTGGGCGGCGACACATAGACGTTGACGCCGCGACGGGGCTTGGCGGCCATGACGTGACCGGCGGGATCATTGCTGGTCGCCTGGTTGTAGGAACCCATCAGATGACTGTGCGCGGGCAGTTCAGCATACGTGAGCCCGTGCTGCTCTTCGCCCCCCTTTCCGCCCAGGGCGGTCGACCCGCCGCCGGCGTGAACGGGCACGCGCCCCTGGAGATTCGGCAGCGCAAAATTGGTCGTGCCATTGCCGCCGTAAGTGGTGCCGAGGATCGCAAACAGCGCCTGGTTCTGATTGATGGGCAGCAGCTGCCCGTTGCAGAATGCCCAACCCTTCGGCGCGAAGTTGAACGACACCAGTCTCAGTTCGCCCAGGAACGGTTCAGACATCCGCTTTCTCCAGCAGGGCGAAGGTGGCGTGCCGCAGGGTGGACGCCTCGGCGCCCGAGGCCGATTCGAGGTGCAGCAGGAAACGCGTGCCGTCCGCATGCTCCAACAGGCACAGCCCGCTGGGCAGGGGGCTCGCGCCGCGGAAGGACACCCTGAACTGCGACAGGCCCGGACGTGCCGGACCGTCGGTGACGGCGACCAGCGTGGCGGCATGGCCGCGCAGGGCACCTTGCGCAAGAATCCGGAACCGTTGAGTCATCCAGCCCGCGAATTGCGCGCGGCTGAGCGCAGCGGGGGCGTCACGACCCCAGCCCGCGCCGGCGCCCTGGGTGCCGACCACGGCCAGCGTGGCCGATGCGGCGCCCGCGGTCAGGAATTCACGTCGTTGCATGCGCGTCTCCGGGCGATGAATGCGAGTCCGCTGCAGGCCGTCAGCAACAGCATGCCGCTGCCCGGCAGCGGCACCTGGGCCACGTCCAGCGTCATCGTGAGGGTGCCGAGGTCCGGCGCCCCGTTCTGATTCAGGATGCCGGCCGAACCGAAGGTCAGCAGGAAGGAATCGGGTGTGATGTCGGAGACCGATGCGCCGAACACATTGCTGCCGCTCAGCATGACGTTCTGCAGCGCACCGCCTGCCGCGCCGAAGCCCAGGTTGGAAAACTCGAAGCGGGCATCGCTGGCCGCGGAATCCCAGTACGTGCAACCGGGCGAGCCCTGGCACTGGGCCTCCGTGCCCGTGTAGGTACCCCCACCGCCTGCGATGCGATAGGTGATCGTCAGGTCATGAAGGTCGATCCACTCCGTGGAAAACAGATTGCTGCCCACGGCGTCCGGCGTGTTGCCGACGATCTGCGGACCACCCGGCCCGGCGATCACAGCGGTGTCGGTCGCCGAAACCGTCGTACCTGGCGAGGCGGGAGGAGAGGGCAGGGTCTCCATGTAGGCCACGGTCACGCCCTGACCGTTGAGGCTGTAGGTCGTGGCCAAGGCGACGGGCGCCAAGGACAGCATGAGCGTCAGCGCAAGCAACAGCTGGAATGGCCGTTTTCTTGGAATCATTATCAGGGCCCGGCGGATCGGTCAGAAGCGATCTGATTTAACTATACCTTGCCTCACTGAGCTTATGTCAACCCGTTCGGATTATGACAAAGTGCTTATGTAAAATAGGGAATGAGGTGAAGGACGCCGCCGCGGTCGTCTCAACGCCGCGCAGGTCAATCCGGAATGAACGGCGTCAGCGTCGGCGCTGCCGCTGCTGCAAAGGCCGTGAGTTCGGCGTCTCCCGTCGCGGTCGGAGTTCCCGGCGGCAGCGCCACGATCAGGCGCACCAGTGCGCCATCGGTGCGGTTGCGCGTCAGCGCATCCCAGAACAGGTACCACTTGGCGACGTACTCGTTCGTGATGACGCGCCCACGCTGCTGGAACCAGTAGTACACGAGCTGCTGCTGCGTGCCCTGCTGGATCAGGACGCGGTTGACCCGCAGCGGCTCGCGTCCCGCGCGGATCCCGGGCAGGGCGCGCTGCGTGAGGCTCTGGATCTGCCACCCGCCGGCCGGAAGGCAGCTGCGCGGCGAATGCGCGGAACGGCCGGCGCGCTGCGAGTCGTACCAGGCGATGTAGAAGTTGACCGGACGGGAATCGTTCCGCGTGTAGTCACTCAACAGGTAGTCGTCGAGCATCAGCGTGTCCAGGTAGATCTGATCCATGGCTTGCCGATGCCCGGTCCAGCTACCGATTACATTGGCGTATGTCGCAAACGTGTTGCGGTGAGGTATGGCTTCCGCTCGATCGGGCAGGGTCAACGAAGTTACCCACGCGACTGCCAGCAATGCGGTCGTGGCATAAAGGCTCGACGGTACGGGGCGCGCTAAGGGCGGCGGAACTTTGGGCGTCGGAGCCGGAAACTCCAGTCCGAATAGTTCCCGCCACGGTCGGTTACCTGAGCCGGTTCCCGCGAACAAGATCATTTCACCCACCATCAGCGCGCCGCTCAGCATGAAGACGACCCAGCCTTGAAACTCATGAAGGAATCCCTCAGCCATACCCACACCCCAGTGCTCCACCATCACGCCTATGATCCCTATGCGCAGGCTGTTCATCAGGATAGTGATGGGAATACTGGACAGGAACAACAGTGCCCGCTTCCAGAAGACGGTCTTGAAGAAATAGGCGATCAGGAAGCCCAGCGTCATCAATGGGAAAAGGTAACGCAAGCCGGCGCAGGCTTCGGCAACCTGGAGCTTATAGGTGCCGAGGTCGATGACGTTCCCTTCCAGGTAGACCGCAATTCCGAATAGTCGAATTACCCAGACTCCAAGCCTGGAAGACCAGAGCTGCAGGTTCGCTGAAAAATCCTGATACAGAAAAACGGGCAGCGGAATCATCAGCACCAGGATCAGCAGCGGCGCCCAAAGCATACGCAGGCCGCGCCCGCCGGCTAGCGAAAGCAGAAGGCCGCTGAAGATAACGAGTACCGCATAATGTTCGATGGAAAATAATGCAGAAATCTTGCCGATGCCTGCGACGGTCACGCCGAGCAGGGCCAGCCACATCCCTGCCCACGAACCCTGGAACGATGTGCGTTCGAATTGATCGCGCCGCTGCCAGACCAAGAACATCGCTACAAAGGGGATCATCAAGCCGTGGCTGTACTCGGGGACTGTCAGCAGGTCGTTGAATAGCCAGACCAGGCCGTCCTTGACGGAGAGCAGCGTGGCAGTGAGCCCGACCAGTACCAGGATCCAGCTCAATGCCGGTAAACGGTATATGGGCCGCAACGCATCGCGGTAGGCAGGTACGGCTGCATCGGTCATGTCACAACATTAGCACGCCTCTATCGGCGGGCTGCTACCTGCAGACCGCCTCGCCGGCCGCCGCCGCGCCCATCCGTTCGCAGGGTAGCGGCCGGATTGGCCTCCTGGACCGTTTCCGCTCCCGATGCCTGGAGGGCTTGTAGCCGAACGGGTCGAGAGGCCAAAAGAGGCAGGACGCGTCACTTGCGCCGGTATAATCGCCACCCGGGGCCATTGGTGATCGCGCCGACAAGGACGTTCCGAGCGCACTGCAGACTTCGGGCACGGGCCTGGCCGGTCCGGGCAGTGTCGCCTCTGATCGCATCTGGTGCGCTGACGTGGGATTGTCAAATTCGTGCTCTATTGTAAACGCTTCTGTGCCTGCGAATTGAGCTGCCCTATGAAGAAGATCTGTGTTGTTGCAGGGGCGCGACCGAATTTCATGAAGGTCGCGCCTCTGATCCGTGAATTCAAGAAAAACACCGACGTTTTTGAGTGCGTTCTGGTGCACACCGGCCAACATTATGATCGAGACATGAGCGAAGTCTTTTTCGAAGAACTCGAAATTCCGCCACCGGACGTCAGTCTCGGTGTTGGAGGCGGGACTCATGCCCAGCAAACGGCACGGGTCATGATTGCGTTTGAAGAGTATTGCCTGCGTGAAAAACCCGATCTCGTGGTTGTGGTCGGAGACGTGAATTCGACTATGGCGTGCTCAATAGTAGCTAAGAAACTCAATACCCGCCTCGCGCACGTGGAGGCCGGGCTGCGCAGCGGCGACATGGGAATGCCGGAGGAGATCAACCGAATAGTCACTGATTCCTTGTCGGACTTTTTCTTTGTGACCGAGGGTAACGGAGTTTCCTGCCTGCTTGCGGAAGGCAAGCCAAAATCGAACATTCACTTTGTCGGTCACGTGATGATTGACAATCTGCTCTACCAGATGGACAAGCTGCGGCGTGTGGGCTCCAAGGGAATGATTTCGGAGCAGCTCAAGCTGAAGTTCGGACGCTATGGGGTGGTCACGCTGCATCGACCTTCGAATGTTGACGATCGAGAAACTTTGCAGCGCATCGTCCGAGCGCTCAATGCGGTATCCGAACGACTGCCCTTGATTTTTCCTGTCCACCCCAGAACCCGTAAATCCCTCGATCGCTTCGACATCGCGATGGCGAGCAGCATTTTGCTTACTACGCCGCTGTCGTATCTCGAGTTCCTGAATCTATGGAGTGCGGCGGCGGTCGTGCTGACGGACAGCGGCGGCATCCAGGAAGAAACCACAGCGCTCGGAGTTCCCTGTGTGACGCTTCGGGAAAATACCGAACGTCCGGTCACCGTTTCCGAGGGGACAAATACCTTGGTTGGCTCAGATCCCGAAGCAATTGTCGCCATTGTGGAGGAAATCTGCTCCGGCCGCGCGAAGACTGGCGCGCGGCCGGCGCTCTGGGACGGACGGGCCGCCCACAGAATCATCGCGACACTCCGAGAGTATGAGCGCGTGGGCGCCATTTGAGGCCGTGGCGATCCCGGGGCATTGGCAGGCTTGCTAGGCATTTGCAGCCGTGAAAGCCAATAGTGTAAGCGCCAATGCGATCTCGTCCGTAGCACAGGTTGCAATCGGCAGCGCATCCCTCTTTATTCTGTACCGCTACCTGCTGCAAGTCATCGGTCCTGAGAAACTCGGCATCTGGTCGCTGGTATTGGCAGCGAGTTCCGCAGTTCAACTTGCCAATCTTGGTTTCACCGCGAGTATTTCAAAATTCGTTGCGGCGTACGAGGCGGTTCGCGACGAGACGTCGATTGTCGCTGCCGTTGACACGGCCGTCGTCACGCTCGCGATATTCGGCGCCTTGTTTGTCGCCTTGGCCTATGTGGGAGGGCGGTACTACCTGGCATTCTCGCTCCACTCCGTGCAGATGCAGAGTGCACTACAGATATTGCCATGGGCGCTGATTGCGTTCTGGATGTATCTGATCGGAAGCGTGTATCAGTCCGCCCTGTTTGGCTGTCGGCTCATTGTGCAGCGCAACTACGTGCTGGCCGCCGAGTCGGTGACGCACCTGGTGCTGTGCGGCATACTCGCGCCGAAGTACGGGTTGATGGGTCTGGCGGCGGCGAGACTGACGCAAAACCTGATTACGCTGTTGGCGATGGTGGTACTCATGCAACTGCACATCCCAACGCTATCTGCGCTGCCGACAAAATGGAGCACCCGAATCTTCAAGGAAATGTTCGGCTATGCCGCGAGCTTCCAGGTGCTTAGCTTGCTGGCGATGATCGCCGATCCAATCACAAAGGGCCTGCTGGCGAGATTCGGAACTACCTCCGGAGTCGGATATTATGATATGGCGAATAGGCTCGTAATGCAGCTGCGAGCGTTCATCATCAATGCCTATCAGGTATTGATCCCTGTTTTCGCCAGACTGCAGCAGACCGATCCTGGCCAGATTCGCACGGTGTATCTGAAGTCCAACGCCATGGTGATCTTCGTAGCCTTGCCGGCATTCCTGCTGCTCATGCTGGCAACGCCACTGATATCCGATCTATGGATCGGCAGGCCGGAGAACATGTTCATCGTGTCCGTGTTGACGCTGAGCGTGGGCTGGCTCTTCAATAGTCTATCCATTCCGGCCTACTTCGCCGAGATCGGCACCGGCAAGGTTGCCACGGTGCTGATTCTCCAAGTCTTCAGCCTCATCGGCAATCTAGGTTTTGGAGTCCTGCTGGGGGGATGGCTGGGCATGCAGGGTGTCGTGTTGGCGACCGCCGGACTACTTGCATTTGGGGGGATTATCCTGAATGCCATCTACTTTCATGCCAATGGCATACCGTACTCCTTTATCGTGCCGCAGGAGATTCGGCTGCAAGCGACTGCGACGCTCCTGGCTGCCATTGCGGGTGTGGTGATATACCGACTCACGCTGGGCGTGGGCCCGTCACTGGTTGAGGCAGGGCGATTCCAGGTCCCGCAATTGAGGACGATCGCCAGCCTGGGAATGTTGCTGGCATACAGCGCCATCGTGATCGTGGTGATGATGAGACATGCGTTTGGCCGCTTGCTGGCTGCGCGAATGCTGCAGGCACTTCCGGGGCGATGACGCAGATGCACAGAACGGGTAACGACTTAGCAGCCAACCGGGGGGGAGCGTGGACCTGAGAATCGCGGCAATCGCCAGCTTGGCGGCAGTCCTCTATTTGGCGCTGAGCGCTCGCCTCAAGGCAGTTGTTTGCCTGTTCGTCATGACGAATTGCTTCGATCTGCTGCCGCAGATCATCGATGGCATACAGGTCTGGGATGTGGGCGCCATCATGCTGTTGGTGCTGTGGATTCAACTGGTCGTTACTACCCGCTGGAGGCCGGCGCCCAGGTCCGGCTACGTGATGGCGCTCAGGCTTTTCTACGGCTGGCTGTTGGTCTGCCTCGCGTGGTCGCTGCTGGTCGAGAGGCATCCGGCACTGAATACCCTGAAGACGAGCCGCCAGATGCTCGTGGGGTATTTGTCCTTGCCGGTGTTCCTGCGGCTCTTTGCGGCCGATGAAAAAGCGTTTGGTACGGTTACCCGGACCGTCTATCTGGTGCTCTGGCTATTGCTTTCGGTGTACGTGGCGCAATTCTTCCTAGGCAGGAAATTGCTGTTTGGATTGGCGGGAAATTATGGCGATGCATTAAGGGCCATTCCGAGCTTCCTACCGATTGGCATGTTCTACATGTGGCGAACCGCCGCAAATCTGCTGGCGGGAGGGAAGACACCTTGGCATGAAAAGATTTACTTCGGCCTGGTGCTGATGGTAATTGCGTTTACCTTTACGCGCGGCATCTACCTGGTTGCGCTGCTGGGTTTCGGCCTGCTGCTAATTGCCATGATGAGTCGCGGTACGATACAGGGTAAGTCGGTCATCGGCTTTGGTGCACTCGCCGTCGTGCTTGTCGTTGGCCTGGGCTCGACAGGCGCTGGCCAGTTGGTGCTGCGTCGATTCTCCAGCGGGGTCGGTCTCGTTACCTCACAGGCGGGCAAGACGACAGAAGTGGATCCCGACACCTATACGGGACGAATCGGGCTGCTGCGCGAGCGCATGCAGCTCGTATGGGAAGTGAACCCACTGGTCGGCTTTGCATTTTTGCACCAGGAAGATGTGCCTCGAAGCGTTCAGGCCAGGCTGCATTACGGCACCGCTGCTTCCGATGAAGACACGGACGCGCGTGCCGTACGAACCCACTATGGAATGTACGACCTCAGGACACCTGATATCGGGTGGGCCGATATCGTCGTGGATTCGGGTTACGTGGGGTGCGCTCTGTTCCTGTGGTTCGTGGTCATGCTATTCAGGGTTGAGCTTCCCCGGCGTGGGTCGCCATGGATGCCGATTACGGCCTGGCGGGTCGCCAGCTATATCCAGACAGTTGCGGTGGCGGTGCTCATGGCTGAAAGCGACGGCTTTGTAAGAAATGTGCAAATCGTCTGCTTTATCCTGGCTTGCGGTTTGCATTGTGCGGAGCTGGCGCGTCGTAGCGAACTCGTCGACGAGTCGGGTGCCCGTCCTGCGAGCATTCGGTCGATTGGCTTCAGGCCCGCAAACCTTTTGGATTGCCGCGCCGCGGCCTAGCCGGCGGTCACCGGTGTCAACGTTTAGAGGACAGGCAATGCCCGGACCAAAGCGCCTTTATTCGATGCCACGCGATCAACTTTCCCCCGCGGATATCCTATGATGGGCGCGCGCCTGAGCATTCTCGGCGTGCCGGTTGATGCCGTAAGCATGGAGGACGCGGTAGATATCGCGGAGGCCTGGATTCTCAACGGCACGGAAGCCAAGATGATATTGGCGGTCAATCCGGAGAAGGTAATTGCGGCGCAGCTGGACGATTCGATACTGAGCAGCCTGCGGGCGGCGGCATTGCTTATTCCAGATGGGATTGGCGTCTGCTGGGCGGCGAGAATTCTGGGGATGGGCAAGGTTCGGCGAGTGCCAGGTTCGGAACTGATGCCCGCGCTGTGCGAGCGTGCCGCACGTGAGTCGTATCGCGTGTTCGTCTTTGGAGCCAAGCCGTCGTCGTGTGAAACGGCGGTCGCCAACCTCTGCAAGCAGTACCCGAATCTATGCATTGCGGGTTATCAGCACGGCTACATCAAAGACGACGAGAATGAGCAGCTGTTACGGAGGATCAACAGCTCGGGCGCGCAACTGCTTTTTGTCGGCCTGGGCAGTCCAAAGCAGGAACTCTGGTTACGAAGGAACATGCCGCGGCTGCAGACGGTCCGCGTGTGCCAGGGCGTCGGAGGTACTCTGGATGTATTGGCAGGTACCGTAAGGCGCGCCCCTCTATTCTTCCGTAGGTTGTACCTGGAGTGGTTTTATAGACTGATGTCGCAACCTCACAGACTACTGAGGCAGCGGGCACTCCCACGCTTCGCCTGGCAGGTCATGCGGGCAATGTTGCTGAGGTGATTGCAAAGCAACCAAACTTATCGGCCGGCTCATGAGCGCGCCTTTCGGCTCGCGGCGCAGTTCGATCATTAGTGCAGATTGCTCGGCATGAAGTCTGGGGTGAGATCGGCAGATGACATTCGGGTTCCTGAAATGGCGGGAATCACTTGGCATTTCGCCCCTGATACCTGTAAGAGCATATGCATGTCGGCGACTGCCATGACCAGGTCAGAGTCCTACGGAAGCACAGAGTGCGCCAGGAACATGAGGGGTGCGGGTCGTGCTGGGCACTCGACGGGGAGATTCCGGGTGCCCATCGCTCGGCTCCTTATATCTACAGTAGCGGTGTCATTGCTGGCCATGGGGCAGAATGCGGATGGTGCCGCCATAAGTGCTCGGTATGTGCGCATCGAACTGCCCGGATCGGCCAGAAGCGTCGAGCTGGCTGAGGTGCAAGTTTACGACAGCGATGGCATGAACGTGGCGCTGACGGGCGCCGCGACGCAAAGCAGCACCTTCCGGTCTGCGTTGGCACAAAAGGCGATCGATGGTGATGTCAACGGTGACCTATTCAGGGGATCGGTCAGTGCAACGAACAGGGAGGCGGATCCCTGGTGGCAGCTTGATCTTGGAGCAAACCGGGCGATAGCAAGAATCGTCGTACGGAGCAGGGCGGACTGCTGCATGGATCGCCTCGTTCCGGCGAGGATCCTGTTGCTCGACAGCAACCTCCATGTTGCCTGGGGAGGCAGCATTCGTGAAGCGAAACAGGAATACCAATTTGCGATTGCGGCGGGAATCGCGGGCTTGGATATTTTCGACGCCAACCTGCTGCGAAACAGCGCCTTCTTGAAGGCTACGAACTGGCCGCTTCCCGATTACTGGGATCTTTACCACAGTGCCGCAGTGACGTTTCCCGATCTTCACAAGAGTTATGGCCTGGTTGCAGGTGTTGAATCGCCGGTCGCGAACGCGCGTGTGGTACGTATCAGAAACTCCGTACCAGGATTTCATTATTGCCATTTCATTCCGAGCAGAACCTATGCGACTCTAGGCGAAGGCTACTATTCCTTGTCACTTTACATCAGGTCGACGAGTACGCCGGCCACGGTACGGCTCCTGTCCGATTGGGCGTCCCGGCAGGAATCGACGCAGCAGGTGACGAAGGCCTGGCGGCGCTATTTCACAATATTCCACGTCACCAAGGCCAATGCAGCCAGCTTTCAGCCGATCATCAATTTCCCTGACGTCGGCGAGTATTTCGTTGCCGCGCCACAGCTGGAAAGAGCGGACCAACCATCGGCGTATCGAGCATCGGAATTCGATGCGATTCCCGAACCCCGGGATTCGGCAGTTGCAAGCGTGGAAGGGATTGATCAGCGGGTCGCAGCTGCGACCGCGGCTTTTGAATGGAGCTTTTATACCAGCGAGCCGACGGCGCGGCTGCGTGCCATCGGGACCAGAGGCGCGGATGACGTCTCTGCCATACTTTGCACTGGCGAGAACGGCTCTTACAGGTTGCCGATCACCGGGCGCCGCGCTTACTCCTTCGCACGACTGGGTTACCTCGAGGCGCCAATATCAGCACTAGGCTACGGCGAATTTACCTGCGCACCCGAGGGCGGCGGAGATTGGAGGGCCGCCATTCGCAAGCGGCCACCCGGGAATCATGAGGTCAAGGTGAGCAGTTTCGATGGAGAGGTTTCAGTCAACGGAGATGCCTATCAGGTCATTGGCATGAACGTTGGCCTTTGGGGGACACCTCCGGGTTGGTATTTCCAGGACCTCGCTGCCCATGGAATAAACACGGTGTATTACACGTATACGCCTGAAGCCCGTGGCAATTTCTCGCTCCCGGAGGTGAAGCGTTTTGTGGACACTGCGTACCGGTACGGGCTGCGTTCAGTCGTGGGTCTGCCGTTGGCCGGTGCCAAGTCGACTGACTGGCGCGAGCGGTTGAGCGGCTTTCGGCGGGTGATTGATGCACTTAGGGACAACCCAGCGGTTATCGGCTGGTACGCGCTCGACGAACCTACTTCTGGAACTTGGAGTGATACTGAACTCAACAGCATCTATGCGGCGGTCCGTTCGGCGGATCCCTACAGGCCCGTATTTGTAAACTGGGCCGGGGACGGGATTCCAGTAGGTGAGAATCAGGAACCGATCGGGGGCCTCAGAGCGGTCGATGTCTATTCGTTTGACACCTACCCGGTATCCCGCGCCGGCGTGGAAATGGGTCTATTTGTGGCCAACCTGCAACGGGTTGCGATTGGTGCGAGGCACTTTGGTCGCGCCTTCCATGGCTGGATACAGATCTTTGGCGGCAATGATGCCGCCAGGGAGCCTACCGTTGGTGAAATGCGCGAAATGGTCTATCGCACGGTCATGGAGGGCGGTGGCTTCAGCTATTGGGACACAAAGTCGAACTCCGGAGTGACTTGGGCGGCGCTGGCGAAATTAAACATCGAGGTGGCGTCTTGGAACAAGGTCATCCATGGAACCCGGGAGGCCGAGCAGGTTGTGTGGCCCAGATACGATAATACGATCCAGTACAGCGCATGGGTGGTGGGCTCCAATTTACAGGTGTTGGCCTTTAATCCCGGCGAGAAGGCGGCGAATCTTGTTATTCCAGTCGCTGCCCTTGGTTTACGCGGGGAAACCACACCATTGTCGCCAACTGCGACGTGCGCTACGGCAAGGAAATCCGGTTTGTCGGTAACGCTGGCCCCGCATGAAGCCTGCAGCTTTGCCGTCGGCGCCGGTCCGTAGCGAAAGCAGCGTGCTATGACACCGGTTCACTTTGCTCGAACGAGCAAGAACATGTCGCATGTCGCACGTTATGCGGTGCAGGGATTGGAACGGGCCCTGGAGCAGATCGGCGTTCGCGGCCATGAGGTTGGGCTGACGCCGCTCGGCATCCGCGTTGTCTGGAAGTTGGCGGCGTTTCACCTGATCCGCCCGCTTCCGTGGCGCCGGGCGAGGGCGATCATTGTTCCACTGATGGGTTTGGAGGAGGCACGCCTCTTCCCCTGGGTCTACCTCAATCAGTTGATCCCTTTTGTTTTCGACTGTTTGCCAAAGGAATTCGGTCTGTGGGCGGCGCTCCTTCGGCGTCACAAGATGCGGATTGCTGTGTTCAGCTCGCGATCGGCAGCAAGTGAAATGGGCGGGCGCGTCAAGGACTGCCGCTGCCTGTGGATTCCAGAGGGTTTGGAGTTTTCGGAATACCCCCCTCCGAAGCCGTTATCCGATCGGAGCATCGATGTCCTTGAATTCGGGAGGAAATACCAGAAATATCATGATCAGATCGTGTTGCCGCTTAAGGGGCACGGTTTTAGTCATTTCTACGAGAAGAACTCCGGCGATCTGGTCTTTCCGGACCGCGAGTCCTTTATTCGCGGCCTGACCAACGCAAGGATATCCATCTGCTTCCCCTCTTCGGTCACCCATCCAGAGCGCTTTGGGGACCTGGAAACCGTGACGCAGCGGTATTTTGAAAGCATGGCGGCGGGTGCGGTTCTGGTCGGGAAGGCACCGGCGGAACTGGTCGAGTTATGTGGCTACGACCCGGTGGTCGCCGTCGATTGGACGGATCCGGCCGGTCAGCTGGCCGGCATCCTTGAGTCACTGCACCAGTATGAAGGCTTGCAGCGGCGAAATGCCGCGACGGTCAGGGAACGGTGCGGCTGGGCCGCACGAGTGGATCAGATGATCAAGGAACTGGCGCGTTTCGAGGTCGTGGTCCAGTAGATCCGGATTCCAGGGGACGTCGGTGTCGGCGCGACCACTGAGCCGGAACTCAATTTCTAGTGAATGGATGCTTCCGCAAATCCCACGGACCGCGGAGGGATGGTGGGCGCAGGGACAACGACGGCTTGATCAATGAAACGGCGATGCCACAGCTCGAAACTCAGCAAGGCATAGATCCGGCGCCTGTGATCGCGCTTGCGTGCGCGATGTTCATCCAGAAGATTCACGATGAACCCGGTCTCGAAATAGCGACTACACGCTGAGCCCGGAGCAAGTACCGCGTCGCGAACGAAGCCATCCAAAGACCGCTGAAACCAGACATCGACCGGCGTCTCAAACCCTTTCTTGGGGCGTTTTATCACCGACTCCGGCAGCCACCGCTCGCAGGCCTTCCTATGAATGTACTTACCCGTCAGGCCTCGAAGCTTCAGGTCTGTCGGCAGTGATTCGATGAAATTCACAAGATCCACATCGAGGAGGGGGACCCGCGCCTCGAGCGAATTGGCCATCGACATCTTGTCGCCATAGAGCAGCAGATCGTCGGGCAGTGAGGTGCGCGTGTCGACATACAAGAGTTGAGCCAGAGTGTCGAGGTGCGACACATCACGCTGGAAGTACGCAATGGGCTCCCGGATATCAAAGTTTTCCGTTGTCGGTACAAATTCGGGTCGAAGCAGCGCTTGACGGTCGACAGCCGAAAACAGGAGACGAATCTCTGAGAATCTCGTCAACGGGTCGCGTTGGCCGAGGGATCGTGCGGCGCGATTCATTTGCTCGGCTCTCGGTAGAGCGCGTAGCAGCGCTCGCGAAAGCGGTGACCCAACCAGCCACCCTATTCTTGAGGCCAAACGCTCGCCGCGATAGCGGGCGTAGCCGGCCAGGGGTTCGTCCGCGCCCTGGCCGGTCAGTGCCACCTTGACGTACCCGTGCGCGAGTTTCGACAGATAGTAAAAAGCAACAACGCTCGTGGAGAGGACAGGCTCTTCCAGGAACCATAACCCCTCCGCCAGGAAATCAGCGTAGTCCTTCGATGCAATGCGCACAAAGTGGTGTTGCGCCTGAAACAGGCGCGAAGTCCCGGCTGCCTCGTCCAGTTCATTCCAAGAGCCTTCGTCCTCGAATCCCACCGTGAAGGTCTTGACAGCTCCGGGAGCCTCCTCGCTCATGATCGCCGTGATCACGCCGGAATCGAGGCCACCGGACAGCATGACCCCTACCGGGACATCGCTCACCATCTGTCGCTTCACGGCCTGGCGCAACAACCTTGCATAGGTCTCGGTGGCGTCGACCTCGCTCAAATCAGTCCTGATTTCCGGAATTGACCGCCAGTACTGTTCCTGGCGTGCGCCGGCGGAAGAAGCAATCAGGCGGCAGCCGGGGCCCAGTTTGTATATGCCCTTGAACAGCGTCCATGGCGAAGGCACGTAGCCGTAGGATAGAAACAACGAGAGGGCTTCGGGGTTGACCTCGCGACGAACATTCGGGTCCTGCAGTATGGCTTTCAGCTCCGAACCCCAGAGCAATCGTCGTCCGTCATCGTGAAAGTAGACCGGCTTGATACCCAGGTGATCGCGAGCGATGAGTAACTGCCGGCGACGACCATCCCAGAGGGCAAAGCCAAACATGCCATTCAAATGGGAGGTAACCTCCGGACCCCATTGCTCGTAGCCGTGAACCACTGTTTCGGTATCGGTGCTGGTTCGGAAAGTATGGCCCAGCAGTTCCAGTTCATGGCGCAATTCGCGGTAGTTGTAGATCTCGCCGTTCATCGTCACCCAGCAGGTCTGGTCTTCATTGGCGAGAGGCTGGTGGCCCGTGGCCAGGTCGATGATCGACAATCGCCGGAAGCCGAGGGCTACCGGTCCGTCGACGAAAGAGCCGTCGTCATCCGGGCCGCGATGCCGAATGGCATTGCTCATGGACTTGACCAGGACTTCGGAAGCCAATTCCCCCGAGGCGTAGTTAAAAATGCCACATATTCCACACATAATTGAGGCTCTTCAGGCACCGTACGGAAGCTCGCAACGCCGCCTTCAACTAAATCTTAACCTGCAGATGACCGCAACATTGCAGTACGTAATCTGGCAACGGTGGGAAGGGCGCCTGCGGTTGGGCATACCGCAGCGGTAAATGCTGACCCTTACACGCCTAGGTATTTTAGCATAGTGCCCACCTTCCGGCTGGCCGGCGCGTAGTGCTCGACGGATGGTGTAAATGGCAATCGTCGTGTGTTAGCCGCAGGGGTACCGGCAAATCGCTGCCGTGATCCCGAATCGCCAATCTGAGCGGATAACGGTAATTGCATTTAAACACTCGCGTGCTATGGTCCCACCGCATTTTGAATTGTCCGGCGGTCGCGGCTCACGGGCAGGCCGACGATTCTGGGTACGCTGGTCGCCTGATGCAACGTGGCGGCAAACTTGATCTACCAATCGACGAGGCCCGAGGCTGTCCATGAAAATTTCCGTCATCACCCCTTCCTTCAACCAGTGCAACTATATCGAGGAGACGATTCGTTCCGTCCTTGATCAAGGCGACGACGCCGTCGAACACCTGGTCATGGACGGCGGTTCAACGGACGGGACCGTCGAAATTCTGCGAAGATACCCGCAAATCATGTGGCTATCGGAACAGGACGGCGGCCAGGCCGACGCCCTGAACAAAGGGCTCGCCCGGGCAACTGGCGAGATCATCGGGTGGATCAATTCCGACGACTACTATGCTGCAGGTGCGCTGCCACGCGTCAGGCAGGCATTCTGCGATCCGTCCGTGCAGTGGATGGTCGGTAATGTAACGACTCACTTTCAGGCTACCGGCCAGATGGTGACTGTCCGAAGCCCGAAGGTAACGCACGCCGCGTTGCTGGAGGACCCCGATATCGTAAAGCAGCAACCGACCTTCTTTCGTAAGGCCATACTATTGTCGGCCGGCGCATGGAATGCTCGTTTTCACATGGCGATGGACTACGACCTTTGGACTCGTTTGGCGCGACTGGCGGAGCCGCTCATGGTGCAGCACAACCTGGCGTACTCCAGAATTCATGCGGAACAGAAGACCACTCAGAAGAACATCAGGACGCAGGCGCGGGAACTCGCCGAGATCATGCGGCGCGAAGGAGCGAGGGAAGGCGCCGTCGCAGCGATGGAGCGCACAAAGCGGAACCTGATGACCAAGTTCGCGATCAGGGAATGGTTGGTGAGTATTGGCGTGCTAGACGAACGCTATTTGACGCAACCTTTTCGAATGCGCCAATAGATCGGCCGCCTGTGCGCATCACACACATGGTTTGGGGAATGCCACGCGGCGGCCTTGAATCGTTGCTTGTGGACATTGCAAATGCGCAGTCGCCCAGGCACCAAGTGCAAATCGTCATCGTGAACGATGACTGCAATGCGGAATTGTTGCAGGAGCTAGACGCTAGTGTGTGTGTTACGCGAGTGGGCAGACCTAGGGGCAGTCGCAACCCGTGGTATTTCGCCAAGTGCCAGCGTGCCGTGCGGCGATTTGCCCCCGACGTAATCCACATTCACCAGCTGCCTTTGATTGCGTATGTGTTGCTCTTAGGCGCGCCCAAAATTGGGACGGTACATGCACTGGACGTGCCGAACACTCGATGGATATACAAGTACTCAAACTTATGCTGTGTCTCAACGGCCGTACTGGAAGCTTCCAGGGCGCGCTACCCCGGCATTCAATCGTGCCTTGTTCCGAATGGCATTGTCCCTGAAAAGGTGACGGTTAAGGCTTCGCGCTCGGCGGATCGGTTTCGAGTGGTCCAGCTTGGGCGGCTCGATCATGCCTCCAAGGGGCAGGACATCGCTATGCGTGCAATCGCCAGGATTGCAGCCGTGCGACCGGATGTGCGGTTTTCGCTTGATTTCATTGGTTCAGGTCCTTCGCGAAACTTTCTCGGCCACCTGGCGCGGGAAATTGGCATGGAGACCATGGTGAATTTCCTCGGAGAAAAGTCACGAAGTGAGATATACGCGCAATTGGCCGAGTATGACCTCCTGCTGCAGCCTTCGCGGAACGAAGCATTCGGGCTCACAATCGTGGAGGCTATGTGTGCAAGAGTGCCGGTTCTTGTTTCCGATGCGATGGGACCGTGCGAGATCATAGAGAACGGCGAATATGGCGGCGTATTTCGACACCATAGCCCCGAGAATTGCGCAGACGAGATTGACCGCGTTCTCCAGACAAGGGATTCGCGAGAATTTCTGGAAAGACTTAGTGCTGCGCGAGAGGCGGCTATAAAAAGATATAGCGTGAGCGGAACGGTTGAACGCTACGACGCCGTTTATCTGGCTGCTCGAGCGTCTGAAGAATTTTCTCGGGCAGTACACAACTAGACCGTTGGTCCGTCAATTTATCGTCATCAAAGAAACTTGCAATTCAAGATTGGACGGGAAGTATTCGCCATGCCGGAGCAGATCTGCCCGTAGCCCCATCCGCGCTATGCAGCCGTGCCATGCATTACGGGCGGTCGGTTCAGGCTTTGATTGCTCATTTGGGCAGAGAGCTTGGGTTTATGCGTATTCCACGCGATGGTGAACAGGGTTTCCACGGGATCGTGAACACGGATTCCACGGCAACGTGAACAGTTTTCCACGGGATCGTGAACAGTTGAGGACGCCCGGTGGCGCACTGTT
>Ga0075015_100000232_pt1 | contig 17830 bp, 16 predicted proteins | sample AleBraG_ABR_2013_FD_71476 | JGI IMG/M metagenome (GOLD analysis project Ga0075015, IMG submission 71476) | Freshwater sediment microbial communities in response to fracking from Pennsylvania, USA - Alex Branch Run_MetaG_ABR_2013 | ecosystem: Environmental > Aquatic > Freshwater > Creek >...
GGCGGGAACCGAGATACGGATCCGGCACGCGGAGGTGCTCGAGCACGGGGAACTCGGTACGCGACCGCTCCGCACGGCGCGCGCCACCGACGTCGTCGTCCTCGACGGTCGCGGTCCGCACACATGGGAGCCGCGCTTCACCTTCCACGGCTTCCGCTACGCCGAGGTGTCAGGCTGGCCAGGTGCACTGATGGTCGCCGACCTCGAGGCCGTCGTCCTGCACACCGACCTCGAGCGCACGGGAGCCTTCGACTGCTCCGAGCCGGACGTGGTCACGCTGCACGACAACATCGTGCGTGGGATGCGCGGCAACTTCCTCGACGTGCCGACGGACTGCCCGCAGCGCGACGAGCGCCTCGGCTGGACCGGCGACCTCATGGTCTTCGCGCCCACGGCCCAGTTCCTCTACGACACCTCGGGGATGCTCACGTCCTGGCTGTGCGATCTCGCGGTCGAGCAGCACGACGGGGTGGTCCCGCTCTTCGTGCCGTTCCTCGACATCATGCCGCCGCAGTTCCCGAGGTGGCCGGTGGAGGCCGGCTGGGGCGACGCGGCCGTCGTGGTCCCGTGGGTCCTCTACGAGCGCACCGGCGACGCCGGCCTCCTGGCACGGCAGTGGGACAGCATGTGCGACTGGATGCGCGTCTTCGAGGCGCGCGCCGGCCGCGACCTGGACTTCCCCGACGGCGGCATGATGCTCGGCGACTGGCTCGACTCCGCCGCCCCCGACGACGAGCCGTGGAAGGCGCGGGTGCCGTGGCAGCTCGTCGCCACGGCCTACCTAGCGCGCTCGGCGCAGCTCATGACCCGCATCGCCGACGTGCTCGGCCGCGCCGCGGACGTCGCGCGCTTCGCCGGTCTGGCCGGAAGAGCGGCGGCCCGGTTCCGGGCGGCCTACGTCGGCGTCGACGGTCGTCTCGTGGACCACGCGCAGACGGCGTACGCCTTGGCCCTGGAGTTCGACCTCCTCGACCACGACCAGCGGGCAGGCGCCGGCTCCGACCTCGCGGCGCAGGTCGAGGCCGACGGGTTCCGCATCGGCACCGGGTTCCTCGGGACGCCGTTCGTCTGCGACGCGCTCACCGACGCGGGCGAGGTTGAGGCGGCGTACTCCCTTCTGCTCCAACGGGAATGTCCGTCGTGGCTCTACGCCGTGACGCTCGGCGCCACCACCGTGTGGGAGCGCTGGAACTCGATGCTGCCCGACGGGTCGATCAACCCGGGCGAGATGACGTCGTTCAACCACTACGCCTTCGGGTCCGTAGCCGACTGGCTCCACAGGACCGTGGCCGGCCTCGCTCCAGGCGAGCCCGGGTATCGACGCCTCATCGTCGCGCCGCGGCCCGGCGGCGCGATTACCTGGGCGACCGCGAGCCACCGAACGCCGTACGGCGAGGCCTCGGTCGCCTGGCGGCTCGACGGCTCAGTGTTCGCGCTCGACCTCGTCGTCCCGCCGGGGACGTCGGCCGACGTGCGCCTCCCCGACGGCCAGAGGCTCGATGCCGTCGGCTCGGGGTCCCATACGTTCACCTGCTCGATCCCGATCTCATCGACTCGACCAGCCCGCCCGACGACCTCTGGAGTGAGCAGCGCATGACCGACCGAACCTTTCCTCCCGGATTCCTGTGGGGCGTTGCCAGCGCCGGTCATCAGAATGAGGGCGACAACGTGCACAGCGACACGTGGTTCCTCGAGAACGTTGAGCCGACCGTCTTCCGCGCCCCGTCGGGCAGAGCATGCAACGGCTACGAGCTGTGGGCTGGCGACGTCGATCTTGCGATCGCCATGGGGCTCAACGCGTATCGCTTCTCCGTCGAGTGGGCGCGGGTGGAGCCGGTCGAAGGGGAGTTCTCGGACGAGGCGCTCGCGCACTATGAGGCGATTGTCGACCGCTGTCTCGCACACGGCCTGGCGCCGGTCGTCACGCTCAACCACTTCACCTCGCCGCACTGGTTCGCCAAGCGCAGCGGCTGGCTCGATCCGGAGGCGCCCGACCTGTTCGCGCGCTACACGCGGCGGGTCATTGAGAGGTTCGGCGACCGCCTCGCGTTCGTCATCACGTTCAACGAGCCGGACCTGCCTCACATGCTCGCCTGGTCGGACCTTCCCGACTTCGTACGAGACCTTGAGCGCGCCACATTGGAGGCTGCCTCGAAGTCTGCCGGTGTGCCGCGCTACCGCGCTGCCAACGTCATGCTGCCGGAGGACTTCGACGCCATGGCCGCCGGCATGACCGCCGGCCACCGGGCCGCGAGAGCCGTGGTCAAGGAGCTCGTGCCGGAGTTGCCGGTGGGACTCTCGCTCGCCGTCATGGACGATGTCGTCGTCGGAGGTGACCCCGGCGTGCGCGACCGCAAGCGGGCCGAGGTCTACCAGAGGTGGCTCGAGCTGGCACGCGAGGACGACTTCATCGGCGTCCAGAACTACGAGCGCATCGGCTACGACGGCGTGGGGCGAGTGCCCCCGCCCACGGGTCAGCCGCTGAATCAGATGGGGTCACCGGTCGAGCCGGGCTCGCTTGCGGGTGCCGTGCGGTACGTGTACGAGGTGTCGCGAGTGCCGGTCCTCGTAACCGAGCACGGCATGGGAACAGACGACGACACGCTGCGGGCTGGACTCATCGCTCCGTCGCTGGCCGAGTTGCTCGATGCGATCGAGGACGGCGTCCCTGTACTCGGCTACTGCCACTGGACGTTGATGGACAACTTCGAGTGGATCTTCGGGTACGACTTCCAGTTCGGGCTGCACTCCGTCGATCGCGAGACGTTCGTGCGGACGCCGAAGCCGAGCGCCGGTGTCTACGCGGCGATCGTCCGGGCCAACGGCGTACAGAGAACGTGACCTCGGGGTGAAGGAGACGCGCGTGACCGACCTCGTCCTCGATCCCGTCCTGGCAGCACGGCTGCACCTGCTCGACGGCGTTCCTGCACTCGGGGCCGAGCCACCGACGGCCGGGGAGATGCGGCGTTTCGTGGCGTTCTCCGCACCCGTCGACGGCTACGCGGCACCGGACGCCGACGTCACCGACGTGGTCGCGCCCGGGCCGAAGGGCGTGGTGCCGGTCCGCGTCTACCGCCCGCTCGACGGGAGGAGCAGTCGCGGACTCGTGTGGGCGCACGGAGGCGCCTTTCAGTTCGGCAACCTCGACATGCCTGAGGCCGACGTCGTGGCACGCGAGCTCGCGAACGCGGGGGTTACCGTGGTCTCGGTCGACTACCGCCTCTGTCACGGCGGAGTCCACTTCCCAGTCCCGCACGACGACGTGCACAGCGCCTTCGTGTGGGCCGCAGCAGATTCCGGCCTTCTCACGCTTGGGGGCTCATGGGCCCTCGGTGGGGCTAGCGCCGGCGGCAACCTGGCCGCAGGGGTCGGACAGCGACTGCGCGACGAAGGTCGTGTGGTCCCAGAGGCCCTCGTGCTGGCCTACCCCGTGGCCCACGACCCGGTGCCGCGCGCGTCGAGCGACCACCGTGAGCGCATGGCGGCGCTGCCGGTCGCGCTGCGGTTCACGCCCGAGTCGATGGCGTTCATCAACGCCGCCTACCTCGGTGACAGCCCGCCGGACGTGCCCTACGCCTTCCCTGGGCTGGGCGACGTCGCAGGACTGCCCCGCACCCTAGTCATGCTCTGCGAGTACGACGATCTCCGCCCGTCGGGCGAGGCCCTCGTCGAGTCGCTGCGCGCGGCCGACATACCGCTCACGGTGGAGCTCGTCGCGGGTGTCTCGCATGGTCACCTCAACGTGCCCGGCCTGCCCGCGGCACTCACCTCGATCGCCGGGATCGTGCGCTTCCTCGCCGAAGTTGGCGACCAGTCTGAAGGAGTGCGATGACCACGTCGTGGCCCAGCCCTGCCCTGCCCGGGTCCAACCCCGACCCGAGCATCGTGCTCGTCGACGGCTTGTACTACCTGGTGACGTCGTCGTTCGAGTACCTCCCGGGTCTGCCGATTTACCGCAGCGCCGACCTGGTCACCTGGGACCAGATCGGCAACGTCGCCACGCGTGCGGAGCAGGTGTGGTTCGACGACGTGCACACACCCGGTGGGGTGTGGGCGCCGACGATCAGGCACTACGACGGGCTCTTCCACGTGATCGTGAGCGTCTTCCTTGGCGGGCGAGGCTGCGTCGTGTTCACGGCCGCGGACGCGGCGGGCCCGTGGAGCGACGGCATCGTCATCGACGCCGTCGATGGGATCGATCCCGACCTCGCGTGGGACGACGAGGGCACGGCGTACGTCTCCTACGCCTCCTTCGGCCGCGGGATCCTGCAGGTGCGCGTGGATCTCGAGACCGGGCGGGCTCTTGAGGAACCGAGGCTGTTGTGGGCTGGCACGGGTCTGCTGGGTACGGAGGGGCCGCATCTCTATCACCGAGGCGGCAGCTGGCTGCTCGTCGTTGCAGAGGGCGGGACGGACCGTGGCCACGCAGTGAGCGTGGCCCGCGGACCCTCCCCCATGGGGCCGTTCGAGAGCTGCCCGAACAACCCCGTCCTCAGCGCGCGGAGCACGGCCTACCCAGTGCAGAACCTCGGGCACGCCGATCTCGTCGAGGCGCCGGACGGCGGGACCGCGATGGTCCTGCTCGGCGTGCGCCCGATCGACGCCGCGCTGGGGTTCTCCCCACTCGGCCGCGAGACGTTCGTGACGCGGGTGTCTTGGGTCGACGGGTGGCCGATGCCGGAGGTTCCCGCCTCTGGGCCGGGAGCGGCTGCGGAACGGTTTCGTGCCGACCTGACGGACGGCTCCGTGCTCGACGCACCGGGGTGGCTCGCCGTACGTCGGACTCCGCGATCCGTCGCGCAGATCGACGACGGTGCACTCGTCATCGACGGCGATGCACGGATCACCGACTCCTGCCCCGCGTTCCTCGGTCGGCGGCAGCGCCACCACGACTCGGTGTTCGTCGCGCTTGTCGATGCCAGCAAGGGAACGGGCGGCGTCGCAGCACGCCTGCGCGAAGACCACACCATCGCCATCGAGGCCAGCGACAACGGCGAGCGAACGCTCGTCACGGCCCACGCGATCCTCGCCGGACTCGAGCAGACCTGGACCGCTGAGCTGCCGTCGGGTCCTGCCCGGCTCAGCATTGAGACCGAGATCCTCCCGGTGGACCTCCGGCGCGGCCTGATCGGTGGTGAGGTGATCCGGCTGGTGGCTCGCGCGACAGATGCTCCCCTGGTGCTCGCGGAGCTCGACGGGCGCTACTGGAGCTACGAGACGGCGAAGGCCTTCACCGGCCGCATCGTGGGCGTGTACGCCGAGACGGGTCGGGTCCGCTTCCTCGAGATCGGCTACGACGGCCTCGCGGGCACGGCGGCGCCGGATGCGACGCTGTCATGACTGCCGGAGCCACTGTGGGGTGGGGCATCGTCGGCACCGGAGGGATCGCCGAGACGACCATCGGTGATCTGCGGCTGACATCTAACGTGTCCGTGCGGGCAGTCGCCTCACGCGATCCGAGGCGGGCACGCCACTTCGCCCAGCGCCATGACATCCCGCGCGCGCACGACAGCTACACGGCCCTGTTCGACGACGACAGCGTCGACGTCGTCTACATCGGCACCCCGAGCTCATCGCACGCAGAGATTGCCATCGCGGCGCTGGAAGCAGGCAAGGCCGTTCTCGTCGAGAAGCCGTTCGCGACCACGGAGGAGGAGGCTCGCGAGATGGTGGCGGCAGCGGACCGCGCCGGTCGCTTCCTCATGGAGGCCATGTGGATGCGCTTCAACCCTGCCATCTGTCGCATGCTGGCCGATGTTGCGGACGGCGCCATCGGCGACGTTACTGCCGTGAACGCGGGCTTCGGGATCCCCTTCCCGCCGACCTGGAATGTCTGGAGGCCCGACCTCGGCGGCGGGGCGCTGCTCGAGCTTGGCGTCTATCCGGTCTCCCTGGCGCACCTGCTCCTTGGCGCGCCGGAGCAGGTGTTCGGCGTGGGATCGATGCGAGCAGACGGTCTGGATGTGACCGCCTCTGTGCATCTCCGATACGGCGACGAGCGATTCGCCCAGGTGGTCACGTCCTTGGCCGGCTTCGTTAGCCCGGGGGCGAGCATCGGAGGCACGGGTGGCTTCATCGCCTTCGACGAGCCGTTCATGTCCGCGGCCCAGTTCCGACTCGAGACTCCGATGCGCGGCGAGCCACGGATCGTGCGGACCGAACTGGAAGGCAAGGGATACGTGCCGATGTTCCGTGCGGTCAGCGACGGCGTGGCGGCAGGGCTGACCGAGCACCCGATGCGTCCGTTGGCGGACACGATCGACGTTCTCGCCACGTTGGACGACGTCCGTCGGCAGCTGGCGGCAGCGAGTGGGATGGCGCCTCGGGCGATCTGACGGGACACGCCACGAGCACGACCCTGCTCCGACCAGGAAGGACGGCACATGACCGAGCCACGATCAGCGCGACCCACCGAGACTGAGCTCCCCGACGCCGACGTCGACCGAAGGGACTACGGAGTCACGACCTGGATGCTTCCCGAACGGGGTGAGGCGGGCCTTCGCTGGGCCGCCGAGGCGGGCTTTGTTCTTGTGCATCTCGATCCGAACGACATCCGCGAGGGCGGAGCGCGAAGCTACGCCGCCGAGGCCGAGTCGCTCGGTGTGGCGCTCGGCGGTGTGTCGGCCGACAGCATCCCGAGCATCGGCTTCAACGACGTCCGTGCGGCCCATGCGGCGATCACGGACACGCTCTCACTGGCGGGCGAGCTCGGGGTCGACTTCGTCTACCTGCCGGCCTTCGGCCCCACAGAGATCGTCGACGAGGCAACTCTGGAAGCGATGACCGGCCTGATCGGCTTCGCGCTCGCTCACAGCGCCCCGTCGACCGTCATCGGGATCGAGTGCACCATCTCCGCGACAGAGCTGCGTCGGCTGTTCGACGCGGTGGACGACCCGCGTTTCGCCCAGCTGTTCGACGTGCAGAACCCGGCGTTCTGGGGCCATGACGCGGCGGCGATCGCCAGAGACCTGCCGGGCACGATCGGTCCCTTCGTCCACGTCAAGGACGGCGTGAAGGGCCTCGGCAATGCCCGGATCGGCGAGGGGACCTACGGCGTGCGGGAGACGGTCGCGGCAGTGAAGGCCGCTGGCTTCGTCGGGACGTACGTGCTCGAGAGTAACTACCAGAACGGCGATCTCGAGCTCGCTCGCACCGATCAGCGATTGCTGGACGAGCTCCTTCGTTCCTAGCGGCCCTTCCGGGACGCCGGGAGCGCCGCGTCGTCCGTGTCAGACCTGGGTCTCCAGCTGGAGCTCGAGCTCGCCGAGGACGCGGTAGCAGTCGAGCACCGAGGCCACGCTGGAGTTCGGCTGGCGCCCCTCGCGGATCGCGGCGACGAACTCGCGGTCCTGCAGCTCGATGCCGTTGGTGGAGACGGCGACCTGGGTGACGTCGATCGGCTCCTCGTTGCCGTTGACGAGGTCGTCGTAGCGGGCGATGTAGGTGCCGGTGTCGCCGATGTAGCGGAAGAAGGTGCCGAGCGGGCCGTCGTTGTTGAACGAGAGCGAGAGAGTGCAGATCTTGCCGGTCTCGGTGCGTAGTTGGATGGACATGTCCATCGCGATGCCGAGGTCGGGGTGGGTCGGTCCCTGCACGGCGTTGGCGATCGTGACCTTCTCGCCGGTCTGGTACTGGAACAGGTCGACCGTGTGCGCGGCGTGGTGCCAGAGCAGGTGGTCGGTCCACGAGCGGGGCTGTCCGAGCGCGTTGATGTTCGTACGCCGGAAGAAGTAGGTCTGCACGTCCATCTGCGAGATCGCGAACTTGCCCGCGACGATCCGCTGGTGGACCCACTGGTGCGACGGGTTGAAGCGCCGCGTGTGGCCGACCATCGCCACGAGCCCGGTCTCCTCCGCCACGCGGGCGACCTCGAGCGCGTCGACCCACGAGTCGGCGAGGGGGATCTCCACCTGCACGTGCTTGCCGGCGCGCAGGGCGGCGATCGACTGCTCCGCGTGCATCTGCGTGGGCGTGCAGAGGATCACGGCGTCGACGTCGTCGCGGGCGAGGGCGTCCGCGAGATCCGTGGAGGCGTGCGGAGCGCCGTACCTGTCGGCGACCTCGCGGGCCTGCTCGAGCCGGCGGCTCACCACCGAGGTGACGGTGACGCCGTCGATCGCGGTGAGGGCGTCGAGGTGCTTGATGCCGAAGGCGCCGGCTCCGGCGAGGGCGATGCGCATGCGTGGGGTCTGCCTCTGTGTCGTGGGCGTGGTGCGGGTCAGGTGGTGGGCTGCAGGACGAGATGTCCGACGGCCGTGTTGCTCGCGGGCACGTGGTAGAACCGGTGCAGCTCCTCGACGGCGTCGCCGAGGGCGCCGCGCATGATCAGCCACATCACCATCTCGATGCCCTCGGACCCGGTCTCGCGCAGGTACTCGATGTGCGGGATCTGCGCGGCGGTCTCGGGGTCGTCGACGAGGAGGTCGAGGAAGCGGGCGTCCCACTCCCGGTTGATGAGCCCGGCACGGGCACCCTGGATCTGGTGGCTCATGCCGCCGGTGCCCCACACCTGCACGGACAGGTCCACGGGGAAGCTCTCGACCGCGCGGCGGATCGCCTTGCCGAGGTCGTAGCAGCGCTTGCCGGTGGGGGCTGGGTACTGCACGACGTTGACGGCGAGCGGGATCACCTTCGTCGGCCACTCCTCCGGCGAGCCGTAGACCAGCGACATCGGCACGGTGAGCCCGTGGTCGACGTCGAGCTCGTTGACCAGCGTGAGGTCGAACTCGTCGAGGATCAACGATTGGGCCAGGTGCCCGGCGAGCTCGGGATGCCCCTCCACCACGGGGACGGGGCGTGGTCCGTAGCCCTCGTCGCACGGCTGGAACGACGACGCCATGCCCAGGGCGAAGGTCGGGATGATGCTCAGGTCGAACGCGGAGGCGTGGTCGTTGTAGACGAGGATGACGACGTCCGGCGGCATGGCCTCGGCCCACGCCTTGGTCCACTCGAACCCGGCGAACACCGGCTTCCAGTAGGGCTCCTCGGTCTTGCCGAGGTCGACGGCCATGCCGATCGCGGGGACGTGGCTCGTGGTGAGTCCAGCGGTGATGCGCGCCATGTCAGGAGGGCCTCTCGCTCTTGCTGCGCCATCCATCCGGACTGCGTCCGCCGGCGAGCATCATCGCCTGGTACTCCTCGACGGAGTACTCGGTCATCGTGGAGACGGCCTGCACGTAGGACAGGCCGTCGCTGGCGAAGATCTTGGACAGGAAGTAGACGTTGCCGCCAAGGTCGAGCATGCGCTGGAAGTCGCGGTCGACCACGGCCTGCTTCTGCTCCTCCGACATCGGCCACTCGTCGAGGTAGGCCCGCTCGTCGGCGTGGAACCGTTCCCGGTTCGGCGCCTTCATCAAGCTCATGCAGAACTGGTTGAGGTGATAGCCCAGCCGCGAGCGCTCGACCGTGAAGACGGTGGTGCCGGGGATGTCGTCGAGAGGTGCGTTGTCGACCATCTAGGCCTCCCAGTAGAGCCGGGTCGGGTTGTCCACGAGGAGCGCCTTCTGGAGCGCCTCGGTCGGTGCGATGTGCGGGATGACGTCGACGAGCAGGCCGTCGTCGGGCATGTGGCTCGTCATGTTCGGGTGCGGCCAGTCCGTCCCCCAGAGCACGCGGTCGGGGTAGGTCTCGACGATCCGACGCGCGAACGGGCGCACGTCGGAGTACGCCGGCGGGCCTTCGACCGACAGGCGCTCGGGGCAGCTCACCTTGCTCCACACGTCGTCGGAGGAGTCCATGAACCGGAGGAACTGCGCGAACTCCTCGCCGTCGACCGGCTTCGTGACGTCGGGACGCCCCATGTGGTCGACGACCACGGGGACCCCGAGCGAGGTGAAGAGGTTCCACCGCTCAGCGAGGTCGGGAGCCTCGAAGTAGACGACCACGTGCCAGCCGAGCGGGGCGATCCGCTCGACGAGCGCGCGGTAGTAGGCGTCGGGCTTCGGATCCACGAGGCGCCTCACGAAGTTGAAGCGCACCCCGCGGACTCCGGCGTCGTGCATGTCGCCCAGCTCGTCGTCGGTCACGCTCGGCCGGATCGTCGCGACTCCGCGGGCACGGCCGTCGGAGTGGCGTAGGGCGTCGACCATCGCGGAGTTGTCCGCTCCGTGACACGTCGCCTGCACGACCACGCTGCGGTCGAACCCGAGGAAGTCGCGCAGCTTCCACAGCTCGTCCTTGCCCGCGTCGACGGGCGTGTACTTGCGCTCGGGCGCGTAGGGGAACTCGTCGCCGGGACCGAACACGTGGCAGTGCGCGTCGACGGCACCGGGCGGCGGCACGAAGGTGGGGACCGAGGGGCTCGGATGGAACGCAAGCCAGTCGGAGTCGGGCGTGAACGTCGGCATCCTCACAGCCCCTTGGCCTTCAGCGAGGCGTCGAGGCGGGGGTAGACCCGGCGGGCGTTGCCGCTGAACACCTGGGACTTCGCGGAGTCGGAGATGTCGAGGGCGTCGACGTAGCGCTTGGTGTCGTCGAAGTAGTGACCGGTCTGCGGGTCGATGCCGCGCACGGCACCGACCATCTCCGACCCGAACAGGATGTTGTCGAGGCCGATCACCTCGAAGAGCAGGTCGATCCCGGGCTGGTGGTAGACGCAGGTGTCGAAGTAGACGTTCTGCATCAGGTGGGTGTCGAGCGAGGGCTTCTTGAGCATGTCCGCCAGCCCTCGGTAGCGGCCCCAGTGATAGGGCACTGCACCACCGCCGTGCGGGATCACGAGGCGGAGGTCGGGGAAGTCGGAGAACAGGTCGCCCTGGAGCAGCTGCATGAAGGCCGTGGTGTCGGCGTTGATGTAGTGCGCGCCCGTGGCGTGGAAGACCGGGGTGCAGCTCGCGGACACGTGCACCATCGCCGGCACGTCGAGCTCGACCATCGCCTCGTACATGGGGTACCAGCAGCGGTCGGTCAGCGGCGGCGAGGCCCAGCGCCCGCCGCTCGGGTCGGGGTTGAGGTTGAGCCCTACGAACCCCATGGCGACGCAGCGGCGCAGCTCCGCGAGCGCCGCGTCGAGCGGCTCGCCCGCGAACTGCGGCAGCTGGCAGACGCCGATGAACGTGTCGGGGAACAGGTCGACCACACGGGCGATGAGGTCGTTGCAGGCGTAGGCCCAGTCGACACCGACCTTGAGATCGCCCTCGTGGTGGGCCATCGCGGACGCGCGCGGCGAGAAGATGGTCATGTCGGAGCCGCGCTCGCGCAGCAGCCGGAGCTGGTTCTGCTCGATGGTGTCGCGGATCTCGTCGTCGGAGATCGTCGGATACGCCGGTGTCGCACGGCCGTCGAGGAACGCCTGCAGCTGCGACTCGCGCCACTCGTTGTGCGGGGTCGGGGCCGTCGTGTAGTGCCCGTGGCAGTCGATGATCACGCGGGTGCCTCCTCGGCGTCGTCGACGCTGTCGTCGTCGCCCGGCTCGTCGTCGCGCAGGGCGGCGAGCACGGCGTCGACCATCCCGATGGTCGTTCCGGCGTCGGCGGCGTGGGGGAACTGTGCTGCCCAGCGCTGGCGCTCCACGGCGGCGGCCGACATCCAGGGATCGATCCCGGCCTCGGCGACGGTCGCCGCGGCCTCCTGCATCTCCTCCGAGCGCCGCTTGCCGTGCTGCAGCGAGCGCGAGATGAAGTAGCCGGCGACGGCGTCCCAGTCGGCCGGCGGAAGGATGTTCGGCAACGACTCGAGGACCTCGCGCTCGACGCCGTGCACGCGTGCCGCGAGCAGCGACTCGGTGAGCAGCGACTCGAGGCCCTTCACGATCACCGAACGGCACAGCTTCGTGGCCGCGGCGCGCCCGACCTCGTCGGAGACGACGGTGACGGAGCCGAGGCCGAAGACCGGCGCGACGACCGAGAACGCGGCGGCGTGCGGGCCGCCGAGCAGGAACGGGGAGCGCAGGCGGTTCGGGCCGATGGGCGACATGAGCGCGGCCTCGACGTAGCGACCGCCGCCGGCCTCGATCGCGGCTGCGGCCGACCGCTTGTGGCCGGGTGACGCGGAGTTGAGGTCGAAGAACCACGTCTCGTCGGCGAGCGAGGCCGCGGCCGTCTCGGCAGCGGCGACGCACTGGGCCGCCGTGACCGCGCTGACGACGAGGTCGGCGCCGCGCACCGCAGCGGCTGAGGACCCGGCGGGCGCCAGCTTCAGCTCGGCCGCGTTGCGCGAGGCCGGACTGGCCGGATCGACGAACGCCGTGTCCCACACGGTGATGTCGCGGAGCCCGGCCGCGCGGAGGTCCTCCGCGAAGGTGCGACCCACCTCGCCGAGGCCGACGAGGGCCACGCGCGTCATGAGCCGCTCCACACCGAGGACGGGACCATCACGTCGCCGCGCATCAGCAGGCGGGCTGTGCGCAGCAGGGCGGCGCGCCGGACCTCGGGGACGGCGGCGGACCGGTCGACCGTGAGGCTCACCGTGAAGAACCCGGTGGGGTGCTCCACGGTCACGTCGACCGGTCCGTCGTCCTGCGGGACGACCGCGACCCCGGATGCCACCGAGCCCGGGAGGAGGCAGGCGGTGGCGACCGAGACGGCGCCCAGGACCCCGATCGCCTCATGCACCCGGTGGGGGATGAGGGTCCGGGTGGAGACTGCGCCGCCCGCGGCAGGGGGCGACAGCAGACTCATCTTCGGCACGGTCGCGTGCGACACGTCGCCGAGGTTCATGAGCGGGCCCGCCGCGAGGCGGACCGCCTCGATGCGGGCCAGCACGGCGGGCATCGCCTCGATCTCCGCCGGTGACTCCGCACCGGTGAGGCCGAGGTCGGCGGCGGCGAGGCACACCACCGGCATCCCGTTGTCGATGCAGGTGACCTGCAGGCCCTCGATCTCGTCCACGACGTTGCCGGTCGGCAGCAGCGCGCCGCACGAGGAGCCGGCGGTGTCGGCGAACTCCAGCGGGATGGGCGCGTGCGAACCGGGGACGCCGTCGATGCGCGCGTCGCCGTCGTAGCGGACCGAGCCGCCCGGGGTCTCGACGTAGGCCGTGGCGAGGGTGTCGGTGTTCTCCATCCAGATCCGCACCGCAGTGACGTCGCCGTCGGGCGCGACGAGGCCGTGCTCGATCGCGAAGGGACCCACGGCCGCGAGCATGTTTCCGCAGTTCTGCGAGTCGGAGACCTCGGGGCGGTCGGGCCAGACCTGGAGGAACAGGTAGTCGACGTCGGCGTCGGCACGAGCGGACCGCGACACGACCGCGACCTTCGAGGTCAGCGGGTGCGCCCCGCCCAGCCCGTCGATCTCGCGCTCGTCGGGCGATCCCATCGCTGCGAGCAGGACGGCGTCGCGTACGCCGCGGTCCTCGGGCAGGTCGTCGCGCAGGAAGACGAGTCCCTTCGACGTGCCGCCGCGCATCACGTCGCAGGGCACGGCCGTCTGCCGGTGCGACTCCTGCGTCACGAGCCCTCCGGGTGGTCGACGTAGCGCAGGCCCTTCTCGGCGAGGCGCTCGCGCATGGAGTAGATGTCGAGGCCGAGCTCCCCGGCCGCGAGGCGGGCTCGCTTCGCGGCCTCGTTCGCCTCGCGCGCCTGCGCCTTCTCGAGCACCGACGCGGCGTCCTCCCGGCGAACGCAGACCACGCCGTCGTCGTCGGCCACGATCACGTCGCCCGGGCGCACGTGCACGCCTGCGACGACGATCGGGACCTGGCAGTCGCCGGGCGTCTCCTTCACCGTGCCCTGGGCGCAGATCACCTTGGCCCACACGGGGAAGCCCATCTCGGTGAGCGTCTGCACGTCGCGCACGCCGGCGTCGATGACCAGGCCGCGCACGCCGTGCGCCTGCAGGCTCTCCGCGAGCAGGTCGCCGAGGTATCCGTCGTCGCAGGGGCTCGTCGGCGTCACGACGAGGATGTCGCCCGGCTTGGCCTGCTCGACCGCGACGTGGATCGTCCAGTTGTCACCGGGCGCCACCGTGCAGGTGAGGGCGTTGCCCGCGACGCGCGCCGGCGTCCAGATCGGGCGGAGCCGATGGTGCAGCAGGCCCGTGCGTCCCTGGGCCTCGTGCACCGTGGCGGTGCCGGCCTCGCCGAGCGCGTCGACGATCGCGAGGTCGGTGCGCGGGGTGTTGCGGACGACGACGGGCACGGACCCTCCTGTGGGTGCTCGCGGGAGCGTCCACCTTCCCAGCCCGTGCGCCAGGGGCATACCGTGGGCTTCCGTCAGGCGGAAACCACCTCCCAGGAGGCCTCGTGGCGCAGGATCCGCGCCCGTCGGTGACCTCGCGCGTGCTGGCGCTGCTCGGCGCCTTCGACGAGCACCGGCCCCGGCTGACCCTGACCGAGCTGGCCCAGGCCGCGGCCCTGCCCGTCTCGACGGCGCACCGGCTCCTGGGCGAGCTGCAGGCGTGGGACGCCGTCGAGCGCGACGCCGACGGCCGCTACGTCGTCGGGCGCCGGCTCTGGAAGCTCGGCACCCTCGCGCCCGTGGCCCGCGAGCTGCGCGAGGCGTCGCTCCCGGCGATGCAGGACCTCTACGGCGCGACGCACGAGAACGTGCAGATCGCCGTGCGCGAGGGCACCACGGCGCTCTACGTCGAGCGGATCCACGGCACGAGCTCCGTCCCCGTGCTGAGCAGACCCGGTGTGCCGCTCCCCTTGCACGCGACCGGTGTCGGCAAGGTGCTGCTGGCGTACGCCCCGCGCGAGGTCGTCGAGGAGTGCGTGGAGAACCTCAAGCCGATCACGCGCTACACGATCACCGAGCGCGGCCGGATGCTCCGCGAGCTCGCCGCCGTACGCCGCCTGGGCTATGCGCGGACGGTCGAGGAGATGGGCTACGGCACCTGCTCCCTCGCCGTCCCCGTGCTCGGCCCCGACGAGGAGGTCGTCGCCTCGCTCGCGCTGGTCACCCGCACGGTGCGCAAGGACCTGGTGAAGTTCGCGCCCGCGCTGCAGGTCGCGGCGGCCTCCATCACCCGGCGGATGGCCGTCTGACCGGGACTTCCGCTGGACGGAAGCCGGTTCTGGCGGGGCCGTTCGGATGGTCCCAGGCTTCGCGCCATGCGTACCCAGGTCGCCATCGTCGGAGCCGGCCCCTCCGGCCTGCTCCTGTCCCAGATCCTCGCGAAGCACGGCATCGAGTCCGTCATCGTCGAGAACCGCTCGCAGGACTACGTCCTCGCCCGCATCCGCGCCGGGGTGATCGAGCACGGCGCGGTCGACGTCCTCACCGACTACGGCGTCGGCGAGCGGCTGCACCGCGAGGGGATGCGCCACGACGGCGTCCACCTCCAGTGGCCGGGGGAGCGGCGCCGCATCGACTTCGTCGAGTCGTGCGGGCACTCGGTGTGGGTCTACGGGCAGACCGAGATCACCAAGGACCTGATCGGCACGCGCGAGGCCGCCGGCCAGCCGATCTTCTGGTCGGTCTCGGACACCGCGATCCACGACGCCGACACCGACAGCCCGCGCGTCACGTTCGTCGATGCCGACGGCAACGCGCAGACCATCGAGGCCGACTACGTCGCCGGCTGCGACGGCTTCCACGGCGTGAGCCGCCCGACGATCCCGGAGAGCGTCCGCTCCGTCCACGAGCGCGTGTATCCCTACGCCTGGCTCGGGATCCTCGCCGAGGTCGCGCCGTCGACCGACGAGCTCATCTACGCGCTGCACCCCGACGGCTTCGCGATGCACTCGATGCGGTCGGAGTCGGTGAGCCGGCTCTACCTGCAGGTGGCGCCCGACGACGACATCGCGAACTGGTCGGACGAACGGATCTGGGACGGCCTGTCGACCCGCCTGGCCATCGACGGCTGGACGCTGCAGTCCGGACCCACGCTGGAGAAGTCCATCACCCCGATGCGCAGCTTCGTGAGCGCGCCGATGCGCTGGGGCCGGCTCTTCCTCGCCGGCGACGCCTCGCACATCGTGCCGCCCACCGGTGCCAAGGGCCTCAACCTCGCGATCGCCGACGTGAAGCGGCTCGGCACCGCCCTGGCCGCGAAGTACGCCGACGGCTCGGACGACCTGCTCGACCGCTACTCCGACGACGCCCTCGAGAGGGTCTGGCAGTCCACCCACTTCTCCTGGTGGATGACGTCGATGCTGCACACCCCGCCGGCCGAGGACCCGGACCGCGACTTCCTACTGCAGATGCAGCTCACGCAGCTCAGGCACGTCACGACGTCGAAGGCCGCCGCGACGATGCTCGCCGAGAACTACACCGGCTCCGTCCTCCCCTATCCGTGACGGCTCGGGAGCCCTAGCGTCTCCGGCACGTCCACATCGCTCCTCGGGAGACTCGATGGCAGCTCGTCAGACACCGCCGTTCCGCGCCGACCACGTCGGCAGCCTGCTGCGCCCGCCCGCGCTCCTCGACGCGCGGGCTCGCCGCAAGGCGGGGGAGATCACCGCCGAGCAGCTCACCGAGGTGGAGGACGCGGCGATCCGCGACGCGGTGCGTATGCAGGAGGACGTCGGCCTCCAGTCCGCGACCGACGGCGAGTTCCGGCGTACGTCGTGGCACATGGACTTCATCTACTCCCTCGGCGGGATCGATCCCACCGACGAGAAGCTGAAGGTGCACTTCCGCAATGCCGACGGCGAGCTCGACTTCGAGTCTGCGGCGCTCAGCGTGCACGACCGGATCTCGTTGCCGCGCACGATCTTCGCCGAGGCGTTCACGTTCCTGCGGGACACCGTGACGACGAACGTGCCGAAGCTGACGATCCCGTCGCCGAGCATGGTCCACTACCGCGGCGGCCGCGCGGCCATCGATCCCGCGGTGTACCCGGAGCTCGACGCCTTCTGGACTGACCTGACGGCTGCCTACGCCCAGGAGGTGGCGGCGCTCGCCGCCCTCGGGTGCACCTACCTGCAGCTCGACGACACGAGCCTGGCGTACCTCAACGACCCCGCCCAGCGGGCGCTCGTCGAATCCATGGGCGGCGACGGCGAGCACCAGCACGAGCAGTACATCCGGATCATCAACGCCGCACTCGCCGGCCGACCCGACGGGCTGAGCGTCACGACGCACATGTGCCGAGGCAACTTCCGGTCGTCGTGGGCGGCCGAGGGCTCCTACGACTTCGTCGCCGAGGCGCTGTTCTCCTCGCTCGAGGTCGACGGGTTCTTCCTCGAGTTCGACGACGAGCGCTCGGGCGGGTTCGAGCCGCTGCGTTTCGTGCCGCCGGGCAAGCAGGTCGTGCTCGGGCTCGTCACGACCAAGACCGGAGCGCTCGAGAGCAAGGACGCGCTCAAGCGGCGCATCGACGAGGCGGCTCGGTTCGTCCCGCTCGAGCAGCTCTGCCTCTCGCCCCAGTGCGGGTTCTCCTCGACCGTTGAGGGTAACGCGCTGACCTATGACGAGCAGGTCGCCAAGCTCGCCCTCATCGTCGAGACCGCCGCCGAGGTCTGGGGCTGACCCACCACCGAGCCCGTCGCTGCTGTCGGATCTGATGCGAAATCACGCTCCTCCGCATCGGATCCGGCAGCGGCACCGCTAGAAGGGGTACTGCGGGAGCGTGCCGCGGACTGTCACCCACTGTGTGTCGGTGAACGCTTCGAGGTTGGCCTGCGGCCCGCCGTGCCGTGCCCCGGTACCGCTGCTGCCGACGCCGCCGAACGGGATGGTGGCCTCGTCGTTGATGGTCTGGTCGTTGATGTGGACCAGCCCGCTGGGGATCTGGTCGGCGATCTCCAGCCCGCGCATGACGTCGCGCGTGAGGATGCCGAGCGACAGGCCGTACTCCGTGTCTCGCGCGAGCTCGATCGCCTGCTCGACGGACTCGATGCGCACCACCGGCGCGACCGGGCCGAAGATCTCTTGGGTGTACGCCGTCGACGAGAGCGGGACGTCGGCGAGCACCGTCGGCCGGTAGAAGAGGTTCTCGTACGTCCCGCC
>Ga0075015_100000233_pt1 | contig 17811 bp, 16 predicted proteins | sample AleBraG_ABR_2013_FD_71476 | JGI IMG/M metagenome (GOLD analysis project Ga0075015, IMG submission 71476) | Freshwater sediment microbial communities in response to fracking from Pennsylvania, USA - Alex Branch Run_MetaG_ABR_2013 | ecosystem: Environmental > Aquatic > Freshwater > Creek >...
TTCGGGCTCGATATTACGAAGACCAACAGTTATCTTAACAAGCCCTCGCCTCAGGCAGTGGCCCAGGAAATTGTCGGAACCTACAGCAAGCAATTCGGCAACTACGCGCGCTACCGCGCTTTGGGGTCGATTGGCTGGGCATATCAGAATGCCGATGCGTTGCTGACGGCTCGCTACATTGGTAGCGAAGTGGTTAAGAATCCGTCTGTCTCGGGTGTATTGGCGGACCTTACGACGCCGTATCCGGATCTACCGGTCCCCTCGTTCACCTATCTCGATCTGACCCTGGGCTATACATTTCCGACGAAGACCAAGATTCAGCTCGGCGTTCGCAATCTGACCGACAAGCAACCGCCGGTTCTGTATCAGAACAACGTCACCAACGCGGATACCGACGTGTTCACCTATGACACGCTTGGCCGTCAGTGGTGGGTTGGGTTTACGCAGAAGCTGTAATTCAAGCGCACGCTTGCTTCGAGCCGCGCGTTCGCAAGGACGCGCGGCTTTTTTGATTCTCGTATGATTACCCCATGGATGAATTGAAACGAGCAGCCCGGGAGGCGCTCGAGCGCAACGATCTTGATGCGGCAGTGGCGGCATGCGCGGCGGTTCTGCAGATCGATTCAAACGATGTAGATATTCTCAGTACTCTTGGCGCAATTCTGCATTCGAGCGGAGAGAATGCGGATGCGGAAGCTGTTTTCACCAAACTAACGACGATAGACCCGGGTCAAAGATCCCATTGGGTAAACCTGGGCACTAGCCGTCGACTTTTGGGTCGGCTGGAGGAGGCATTGGCTGCCTTCACTCATGCAGCAATGCTCGGCGAGAAGTCCGCTGACTTCCTTTTCAACGTGGGCCTGACCCACATCGACCGTAAGGATTTTGAATCAGGCCGTGTCGTATTGTCGAAAGCGGCCGCACTCGCACCGCAAGACGCGGAAATCTGCTACCAATACGCGGCCTGCTGCTACGAGCGAATCCGAACGGAGGAAGCGGTGGCTGCCCTCGACGGGTGGGAGAACTTCACAGGATTGACCGGAGAGATTGCAGCCGACATTGGCCTGTTGCTGATGAACCTTGGTGAGATGGCGCGTGGCGAGCTCGCGATCCGCAGAGCGATGGTTGAGGGTCCAACAGAGCCGCGGGTGCTCCTGGCCCGCGTGCAAATGCTCGAACGCACCAATCGCCTTCCCGAAGCGGATCGGGTTATGGCTCAACTTAACGCCATTCCACGTGTGGAGATACTCGGCACCGAGCTGCTCCTGATGCGAGCACGACTCGCGCAGCGCAATTCTCAGCACGAACTGGCAGTCGAGCTGTTCAAGAGTCTTATAACCGAATGCGGGCACGACTACCTGCGGCATCTGCTGCAATTTCCGCTAGCGATATCCCTGGATGCCCTTGGTAAATGCAGTGAGGCCTTCCAGACGCTCGTGGACGCCCACGCGTCACAAGTGCTGTTGTTGAAGAAGACCGCTCCGATGGCAACCGTTCGCGGTACGCCGGCGATGAGCGTGACCCGATTCGGCGTGGATCCGGCGGACGTTTCCCGCTGGATCGACCATAATGCCCCCCCGATCGAACGAAGTCCCGTGTTCATCGTCGCCTTTCCGCGCTCCGGGACCACCCTGCTCGAACTGACCCTGGATGCTCATCCGAGCCTGTCCTCGATGGACGAGCAACCTTTTGTGCAGAATGCGCTCGATGAGATGATCCAAGCTGGTGTCCAATATCCAGAACGGCTGGCCGATTTGGGAGCAGCCGATATTTCCGCGATTAGAGCTCGGTATTGGCAGCGCGTGAGTCGCAAAGTGGCCCTCGGTTCCAGCGGGCGAATAGTCGACAAGAATCCGCTGAATATTCTGCGTCTGCCCGCGATCCGCCGACTATTTCCGAACGCGCCAATACTGCTTGCCGTGCGACACCCCTGCGATGTGATCCTGAGCTGCTTTATGCAGCATTTCAGAACGCCGGATTTTGCACTGCTGTGCCACGATCTCGACTCGCTCGCAACGGGATACCGGCATACATTCAATTTCTGGTATGAGCAGGCTGATATGCTCGGGCCAAAGGTGTTGGAGGTTCGCTACGAGAAATTTGTCGCTAACTTCGAGAGTCAAGTCCGTGCGCTGCTCGAGTTCCTTGAGCTGCCCTGGCACGACGCCCTGCTAGCGCCGCAACAGCACGCGCAGAAAAAAGGGTTCATCAGCACACCGAGCTACACCCAGGTTGTACGTCCGGTTAACAGCTCCTCGGTTGGGCGATGGCGACGATACGAACAGCAGTTTTGCGGCGTCATGCCCACCATACAACCGTTCCTGGCGCGTTGGTGCTATGAGGGATCGGAGTCGTCGAAGAGCAGGTAAGTCGATAAGATGTATTTTTCGCCGGATATAGGTGGTGCCCCTTCGTGCTGGTACATCCAATAAGGGGGGAAAATCAACAGGCGGCCCTCCCGTGGAGCAATCGCCAGGTCCAGTTGCGGGAAGCGGGTCTCTCCGCCGCCCGCTACATCGTTCAGATACCATAGCAGCACAAGATACCGCTTGGCATAGCGATTGACCGCATCGAAATGCAGCTGAAACTGTTCCTGCGCGTTTGGACGGTAGCGCTTCATTACCATACCCGAAAACAAGCCCGAGTTTGGGATCGGCATCGTTAGGCCAATATCCCGGTTGTACTGCGCCAATGCCGCATCGACCAAGTTCCTAACCATTGCGATGAACGCGTCATCGGCGAATTTACCGACATTGATCTCCGTCCAGGCCGATTCATTGAGGCCGGCGCGAACTTCGCGGCCGTTGCGCTGCTGCAAGCGCTCTAGACTATTGAACAAGCTGACCATGCGCCTGCACAACGCGCCGTCCAGACTATGCTCATAGGTTCGTATGTAATACTTCAGGTCATTGATAGGCATAACTCCAATTGTAACGGTAAAATGCCACCGCTATGAGCTCCCTAGAAGTTGCGCGCCATTTGTTGCGCCAGGGCCGTCACGCCGAAGCCGAAGTGGCCTTCGAACGCATTCTGGAATCCTCGCCGAGAGATGTTGAGGCGCTCAACGCCGTGGCGCTTGGCTGCGCGCGCCGTGGACTACTGAGCCGCGCCTTGAACCTGCTGGAGCAAGCGATCGCGGCAGATCCGGACCATCCTCTGTCCCATCACCACCTGGGCCGAGTCTACGACTCGTTGGGGAACCTTGCGAAGGCGCATGCGGCCCATAGACGCAGCGTCGCGCTTCGTCCCGATTTTCAAATCGGGCGTCTGTACCTGGGCGAGAGCCTGGAACGCGCGGGGGATATGAACGCGGCGGTCATCCAGTATGTTCGGGCGTTGCAGGACGCTCAAGCAGGCGGCCAATGGATAAACCCCGCGACAACACCGGAGTCGCTACGGCCCCTTGTCGAACATGCAGTTCTCGCGGTCAAAGCCGGGAGGCGAGCCGCAATCGCGAGTCTATTCGAACCGTTGGCGAAGAAATACGGCCCCGCGGCGATGTCGCGCGTACAACGTTCCCTCGCTGTGTATCTGCGCGAGTCTACAGACGTTCCGAGCGATGCGCGCCAGCGCCCGACATTTCTGTTCTTTCCGGATCTGCCGACCTCGCCCTATCTGGATCGCCAGTTGTTCCCTTGGATCCCGGAGCTGGAAGCGAAGACAGAGGTGATCCGTAGTGAACTTCAGAAACTATTGCCCTCCGAAACCGGCCGCGAGCGAGTCTTCGACGACGCGGTGGTCGAGGCCAAGAACTTGCGCGGCGAAGGCGCCACTCCCAGTTGGAATGGGTACTATTTTTACCGACATGGCGAACGCAGGGACGAGAATTGTGCAGTTTGCCCACAGACGGCCCAGGCGCTGGACCTGATCCCCCTGTCGCGGGTTCGAAAACATGGGCCGGAGGTCCTGTTTTCGGTGTTTACGGCTGGCACCCATTTGTTACCGCACCGCGGTGTGACCAACACCCGCCTGGTTTCGCACTTACCCTTGATCGTACCCCGGGACTGCGCCTTGAACGTTGGTGGCGAAATCCACCTCTGGAAAGAAGGTCAAATTTTGGTGTTCGATGACACCTTTGAACATGAAGCCTGGAATCGAGGCGATCGCGACCGCGTTGTTTTGATTTTCGACGTGTGGAACCCGCACCTCACCGAAGTCGAATGTGCGGCGCTCGCGGATGTAATCACGGCTATCGGCGACTTTCGCCACGCTGTCGAGACCGCGTGATCAATGCGACTAGCCAGGCCCTTCTATCGATTGCCGGTCAAATTCGACGTTGAACGCTTGCGCGCTGAAGTTACGGCGCTACCGGCGACCGCGTGGGCTAAGCATCCGAACGACATAAGCGGGAACACGTCGCTTCGTCTGATAAGCGTCGGCGGCAGCGAAAACGACGACGTCGACGGTCGAATGTCGCCGACGCCTCACCTGCTGGCCTCGCCGTACTTGCAGCAGGTCCTCGCAAGCTTCGGGGTTGTCTGGAGTCGTTCGCGACTTTTGCGCCTGAGCGCAAATCACGGCGTTCCGCAGCACGCGGATATAAACTACCACTGGTTTTACCGTACGCGTTTGCACATTCCAATTCTTACCCACCGCGATGTGCAGTTCTACTGCGACGATGAATCCGTGCACATGGGCGCCGGTGAAGCCTGGATCTTCGATAATTGGCGACTGCATCGCGTCGAGAATCCGGTAAATGCAGAGCGCGTTCATCTCGTTGCCGATACGAGCGGAACGGCGGCATTTTGGAAGCTCGTCGGATCAGGGGAAGCAGGATCTGCCTCCGAGGAGGTTTACCGGTTCGACCCATCTCGCACCACGAAGCTCTTGACCGAGAGCACGACGCTCGCAACGGTCATGCCGCCGGCCGAAGTGGATCTGCTAACCTTGGATTTGCGTGCGGAACTGATCGTTGCCGAAAGCTCGCCGGAGCAGGAAAGCCGCCTGATTCAATTTCATAGGCTGGTGGATTCCTTCAGACGCGATTGGCGTCAGCTGTATGCCATGTACGGAGACTCGCCCACCGCTTGGCCAGACTACGCGAGGTTGCGGGACAGTGTTCGAGCGGCCGCGCCGCCGCTGGGAGCGGGTTTATTCATGCGCACCAACAGAATTGCCGCGCACACGGTACTCGAGGCGCGAGTGCTGCGCGTTGCGTTGACGGGAGCGGCGGCGGGTGCTCACAAGGCGAGCAGGAAGGCCGTGCTGAAACGACCTGTCTTTATCATTGCTGCGCCGCGATCTGGCAGCACTCTGTTATTTGAAACGCTGGCCGCTAGTTCCCATGTTTGCACGCTGGGTGGCGAGGCACACTGGCTGATCGAATCCAGCCCGCAGCTCAAGCCTGGTGCACCGGGTGTGGAATCAAATCGCCTGACGGCTGAGCACTATACGGATGCAATAGGCGCTGGCATATACGCGAGCATCCTGCAGCATATAGTTGACGCAACCGGACGGTCTGCGGACTCCGACGGGGCTTTTCGTTTCGTGGAGAAGACGCCTAAGAATGCGCTGCGGATTCCGTTTCTCAACAGTGTTTTTCCGGATGCGCTGTTCATCTACCTTTGGCGCGATCCACGCGACAATATGAGCAGCATTATCGAGGCGTGGCGGTCGGGTAAGTGGCAGACCTATGACCGACTCGATGGCTTCAGTGGCCCGTGGTCATTGCTGTTGCCTCCAGGGTGGGGGGGAATGAATGGCAGGCCGATTGAGGAGATTGCTGCATTTCAATGGGAAAGCGCCAATCGGACGATTATGAACGATCTACAATCAATTGCGCGCGACCGTTGGACAGCGGTCAGCTATCGAGACCTCATGGCGGATCCGCGGCGGCAGATCCAGCGGCTCTGCAATTTTGCGGATATCAACTTCGATTATTCGATAGCCGAGCGCGTGTCCTCCGCTCTGCCGCTATCCAGGTTCACACATACGCCGCCAGCGCCAGACAAGTGGCGCATGAATGAAGCCTTGATCGGACGTGTCATTCCGACGATCGAACTCACTTGGCAACGTATTCAGGCGCTTGACTAAATGGCTGGCAGGTTCACGTTTTCGCCCGATACCCTGATACGCTTTCGCGCCGGCCGGATGTTGATTCACACAACGACCAGCAAACTACCCGCTTTTGAAACCGATAGTGCCATGTTGATCGGATGGCTGTGCCAATTCGCAACGCCCGCACTCCCGGAAGCGCTCTTGTCTAGCATGGCGCCGGAGGCCAGGCCCGATGCCGCCCACGTATTGGGTTATTTGCAGCGCAGCGGCGTCCTGATTCCTGTCGACCCATCGCATGCATCGGCGCCGGATCCTACAACGGAAGAGGCGAAGTTGCGCAGTCATCTTAGACTCCTGGCCCGCAGTTTCTACGAGGTTGCCTGCGATCTGATGGCCTTCGGTCCCTTTGCAGAAGTCGAAATGGTCAAGCGAACTGGAATCGGTGTAGAACGTCGCCTCATGGCGCTACTCGCCGCAACAGATGGCATTAGGAGCCAATTGGCGGAGCTTAGGACGCCTTTCATTGCTCCGCAGTTGGCGAAGCTCGGCTTGGAGGCGAGTACTCGGGACATCAAGCTGCACATCGGGTGTGGAAAGGGACTATTGGACGGCTGGGTCAACCTTGATATATATCCAGCGCCGCTGTCTACAAACGTGTTGTGGGGCCTCCCATTTCCGGACGGCACCGTACAATGCGTATTCGTCTCACACCTGCTTGAACATCTATTTTTCCCCCGGGATGTACGGCCGTTTCTAGCAGAAGTGCGACGTGTTCTGACACCCGGAGGCGTTGTAAGGGTGGTTGTACCGGATCTCGAAACGTGCATCGAAGCCTATGTAAGTCGGAATGCTGAGTTCTTTGCCAGCCGCCGCGAAACCTGGAGCTGGTGGCCGGCAAATCCGACACGGCTAGAGGATTTTCTTGCCTATGCCGGCGCGGGCGCAGAGCCGGCATATTTGTTCGAGTCGCATAAATTCGGTTATGACTTCGAAACGCTTGAAAAGACACTATTTGACGCTGGATTTACCGGCGTCGTTCGATCCGAATATATGCAAAGCGAGCACGAGAGCCTTCGTGTGGACGATGTCAGCGCTGTGGCAAAGGCGAAATACGGCGACAAATACTACTCGTTATTTGTCGAGGCCTATGCGCCGAACTGATAGCCGTGCCGGCGTATCACTTCGGCATCGCGCTGTGCCACCAAATTCTGAAGGTAGTCGTCGTAATACTCAGTGTAGGCATGATGCCGAGAAGTATTGCGCGGGCTCGCCTCGTCGACGTAACGGCGCATTTCTTCGCTTATTGGCTGCGCCACACTTTCGAGCATCGGGATGAGATCGTCCCTAAGTTCCTCCATTCGGCCCACAACGACGGGACGGACTCCGCCGTCATAAAGATAGCGATACAGATACGTGTAAAAGCCCAGACGCGTATCTCGAATTGGCGCGAGGGCAAATCCGGGGAGATTTAAACCCCGGTTGCTATAGTATGGCGGTAGCGCCCGGATCACGAGTTCCAGTCGGACGCTTCCCGCACCCAAGTCAAGCATGTTGCGCAATGTGTTATGAAAGTCCAGGCGGCCGTCGTCGCTCAGGATGCGGAAAAGAAAGTTCGGCGCGAGCTGCTCCATTTGAAAACTATACCAAGAGACGTAATAACTCCACGGGTTTCGCACGAATCCGAGGACTGGCAGATTTGCGCAATCCGGGGGAATCATGGTACGGGGAAGGTGGTAGCCTACTTGCCGGGCATCTGGCAGAAACTTCATCAGGCATTCATTGACGAAAGTGCCGCCCGATTTATGCAGATGCAGGAAGACGAAGCGCGACGTGACAATCATTGAGCAGTCGCGACCTCCGTGGCGGGCGCACTCGTCACTCTCGCATCGACGTCCGCGCGCCGTATTCCCAAGTCTCGTTCGCCGATTGAAAGTAGGTGCAGCAATTCTGCGCTAGGCAGGAAATCGCAGATCATATGCGTTCGCGAACGCGATCCGTCAGCGTTCCAAACCGCATGCATCGAGCTGTTGTTCAGCACCCACACCTCTCCCGGTTTCATCGAATAGCATAGGCCCGCCGACCACATGTAGGCCGCGTCGTGCGTTTCGACTGGGACGTGAAGCCGGAGCGTCTTACTAAAATACGGCGCCCTGTCGATGTGTGGCGCGATGAGCAAACCCGCGGGAAGCCTCGCAAGCAAGCAGCGCATCGGTTTTGCTGGGACCAATTGTTCGACGACGTACCTCACATACGGTAATTGATCGAGCATTGGGCAATCTTCCACCGGCAGATCACCCATCGCTGGCGCAAATCCGCGCAAGAACAGCGCCTCCGCTTGACGGTGAACGCCGACCCTACCGGCCGCACTTCCCCAAACCGTTGTGGGTAGCGCAGCCACTTCGGAGCGCAGCAGTTCCGGGTCTACACGCAGAGGCAGGCGTATGCACCCGCCAATCAGCGAACGCTTGTCCAGGATAGGCTGACCTGGAATGTCGAGCATTTTGAGTCAGCCCGACTATTTACCTGGTGGCGGCAGTGTGCGGTGTGCGAAATCGCCCATGTTCTGTTGCGTTTGATCGCGCAACCGTTCAATTTCCACCAGCGTCATGCACACGGTTTCACGTTCAACATGTGAACCGGTTTTTAGGTCCCGGCGGCAATACAACACTTGGCCGTCTTGGTTGATAGGCGTGAAACCCAGTTTCCTGGCGTTTGCCAGCGCTTCCAGGTTGTATTTCCCGCCCGCATCAACAATTTCTGCCGCTGATGGCGACTCCTTGCCGGCAACAGTTAGCGGCTGCGTCTTGGGTGTCACAGGGTGACCCGCGCATCCAGCGATCATCGCGACCATCACAATCGTAAATTTAGGTCTCATAGACGGCACCCGGTATACACTGCCCGTCAGTCTACCTTAAACGTTGTGCCCGTTCCTACGTCTTAAGTCCCCGTGCGGCGGTCTGAGTTTGATCGGTGTTGGCCGCATGGATTTTGTCCATCCGGGATGAAGTTGCCGAGCTGGGCCTCCCGTAGATGCGGGGGGCAGCGCCGGCTGCCCCCCGCAGGTCATCTAGTCCGAAGCCCGGCACGGGTTGTTGCTGAGCACCCGTCTGAAATCGTTGTAGCGATACGAGGGTTGCCCATTCGTTCCGGCGTAGACCAGAGGCAGGAGTGACCCATACTCTGCGCTGGCCGTACCACCGAAAGTCTGCGTGGTGCCCGCCAGGAAGGGGCCACCCAATTGCCAATTGCAGCCGTCTTCGCCCGCGCGCCGAGTCGTGTAGATGGGGTAAAAGATCGCTCCCACCGGGAGGTTAACGCAGCCCGCGCCCGGGCTCGCGTCCGATGGATTGGAGATATGGCGCTGACAGGCCGGCGTCGTGTTGGTTTCGATGCGCGGCAAATCCGTTTCAAAGGCCACCCGGTTGTAGTCCCGGGCCTCGCCCTCGTGATCACGGAATAGCGGGCTCGAGAACACTACGGGCTGCGAATGCAGCACTTGGTCCAGGCTCTGATTTGCCAGCGTCCCCGGCCAATCATTCCGATACGGCACACCACCGAAGTCGACGTCCGAGTCTATGCACCCGCCGATGGGAACCAGACCGAACCCGGCCGCAAACGCCGCATCAAAGCAGAACGCATCGTCGAGGCCGGCTGGATCGGCGGTACCCGAAGAGGTGCAGTTGCCGCCCTCTGCGTCCACTGATGTGCAGTACTCGAAGTGGCCGATCTCATCCGAAAATGCAATGTTGTACGAATGGGCTGCCCAGGGTACCCGGGTATGTTCGCTCGAAGTGGCGTACATGGGATGGAAGTCATAGGGCAAGTTATGCGTGGCGAAGGCGCAGTCCGTGCCGGTCGGATCGTACTTGATCTGGGCAAAGCCGTTGGCGGCGCTGGCCACCATGAAGCCGCTCTGGCCAGTAGTCAGATCCTGCACCGTGACCTTCAGTCCATGCGCGGTGTCGGTGAGCGTGACGATCAGCTCGTCACCAGGATTCATGTACAGAGTATTGGCGTTGAGGGCGACAAACGGGCCCAGCGGACTGGGTGAGCCGGCGGGGTACGGTATGCCATCGGTTTGGATATAGGCAAAATTCACGTATTCGATGGCGCCGCCGCAGGCCGCGTTGTTACCCTGACCCGCTGCGTTTTGCGACAGGCTGTCAACATTGAGCGCTGCCGTCCATTGCGTCAGGCTATTGCCGGTGATCCAGCCCGGCGGATAAAACTGCATCTCCATGAAGGCTGCGCCCGGATGCTTGCCAATATAGTGGGAGCTGTGAGGATCAGCGCTGTCGAAGATGTTGGCGTCCGAGTCGGCCGGGCATTGATCCGTGTACAGCGGAAATGACTGCGTGTCGCATATGGCCATGCCGAACCAGAATGCCGGGTGGAGCTGAAAGTTCCATGTGCCCCCCGACCCGTCCGCCAGCGGCAGTAGCGGTGGGTCTTTGGGCAACCTCATTCGCCACACGTTGTTGTTGCCGGATCCGGCTTGATTCGAATAGAAGAGCAGCGAGGGCTCATCGTGTCCGACATATTCGTAGCCGGGAATGTCGCCCTGCTCAGCGCAGAATATTCCCTCCCGTTCCGAACACTGCAAAGTCTGCTGCCGTATGGATGATCGGGTCTGGCCCGTCGCAGTCGCGGCGAGAAGCAGCGAAAAAAACCCAAGCATCCAAAATCGAATGGTCCCCTTTTGATGTGCTGTGGTACGCATCGGCGTGCTTCCTTAACTTGGTGAAATGTTGTTAGGCAATAGTCCTTTCGACGTAGTGATCCAGAGAGGCGCGATTATCCGCGCGTTATGTCCAGTGCGCAGCAAGTTTCCATCGAACGGCAGTCCGGGGCCGATGGCAGCGACACATGTGGGACTGCGTCTGTCACTCCGTTGACCAATTTGGATTATGTCTAATAACATCGATAGGGGGCGATTGCGAGGTATTGGCCCCACCAAATCAACTCCAGTAGGTCCACAGCACCCGCGAGATTCCCTGCCACACCAAATCCACCGGGCTCCCGCGCGCGCTCTTGCTAGTCCCGCGCGAACAACGGCGTCGGCAATCCGCCGCACGCCAAAGCTTTGCTATTCCTGCGGGTAAACCGGCGTGAAGCAGCTGCTAATTGGCCTGTACCTGGCGTAGCCAGGCGGCAAAAAACGGATCCTCGAGTCGATAGCGTATCGCGCCGACGGTTTCCTCTTCCCGGACGATGCCGCGATCATCCAGAAGTTTCAGCGTCTTATGCATGGTCGAGCTGGCAATTCGGTAGCGCCCCAGAGTCGCGGCCGAGCGCAGATTCAGGCCGGCCTCGTCAATCACAGCCTTTAGCACCGTTTTATGCGGTCGGTTGAGACTGTTCCACAGCTGGGTATAGGAAGGATTCTCCCGTGTTACCAGCATCACGAGGGCCTCATCCACGCGGTTCGGAGTGAGAGTGCCTCCGCCAGAGGCGCGCAGCTGCTCCCAGCAGGTGTTGGCAAGTTGCTGAATATTGAACGGCACATCCTCGGCGGCATCGAGCAGGCGCTCGAGTGCATCAAGCTGAATTTTGAAACCTGATTTGGTAAAGCCGCGGGTCAGAAATTCGTGCCATACGGGACGTGGGATAGGCCCCAAGAACAAGCGCGATCCGAGCGTCCAAAAAGCACGCGCGGGGTCGCTCGTCATACAGTATTAATCCCAATTCACAAAAGGTGAATCACGAATGTGGCGCTACACGCCAGGCAGCGGCCGCGCCGAGTCCGCCGCTTCAGCGCGTTATTCCTCCCAACTAAACCGTCGTATCGCGATCAGGCCGAACACCGCCGAGGCGCCCAGCATCAACGCCACGGGCAAGTAGGCCGCCGGCAGCCCCTGGCCGCGCCAGGTCATCGCATCCAATCCGTCGACCGCCCAGCGCGTGGGTGCGAATTGCGCGATGCGCTGCATCCACGCCGGAAACACGAAGGTGGGCACCCACGCCCCTCCCAACATGACCAGCAGGAGCGTGGTGACAATGGCCAGTCCCCGCGTGGCCTCGGGTGTCTTGCCCAGTGCGGCGATCATCAGGCCGAAGCAGGCCGTCAGCAGAGCAAAACTAATGCACACGGCCACGAACCCGATTGCGCTGCCTTCGACGCGCACTTTGAACACCAGCATGGCAAAGGTATAGATGACGCTCATCAGCACCAGGGCGATCAGGGCGCACCCGATGATGCGGGCCCCCAGCAAGGTCGTCTTGGTGAGCGGCGCGGCCCGCAGCCGACGCCATAGTCCTAAGCGTCGCAGCGCGAGCAGCCCGACGCCGATATCTATGCCCATGAACAGCACAAACTGCACGGTCATTCCGGCGAAGGAATGGGCAAAGCTGTTGTACGGCGTGCCCACCCTGGCGTTGGCGGGCTGCTCGTTTAAGGTGTAGGGCAGACTCAATGACGCGCGCGCCGGAGGCGCCTGTGCACCCGTGGCCGGCTCATCACTTTGCCGCTGCACGCGCTCAATGGTGTCGAACATTTCCAGTAGATCAGTACGCAAAGCGGGCCGCAGCGCGGCATTGGCGGCAATTTGCGAGCGCACATCGGGGAGGAGTGTGGAGTTCGTGCTAAAGACCTCTTCGCTCACGGTCTGCATCACGTGCTGCGCCAAGACGCCACGTACGGCCTGGAGCGCCGCGCCTTGGGAGGGATCGTAAAGGAGCCGCAGCTCAGGTCTGTCGCGGCCCGTAAATAGCGCACGCGCGGCCTGCTGACCGAAGTGCTGCGGGATGATCACCAAAGCCTTGACCGTACCGGCACGTACCAGCTTCACACCCTCTGCTTCGGGCTTGCTCTGCACGTCAAAGAGTTTCTCGGCGTGCAGCGCCGCCAGTAGCTTGGTGCTGAGCGTGCTGTGGTCCAGATCGACCATGGCTACCGGTATCGCGGACGGTCCACTGTTACGGTCGTCGAACAGGTATCCGAAAAAACTGGCGATGAGTATCGGCGCCACAATACTCATCAGCACCGCGCGGCGATTGGAGAAGTAAAGCACCAGGTCGGTGCGCAACAGTTCCAGGAATGCGCTCATGGTGTCCCCCTGCCGGATCAATCCCGCAGCTGCTTGCCCGTCAACCCCAAGAACACGTCCTCGAGGCTGGCGCGGCTCGATTGGAGTGCTTTGACCCGGCAACCCGCCGCCGCCAGTGCCGCAAGAACAGCGGGCGCCGTGCCAGCCAGATCGTCGGTCCTCACCGTGATCCGATCATTCACGCGCTCTGCGCCATTGACACCGTGCAGGGTTAGCAGTCCCTTAGTATCAAACGCGCCTTCGCAGTCGAGTGTTAGCGATGTCGTCGCTGGCGCCAGGCGGTACAGCTCCGTCAACGTCCCGGCGGCCACTACCTTGCCGCAGTCGATAATGACGATGCGATCGGCGAGGCGCTCGGCCTCTTCCATGTAATGCGTGGTGTAGATCAGCGCCTTGCCTTGCGCCTTGAGCTGCTCGAGATTTTCAAAAATGGCATTGCGACTCTGCGGATCCACACCAGCAGTGGGCTCATCCAGTAGCAGCACATCGGGGTTGTGCACCAGCGCGCCGGCAATGTTGAGGCGACGCTTCATGCCACCGCTGAAGGTTGAAGGCTTATCGTTTGCACGGCTGGTGAGGCCCACCAGCTCCAACGCTTCGTGCGCGCGCCGTGACAGCACCGCGCCCTCTACTCCGTAGAGCGCGCCGAACAAGGTGAGATTGGCCAGCGCACTCAAGTCTTCGTACAGCGCCAGGTCCTGGGGCACCAGTCCGATACGACGCTTGTAGGCCATCACGTTGGAGGAAAGTCCCATACCGCCCAGGGAGACGCTGCCGCTATCGGGCGCAATCAAACCGGCGATCATGCCCACCGTGGTGGACTTGCCCGCGCCGTTGGGTCCGAGCAGGCCTAATATTTCACCCGGCGCCACCTGAAGCGTAACGCCTGCGACGGCCAGACGGGTGCCGTAGGATAATTGTAATTTCTCGACTCGTAGCATTTGAGGAGTTTAACGCCCAATTCTCGACGTTTAGGTGGCATTTGCCGGTTCGAATTGTGCGCCAGTGTGACAGTAAAATGCCCAATGACAAAATCCGAGCGGACCGTAGCAATGCCAGTCGAGCGCATCTCCGGTGCTATCCTCGTACTGCGTGGGCGCCGAGTCATCGTTGATCGCGATCTCGCCGCCGTATACGGCGTAACCACCGGGCGGCTAAATGAAGCTGTTAAGCGGAATTCCAAGCGGTTTCCAGAGGATTTTATGTTTCAGCTCTCCACCGAGGAGATCAAAAACTTGAAATCGCAATTTGCGATTTCAAGTTGGGGCGGTCGCAGATTCCTTCCGTTCGCATTTACGGAGCATGGTGCCATTCAAGTCGCCAACGTACTCAATAGCTTGCGCGCTATAAAGATGAGCGTTTATGTCGTGCGTGCTTTCGTACAATTGCGCGAACTTTGCGCGTCCAACAAGGACCTTGCGCAGCGCTTGGATCAGCTCGAAGCGCGCATCGAGAAGAAGCTCACCACGCACGACGCGGCCATCGCCGCGATGCTCTCCGCAATTCGTGAACTGATGCATGCGCCGGTACCAAAACGCCGCGCGATCGGCTTTACAGCTAATTTGGGCGATCCGAGCTAGCTGCAAACATCAGCCGCTTGGGGCGATATGGGCGCCGCTGGTGTGCAGATCACCGTCCTCGAAATCCGCCACACCCGCAAAATCGAAGCGATTGATGTACAGCCGTTCGCTCCCATCCAGCGTGGCGACAGGTTCCAGACAGTAGCCGCGCGCGGCTATGCGGTAGGCGTGGCGGCCAGCGTTCGCCCCGGCGTTGACGGCGACACCCTCACTCCCACCATCCTTGGCGGTGATGTTCAAGGGTTGCTGGGCCAACGACTCGACCTGGCATTTGTCATCGCCCAACGTGGCGTAGAGGCGTTGCTGGCCTTCGACGATGACGGTGAGGTTGGTGGCGCGATTGGTCGATGCCAAGGCCCCAGGTGGCGCTGCGATGCCAAACACTACGCGAAGTTTGCCCGACGGCGTCGACGTGGGCCCGGCAAAGCTGACACGCACGCCGCCACCGGAAGGGCGCGCGCCACCTTCACAATGCAGATCGGCGCCTCGCCAGTCGAGATTCTGCTCGATTGCCCCGCGCAAACTAAGGCGCAGGAAGCCTCGCTCACCAGGCAAACAAGTGGCCGCGGAGTCTGCGTTGACTATGGGCAGCGGCTTGCGGGCAGAACAGGCGGTGCCAGCCAGCGCAATGAACGCGATGGCACCGAGCAGCCAGACACTTCGAATCACCGCGTTACCACGGCGCGACCAAAGATATCGTTCGGCGCCCGTGCTTGCGATAGAACTCGAAATCGCTGTCTACCGTCCACACACAACTGTCCGTTGTCATTTCGGTCAGGCGAACCAAGCACGCGTCGGCAAATGCCATGGGTCGCTCGCGATAGCGGCGCAGTAAATCGCGAGTACGAAGATACTCAGCATGGAAATCAAACTCGCTGCGCAAAAATCCAATTTCCACCAGTGCAAATAACGGGTCGGCATCGTGTCCGGCGCGCTTGAGCAGGAACAGGGCCTCTGATATTACCGCGTCGCAGGTAAATACCGTCGCTGGCGCATGTCTGCTTTGCTCAACCGCCCAATGGTGATGCCGGTCGTCGGCGCACAGCAGCGCCACTAGCGGGCCGGTGTCGACCAACCAGCGCGTCATTTGCCGTAGTCGGCCAAGTGCTTCGGATTGCTGGACAGATCCTTGGGGCCACCCCGGCACTTTCCGAGGATGTGTTTGATGAGCTCATAGCCGCAGGAGGTCGAGTCGTGCTCGGGAGTAACCCCATAAGCACGTAGTGCGCGGCGAACCACATTGCTTTGCGACACCCCCTCTTTGCGAGCGCGCTCACGCAGGGCCTTGCTTTCGCTCTTGGATATGCGCAGTGACAGGGACGCAATTTGCATCTCTGTAATGTAGTGCAAAAATACGGAAAATGCAATACATGCACGGTATCGCTGCCGCCCTCCCGGCTGCTAAACTCCCCCACCCTAAAGTAATCGCCAGGCAGCCCGTTAACCATGCACGAGCCCTTAAGCATGCAACTCCTTGAAGTCACCTCCACCATCCCCGGGGCTCTACAGCGCCTGCCGGAGCTGGCTGCCAACCTGTTCTTCAGCTGGCATCGGCCGGCGCGGGCGCTGTTTCAGGACCTGGATCCGGAGCTGTGGGAGCAGGTGGAACGGAATCCCCGCCTGATGCTCCGCTGCCTGGACCAGACGCGCCTGGACCGGGCGGCCGCGGATCCCATCTACCTCGAACGCTACCGTCAGGTGGTCGAGTATCTGGACAGCTATGTGCACACGCCTCCGCGCGCCGATCAGCCGCTGGTGGCCTATTTTTGCGCTGAATACGGCTTTCACGAGAGTTTCCCGATTTACTCCGGAGGTCTGGGGATATTGGCGGGTGACTATTGCAAGGCGGCCAGCGACGAGCGGATGAACTTTATTGCGGTGGGATTGATGTACCGGCAGGGGTACTTCACGCAGCACGTGGACGGAGATGGCGCTCAGCATGCCGAGTACGCGGACACGGACGCGCGCGATCTGCCGGTGGAGCCCGTGAATGATCCCAGCGGCACACGCTTGCTGGTGCGGGTGCGAATAGCAGAGCGCGAGGTTTCGGCGCGCCTGTGGCGGGCCCAGGTGGGGCGCATCGCGGTATACCTGCTCGACACGAACTGCGCGGAGAACACCGCGGAAGATCGGGACATCACCTATCGGCTGTATGGCGGCGATGAGGGCGTGCGCATACGCCAGGAAATGATTCTAGGCATCGGCGGCGTGCGCGCGCTCCGTGCGCTGGGCCTGGCGCCTGCGGTGTGGCACATCAACGAAGGACACGCGGCGTTCCTGATCCTCGAACTGCTACGCGAGGGGCTGGGGCGGGGATTGGATTTTGATGCAGCGTTGGAAGCTGCCGCGCCGCAGTGCGTGTTCACCACGCACACACCCGTGGCGGCCGGTCACGATGTGTTCAACGATCAGCTGTTCGGCTCCTGTTTCAGTGGTTATTTGCGCGAAGCGGGCCTGCCCTTTGAGCGGGTGGTGCAGCTTGGACGGGCACCGAGCAGCGGACACGGATTTAATATGACGCGCCTGGCGCTCTCCGGCGCGCGCCGTGTCAACGGCGTCAGTCGCATCCACGGGCGCGTATCGGCAAAGTTGTGCGCGGACCATTGGGGCGAAGTGCCGGTGGCTGAGAATCCGGTGGGCTATGTTACCAATGGGGTACATGTGCCGACGTTCCTGGCGCAGACGTGGAGCCGATTTTTCGACACTCAGCTCGGCGCCGATTGGCGCGAGCGGCTCAACGATGCGCCGTTCTGGCAGGGTTTGGAGCGCATCCCGGAGCAGCAATTCTGGCAGACCGCGCAGGATGTGAAATCTCGCATGCTGGCCGGTGTGCGTGAGCGGCTGCGTCGTCAATATGCTAACCGCGGATTGAGCGTGGCGGAACTTCGTCACGTCACGCGGCTCCTCGATCCGCAGCGCCCTGATGTGCTGACCCTGGGGTTTGCCCGGCGTTTTGCCACCTACAAGCGCGCCTCGCTCCTGCTGCGGGATCGCGCGCGGCTGAAGAAGCTCATTGACGGGAGCGACAGGCCCGTGTTGTTCCTGTTTGCGGGCAAGGCGCACCCGGCCGATCAGCCGGGCCAGCAGATTGTGCGCGAGATCAAGCAGCTCATGCTCAGCCATGAATTCGCCGGCAATGTCGTGTTCCTCGAGGACTACGACATCGAGCTGGCGCGCTGGCTGGTGTC
>Ga0075015_100000235_pt1 | contig 17765 bp, 14 predicted proteins | sample AleBraG_ABR_2013_FD_71476 | JGI IMG/M metagenome (GOLD analysis project Ga0075015, IMG submission 71476) | Freshwater sediment microbial communities in response to fracking from Pennsylvania, USA - Alex Branch Run_MetaG_ABR_2013 | ecosystem: Environmental > Aquatic > Freshwater > Creek >...
AGAACTGTTCTGGTTGTCCCCGCTCTTCTTTTGTTCCGCTGCCTCTGTTCTTGGCTAGATGGCGGGCATGCCGAGTGTCACCTTTACGAAAGATGTTGCGCCGATTCTGCAGAGGCATTGCCAGAGTTGCCACGGGAGAAGCTGGGCCCTTCTCCATTTTGAAGCGCCTCCCGCGAAAACCGACGAAAAGACCGACACCAGCGCGTTACCCAGCGACTTTCTGGTGGGCTACGCTCCGGGACAGCCCGCCGAAATCCTGCAACCCGGCCAGGGAAAGCTGATTAAACCTGGTTCCGATATCGTGTTTGAAGTGCACTATACGCCGAATGGCAAAGCAGTCATGGACCAGACCAAACTCGGCCTGGTGCTGGCCCGAGAGACGCCGAAAGACCGAGTGCAGACGCTCTCGGCCAGCAATGGCACCTTCAAGATTCCCCCGGGCGATCCTGAGTACCGCGTCGATGCGTCGTTCGAAGTTGCCCGGCAGGTCGTGCTCTCGGCTTTGCATCCCCACATGCACACCCGCGGCAAAGATTTCGAATATCGCCTGGTATTTCCCAACGGGGAGACGCGCACGATTCTGCAGGTGCCGGCCTACAACGGGCACTGGCAGCTCTGGTACAACCTGCAGGAACCTAATCGTTCTACCCAAGGGGACAAAGATCGAGTGCTACGGCACATTTTGACAACTCCGCAAAAAATACGGAGAATCCGGATCCCACAAAAGCGGTGATCTGGGGGCAGCAGAACTGGGACGAGATGATGGTCGGTTTCTTCAATTTCGTCTATGACGCCAACATGTCACCCAAAGACCTGTTGCCCAACAAGAAGAGAAGATGATCACGGCGAGAATGCGACTTCTCCGGTGGCCAGTAAGTGAGATCACTGCGGACGCAAGACGGGAAAGATGTGGCGACAGCAATGCGTTTTCGGCGGCTGACCCTATGGGACTTGCGACCACTTTTCTGACCTACTGCAGCAGTCGGACCGTCTCCGCCACGTACCCGGCAAACTGCTTTACATCCTGCTCCGTCGTATCAAAGGAGCACATCCAGCGCACCACCGATTGCTGCTCGTTCCACACATAAAAGAAGTAGCGCTTTTGCAGCTTGGCAATCGCAGGGCGTGGAATCTTGGCAAATACTCCGTTGGCTTCCACTTTGTAAACAATCTTCACCTGGGGAATCTTGTGGAGTTCCTTCTGTAGCAGACGCGCCATACGGTTGGCATGCTGTGCGCTCTTCAACCATAAACCGCCGGTAAACAAGGCGTCGAATTGCGCCGAGATAAAGCGCATTTTGGAAGCCAGCTGCATGCCCTGCTTGCGCAAATACATGAAGTCGGTGCCCAGCTTCTTGTCGAAAAAAACCACGGCTTCGGCTCCCAGGGCGCCGTTTTTTGTCCCCCCCAAAGACAGGACGTCCACTCCCAGGTCCCGCGTAGCTTGCCGCAGGGTTTGCCCTAGGCAGGCGGCAGCGTTCGCGATGCGGGCCCCGTCCATATGCAGGAACATGCCCCGCTGGTGAGCAAATCGGGCGAGGGCATTGATTTCGTCAGGCTTGTACACAGTTCCCACTTCAGTCGCCTGCGTGATAGAGATAACGCGGGGCTGCACGTGGTGAGGGTCGTCGATGCCATGGCAGGCATGACTGACCGCTTCGACCGTGAGTTTGCCGTTGGTGACGGGAACGGGAATGAGCTTGCAGCCGGTGAATTTCTCCGGAGCGCCACATTCGTCGGTGTAGATATGCGCGGCTTCGCCGCAGATCACCGCGTGATATGAATTGGTCAGCGCTTTCAGGCTCAGGCAATTGGCCGCGGTCCCGTTAAAAACGAAGAAAACCTCGATATCCGAGCCGAAACGCTGCTTGAATTTTTGCACTACAGAAGCGGTGTAGGGATCATCACCATAGCCGATGGCATGGCCCCGGTTGGCTTCGCCAAGCGCTTTCAAAACTTCAGGGTGAACTCCGGCATTGTTGTCGCTGGCGAAGCTACGGGCAGGTTTCATAATCCAAACAAATGTAGCAGAAGGGGGTGGGGCCGACACTTTTGTCCGCCGCCTTTGAGTTTGGACTTCAAGACGCTCAGGATAAGGCTGTAACCGGAGCGAGCGGGATTACAAAAATCAACTTCAAAACGGCGGACAGGAGTGTCCTCCCCACATCGCCTATGGCACGTTGGTGGCGTTACCTGGCGGGTACCACTGTGATCTTGGCGAGGCGGGCCTGTGCAACTATGTTGGGTGCGTGGCACTCGTTCTCATGATGGTGGTTCTGGCGTTCGGCCTGCTGTACGTGGCGGTCGTAGCCGAAGAACGGCAGATGCGGGAAGCCACCAAACCCCGCAAGCGCTAAACATCAACTTCAGCGCTCAAATCTGGGGTCTTATCCGGCTCTGGCCTTGTACTTTCCCCTACGCTCCTCATTCGACTATCCTTCCCGACAATTTTCGAGTCCAAATTCCCTGACTGGCATCTACTAATTCTATCTGCAGCTTGGGCTCGGGAGTGGCAGGCCGCGCGCAAGACTCGCATTTCGTGGGAGCACTTCAAAAATGGATTTGCTGAAACTCAGGGGACAGTGGCAATCGCTTCGATGGTCGAGGCGGAGGGCAGGCTTGGCGGCAATTTTGGCGCTGGCGGCGCTAGGCGTTGCTTGTAGCGCAGGCTCCGTCCGCGGGGCGCAACCTCAGGGTCCTTCCGGGATACCGGTAAAAGTCGAAACGGCAAAGCTGGTGTCAGTCAACGACACGACGGAATACGTCGCTACTCTGAAGTCTCGCGATACCGCCGTAATCATGCCCCAGGTAGAAGGTCAGATCATCGACATTTATGTTCACTCCGGCAGCCGCATCTCCGCCGGAACGCCCCTGATGCAAATTGATCCGGCCAAGCAGCAGGCCACACTGAAAACGCAGGAAGACACGCTGAAGGCCAAGCAGGCTGAACTGGTGTGGGACCAGCAGGAATTCGAACGCAACAGCGGCCTGTACGACGCAAAAGTGGTCAGCAAGCAGGCCCTGGACCAATCAAAAACAGCGCTGGATCAAGCAAAAGCCCAGTTGCAGGCTCTGCAGGCGCAGGTGCGCCAGGAAACTGTCCAACTGCACTACTATCGCGTGACCGCTCCGAGCGCTGGAATCGTTGGAGACATTCCGGTGCGGGTCGGAGACCGGGTAACCACTACCACCGCCCTCACCACCTTGGACAAGCCCGGAAGTCTCGAAGCCTACGTCTACGTGCCGGTCGAGCGCTCCTCCCAGCTTAGGCCGAACCTGCCGGTACAGATCATTGACCAGTTAGGCACTGTGATCGCGGAGAGTCGTATCAACTTTGTCTCTCCCCAGGTGGATTCGACGACCCAGACGGTGCTGGCCAAGGCCCCGATCGCGAACAATAACGACAAGCTGCGCAACGCGCAATTCATCCACGCCCGCATCGTATGGGGTTCGCAAGACCGTACCGTGGTACCGGTGCTCGCAGTTTCCCGCCTGGGCGGACAATACTTCGCGTTCGTGGCGGAGCAGCAGGATGGAAAGACGGTGGCGCACCAGAAGCCGTTGCGGGTCGGAGACATGACGGGCAATAACTACGTGGTGCTGGAAGGAATCAAGCCCGGGGACAAGATCATCGTTTCGGGCACCCAATTCCTGATCGATGGTTCTCCCGTGGTGATACCGCAAGGCTGAACGCGGGCATCGGACTTCGGGTGCTGGACCCAGGACTTCACCCGTCGGATTTCACACCAGGCTTCAAGTCTCTTGAGCCGGTACCGCGATGTTTAGTGTCGTTCGGCAATTCAAGAAGTTTGTGACAAGTTTTCGCTGTCCCAGTGGCGCTGTTTTTTCATAGCCATACTCATGTTCAGCCCAAGGTCCGAGGTCCGAGGTCTGAAGTCCGACACCCGAGGGCGCTCCTGAATGTTTGTTGATTTCTTCATAAAACGGCCGGTCTTCGCCACGGTTTGTGCGCTGCTGATTATCCTGGCAGGCTCAGCAGTGATTCCTACGTTGCCGATTGCGCAATTTCCCACCTTGGCGCCGCCGCAGGTTTCTGTGACCAGCGTTTACGTCGGGGCCAGCGCTCAAACCGTGGAAACCGCGGTGACCGTGCCCCTCGAGCAACAGATCAATGGCGCGGAAGGCATGAAGTACGTCACCTCGACCAGCAGCAGCAACGGGGTGAGCACGATTACTGCGACTTTTGACCTCAATCGCGATCCCGATCTGGCTGCGGTCGATATTCAGAATCGGGTGAACACCGCTCAGGGGCGTTTGCCCAACGCAGTCAAGGCCAACGGCATTACCATCGTCAAGGCCTCCAGCAATTTCGTTTTGGGTGCGGCCATCTTCTCGCCTGAGGGGCGCTACACACCGCTCTTCATGAGCAACTACCTGGACGTCTATGTTAAAGACTCGCTGAAGCGCGTGCCCGGGGTTGCGGACGTGATCATTTTCGGCGAACGCAAGTATTCCATGCGGCTCTGGCTGGATCCGGTGCGCATGGCCAGCCGTGGGTTAACCGCTACCGACGCGGTGAGCGCGTTGCAGGAGCAGAACGTAGACGTAGCCGCCGGACAAGTGGGGCAGCCTCCAATCAAAGCCGGACAGGAATTTCAGATCAGCGTGCGCGCCATCGGCCGGCTCACCGAATCTGCGCAGTTTGAAAACATCATTCTAAAGACAAACTCCGACGGGACATTGGTTCGCCTGAAAGATGTCGGCCGGGCCGAACTCGGCGCCGAAGATTACAGCTCGGACCTAATGTTCAACGGATACGATGCCGTGGGGCTCGGCGTCACCCAGCTCTCAACTGCGAACGCTCTGGAAGTGGACCGCCTGGTTCTGGCCGAACTGGACCGGCTGTCCAAGCATTTCCCGCCCGGCATGAAGTATCAGAATGCGTTTGATACCACCGAAGCGGTGGGCGAATCGATCAGGGACGTGCTTACCACGCTCATCCAGGCCATCGTCCTGGTCATCCTGGTCATCTTTATCTTTCTCCAAGATTGGCGCAGTACGGTCATTCCGGCCGTGACCATTCCGGTTTCACTGATCGGAACTTTCGCCTTCGTCAAGCTGTTGGGATTTTCCGTCAATACCTTGACGTTGTTCGGCATCACTCTGGCCACGGGACTGGTGGTAGACGACGCCATCGTGGTCATCGAGAACATCGAACGCCACATTCAGGAGGGCGAGCGCGACACTCACAAAGCTGCGTCGGTCGCCATGTCGGAAGTGGCGGGAGCGGTCATCGCCACCTCGCTGGTGCTGGTTGCGGTGTTTGTGCCGGTGGCGTTTTTCCCCGGCACTACCGGCATTCTGTTTCGCCAGTTCGCGCTGACCATCGCGTTCTCGATTTCGATATCCGCCTTCAACGCGCTCACGCTTACGCCCGCGCTGTCCGCCATCCTGCTGGGCCGCGAGCATCGAGAAAAGAACTGGTTCTTCAAGCGAGTGGACAAAGTCATCAACGGCATTACCGAAGGATACCGGCGGGTTTTGCGGGTCTGGCTGCGCTTTCGGCTAGTCGCGGCGGTGCTGTTTTTCGGAGCTTTGGGTCTTACGTATTTGGTTTTCCAGCGCGTGCCCAAGGGTTTTGTGCCCAGCGAAGATCAGGGATATTTCATCATCGCCGTGCAAGCACCGTCGGGGGCGTCGCTTGAGTACACGAAGGCCATCGGCAAACAGATTCAGGGCATTCTCCAAGACATTCCGGAAGTGGAAGGGATTTTCGCCGTCTCCGGTTTCAGCTTCACCGGCAGTGCCTCGAACCAGGCTTTGGTCTTTGTCCCCCTGAAACCATACTCCCAGCGTAAGGGAGACGCGCACGCCGCTGAGGCCGTTGTGAACCGGATTCGGGGTCGCTTGTTTGGCATTTCCGGCGCGCTGGTGCTTCCGTTCCTGCCGCCCGCCGTGCAAGGACTGGGCCAGTTCGGCGGCTTTGCCTACGAACTGCAGGACCAGGGCAGCCACTCTCTGGAAGAACTGGCGAACGTGACCCACGACCTGATCCGTTCAGGCGGCGCCCGCAAAGACCTGACCGGTCTTTACAGCACCTACACCGCCAACGATCCTCAATTTGTGGTGACCATCGATCGCGAGAAGGCCAAGAGCTTGCACGTCCCCCTGCAACAGATTACGGATGCTCTGAGCATCTACATGGGCTCGGCGTACGTTAATGACTTTGATTTCAACAATCGTTCATACCGGGTCTATGTGCAAGCCGACCAGCAGTTCCGCACGCAATCGAAAGACATCACGCAGTTCTATGTCCGCTCAGACAGCGGGTCGATGATTCCGCTGGAGAACCTGGTCTCCATTAACCAGACCACAGCCCCTCAGGTAATCAGTCACTACAACCTGTTCCGCTCGGCTGAAATTGATGGCTCTGCCGCTCCCGGATTCAGCTCAGGCCAAGCCCTGGACGCCATGGCACAGCTGAGCCAGAAGGTCCTGCCGCAAGGATTCACCTTCCAATGGACCGGCTTGTCGCTCGAAGAACTAAGTTCGGGAAGCACCACGCTGATCCTGTTCGGACTGGGCACGCTGGTGGTTTACCTGACACTTTCCGCGCAGTATGAAAGTTTCGTTCTGCCCTTCATTGTGCTGCTGGCCGTCCCCATGGCGCTCTTGGGAGCATTGACGGCGCAGTCATTGCGCGGTCTGGAAAACGACGTCTACTGCCAGATCGGGTTGGTGATGCTGGTGGGATTGTCCAGCAAGAACGCTATCCTGATTGTGGAATTCGCCGAGCAGCTCCGCCACCGTGGAATGCCATTGTTCGAAGCGGCAGTGGAAGCGGCAAGGATTCGGCTGCGTCCGATTCTGATGACCTCGCTGGCGTTCATCCTGGGCGTGGTGCCGCTTGTGGTCGCGTCCGGAGCCGGCGAACACGGCCGGCATTCGGTGGGCACGACGGTGTTCGGCGGAATGATTGTCTCCACCATCCTGAACCTGTTCTTCATTCCGGTGCTGTACCTGATCATTGAAGGCTGGCGCGAACGCGGAAAGTCGCCGGCAGCCGCACCTGCATCCGAATCGGAATGATTCAGAGCGATGATGGTTCGGAAACGAAAATGATAGGCTTTGCGGATGAGCCGTGAAGTCCTGATTCTGCGTGAGCCCGAGATTCGCGCCCTGCTCGATCCTCGTGCCTGCATCTCCGCGATGGAACAGGCTTTCGCCGCGTATTCCACCGGCCAGGCGCAACTGCCCGCAGTCATCCACTTGGATGTCCTGCAACAAGAAGTTGTCCCGGAAACCCGCGGCGAGGTTCACGTCAAAGCCGGTTACCTGCAGGGCGGTCCTTATTACGCGGTCAAGATCGTCTCCGGATTTCCAAATAATCCACAGCTGGGTCTGTCCGCGAACGATGGCATGATCGTGGTCTTTGAGGCCAAGACTGGCGCTCCAGCCGCCTTCCTCCTCGACAACGGATACATCACCGACCTTCGCACCGGGGCCGCAGGCGCCGTCGCCGCCAAACATCTTGCGCGCAAGAAAATTGCCGCAGTCGCGGTGATCGGTACCGGCGCACAGGCGCGATACCAGGTGGAAATGCTGGCTCTGGAGAGAACTTTCAGCGAGGTCAGAATTTGGGGACGCGATTCCCAAAAGGCGCAAGCCTGCGCCGACGATCTGGCAAGAAGCCGCGGTATTCCGGCATGCAATTTTGCTGTGCCGGAATCCGTGCAAGGAGCAGTGGAGGATGTCGACATGGTCATTACCGTCACCGCCAGCCGCGAACCACTGGTGCGGGCGGCATGGTTGAAGCCCGGCGTAACGGTGATCGCGGTGGGTTCCGATGGACCCGATAAACAGGAACTCGATGTGGATGTGCTGGCCCGCGCCGACAAGATTGTGGCTGACAGCACCGCGCAATGCCTGCGGCTTGGCGAAATTCACCATGGGGTTGAACGTGGAGCGATCGCGGAGGAGGAAATCTACGCAGAGTTAGGCGAGATCACGGCAGGGCTCAAGCCCGGGCGAACCTCAGAAGATGAGATCATCGTGTGTGACTTGACCGGCGTCGGCGTACAGGATGTAGCGGCGGCGTCCCTAGTGCTGGAACGCGCGAAGGCCGAAGGCCGAGGCGAAAAGATTCTCGTAGCGGTGGCGTCCCGCCGGCTGTCCTGAAGGCGTCCCGCCCTCAGCGCGAAGGAAAGCAAGAAACTAAGCAGCGCCGCGGCGCACAGTCTCGCTCTGCACAGATTTCGAACGTTCGCTCTTCTTCTTCAATTCTTGCAATGTAAGGTCGACCCGGGCCAGGCCGCGGAGCGTGTAGTCGACATCGTATCCGTAGCCCACGCGGATATAACGTCCCAATCCGAAGTGGTCCCCCGGCGTAATCAACACCGACCGTTCCTGGCGCAGGCGGTCAAATAGCGCGGCGGAAGAAATCGGCAGCTTGTAGCGAAAGAAAGTGATTGCACCCGCGACCGGCGGGATGTAGCTGAAGATGTCATCGTGAGAATGAATCCAGGACTCCAGCCGCGGCAGGTTGCGGCGGATAATCGCGCGCGTCCGTTCCAGGACTTGTTCGCGCCGCACCGGTTCCATCACAATCCGCGCCAGACGGTCAGACAGCATGGTTGGAGTCAGCGTGGTGTAGTCATGGTAGGAGCAAAGTTTGGCAATGGTCTTGGGTGGGGCGACGATCCATCCCAGCCGCAGCCCGGGCAATCCAAAAGCTTTGGAGAGTCCCGAAGTAATCAGCAACTTGTCGTAACTTCCCCAGAACGTTGGGGTAAGCGGCCCGCTCGCTTCCGCACCGCGATAAATTTCATCGACAAGCAACCAGGCGCGGGCCTTGCGCGCGACCCGCACAATTTCGTCCATTTCCTGCTGGTTCAGGACCGCCCCGGTGGGATTGTTGGGATTCGTCACCACGATCAGGCGCGTTTTCGTGCTCACCGCCCGATGGAGGCCTTCAATATCCAGCGCCCAGCGTGCCTTCCCGTCCTCGCGCGATTCCACCAGATGAAAGCCGTGTGTCTTTGCTGCGAAGGCGCGAGAGAGTCCCCAAGTCTGAAGATAGTTCGGCAGCATCACGGCCGCGTGATCGCCCTTTTCCAGCAGTCCCCAGAGAGCAGTGAAGTTGGCCTCGGAACCGCCATTGGTGACCAGCACATGGTCACTGGTCGTGCCGTACCATGCCGCGATGTGCTCGCGAAGTTCCTCCGAGCCGTCCGACTCGGAATACTTCAAGCCGAGAGAAAGAAAGTCAGCCGAGGCTTTAGAAGTCTGCAAGACTTCCTCGACCCGCAAGGGAAGCACGCCACTCTCGGACAGATTGAATTCGACTTCGTTCTCATACAGGCACTGCGTTCGTTCCATCCGAAACAGATCGATGCGCACGGTCCCTCCAGTCGGCAATGCAATCCGAAGGTGCCAAATTTAGCAGAGAACGGAGGAGAGAAGGAAGAGGGGTTGTAAGTCTTTGCGTTTCTTGTGGATTACTTTGCGATTCGAAATTTGTCTTGCGGCTAAGTGAACCCCTTAACCGCAAAGAACGCAAAGACACCGCAAAGTTCGCAAAGAAGCCCAACACACGTTTACTGTCGGGCCCGCTGCTGTGCCACACCTAGAACCTGCCTCTGGCCGGGCTGCTGGATGAAGGCAATGACCCGCAGATTGGCGGGATCGGTCCTGGAGTCGAGCTTGACGTGAACGTCCTGCGAGAAGCTCTTTCCCGCCTCGATGCTGCCGATTTTCGTGAGACTCTGCACCACGCCCACATGAGTCAGGCGGCGGCCGCCATTTTCGCCGCGCAACACCTGCGACTCAGCATGATGCAGTGCCAAAACGAGATAGACATCAGCTTTGCGAACCTTCATGGTCTCCGGCAAGGCGTCGGTGTCGATGTGTGTCTGCAGCATTTTCGAGGCGTCGAGCGAGATCCCGGAAATTCTGATTGCGACCTTTTGCAGAGCCAGAGCCTTCAGCACCGCCTGGCTCGCCAGGTGCGAATCGTTGCCCACAAACTGTGTATTGCCATCCACCACCATCTGTGGCGTGTAGACGCTACTCAATCCGAAACGGTCGGAGTAGGCGCTTTGGCGATCGCTGAAGAAACGCGAAGAGTAGGGGTCGGTCCAGCCGATATGGTTCCAGTAGTCCACGTGTTCGCTGAGCACGATCAACTGTGCTCCGCCGACGGGCTGCGTACGATCGAGTTGCTGCAGCAGCGTGTCAGCCGGAGGACAACTGGAGCAGCCTTCGGAGGTAAACAGCTCGACCAGAACCGGGGCAGGAGCCTCGCCGCGCGCTGTATCGGACGCAGACACGAACGCCCAGCCGGCAAGGACCACAATCAACAGCAAAGCCGATATCTTGACCATTACACCCATCCAGCGTTGCGAAAAGTATCGCACGCCCCCGGAATTGATGTGCAGGAAAGAGAAAAAGTTACAGAGAACATCCTGTCATCTTGAGCGGAGCCGTACTGTTCGCTGGCGAATCGCACTGAGGAGTCGAATGACCCCAGCCTTCGCCATCACCGGCTACGTGGGGACAGCCGCCCTCAACTGTCCCACGTGGTTTGTGGCCGCCTCATGTCTTGCCTCCGCAGCTTCTCGTCTATAATCACAAAATTCTCCCCATCATGCGTGCAATTCTCTCTCTGGGCCTGATACTTCCGCTGTTCGCATCTGCCCAGACGGCCACCCCGAAATCTGCGCCATCGCAATTCCCAATGCCTCAATTCAAAGATGTGGCCAAAGAAGCCGGCCTGACCGTGTCCCACATCTCCACCCCGGAAAAGAAATACATTGTCGAGTCCATGAGCGGCGGCGCCGGTCTGATCGACTGCGATAACGATGGCAAGCTGGACATCATCACGGTGAACGGTTCCACGATCGATCGCTCCCGTCAGGGAGGCGATCCCATGATCACGCTCTACCATCAGGACGCGAATTCCAAATTCACCGACATCACCAGCACCGCAGGTTTGACTCGCAAAGGCTGGGGCATGGGGGTGGCTGTTGCCGACTTCGACAACGATGGTCTGCCGGACATCTACGTCACCGGCTTCGGCGGGAACGCGCTTTACCGAAACCTGGGCAATTGCAAGTTTGAAGACGTCACCGAAAAAGCCGGTGTGGCCGCCGGCGGTTTCAGCACCGGCGCCGCCTGGGCCGACTACGATCGCGACGGGTTCGTGGACCTTTACGTTTCGCGCTACGTCCACTTCGACATGGACCATCTGCCTACCTTCGGCAGCGACGAGAAGAACTGCCGCTTCAAGGGAATCCTCGTCCAGTGCGGCCCCTGGGGCATGATCGGCGAATCGGACCTGCTCTTCCACAATCGCGGCGACGGCACCTTCGAGGAAGTTTCAAAGAAAGCAGGAGTGGAAGACGTAAACCGCTACTACGGACTGGGAGTGATCTGGGGCGACTACGACAACGACGGATGGCCCGACCTGTACGTCGCCAACGACGCCGGCCCAAATTATCTGTATCACAACAAACACGACGGAACCTTTGAAGAGGTGGGCATGCTTTCGGGCGTCGCTCTCGGCGGCGATGGACAGGCCCAGGGCTCGATGGGTGTGGACTGGGGTGACTATCTGCACGAAGGTCGGCTGTCCCTGTTGGTAACCAACTTCCACGAGCAGCCCGATACCCTCTACCGCAATCAGGGGAAAGATGGTTTTTCCGACGTGAGCTGGCCAGCGAAAATTGCGCAACCCACGTTCCTCAAGGTGGGCTGGGGGACCGCCTTCTTCGATATGGACAACGACGGCTGGCTGGATATTTTCATCGCCAATGGCCATGTGTATCCGCAAGTAGATTCAATTCCCGGCGGCTTGTCCTACCGCGAACCCCTCCAGCTATTCCGGAATCATCGCGATGGCACCTTCCAGGATGTCTCCAGCGCGCTGGCCGGTATTCCACCGGAAAGCCGGCGGGGAGCGGCTTTCGGCGACATTAACAATGACGGTAATCTCGACGTCGTGCTGGTGAATGTGGGAGCGCCACCCACATTGCTGCTGAACCAGGGCGGAAACAGTAATCATCGCGCATTGTTCAAGCTGGCAGGGACAAAGAGCAACCGGTCGGCCATTGGAGCGCGGGTAACGGTGAAAGCAGGGAAGCTGGTGCAGTTCAGCGAAGTCCGCGCTGGAGGCAGCTACCTTTCACAGAACGATCCCCGCTTGCACTTTGGCCTTGGAGCAGAAGCCAAAATGAACGAAGTGGAGATCAAGTGGCCGAGCGGAAAAGTGGAAGTGCTGCGCGATGTACCAGCGGATTTTATTTATACAGTGGTCGAAGGTCAGGGGATTGCGGGCAAGACTCCATTGCCGCCGCCGTAGATTTCATTCCGACTCCAGCATCTTCCTCAGTGTCGGTTTGTGCTTGCCGATCTTCTTCTCCCTGCGATCCGGCACCACGCGTCCAGCGGGAGGCGTGCCGATCTGTGCTCTCGCCATGGCCTTCACCTGATCGACCGCGTTGAACTTCTTCGGCTTGCGCTTCTTGTTCGCCATCGGGAACATCTTGCCATAGCTTGTACGCGGCAAAGCTGCAATAATTGAATGAGAAGGCGAATCGTAAACCATCGCCGGAGACTGACCAGACCATGGAAGAGCGAGATTTCTTCGACGAGCGGACGGAAAAAAAGATGGCAACGCTGAACTGCCCGCACTGCCATCAGCCCGCGGAATACGAAGTCACCTGGATTGTCCGCACCAAGAAGCGGCAGTTGCCCGGACGCGGCGATGAACGTGATCGCACCCGCTTCGCCAAAGCCCGTTCCTACATGCTACGTAAAGACGACCTGATGGGCTGCAAGAACATGCGCTGCCGCAAACGCTTCGAAATCTCCGGCGTGCAGTCCGTGGTGTTCACCGAATAGGCCGCATTCCCTCTTTCCCGCCACTCATTTATACTGACCAGTTTGCTTGGCTGGTAGGGACGTTGCCTGCAACGTCTCCGCAATAAACGGGAGTTTTACGTGAAAATTCTGGTTTGCATGAAACAGGTGCCGCAGAAGGATGCGCCACTCAAGCTCAACGAGTCCGGCACCTGGATCCGCGAAGACGTGTCGTACGAGGTCAATGAGCCAGACGCTTTCGCCCTCGAAGAGGCGCTGCGTCAGAAAGAAAAACACAGCGGAGAAGTCGTGGTCATCACGGCTGGTCCCGCCCGCGCCCAGCAGGTGTTGCGCGAGGCCTTGGCCAAGGGAGCGGACCGCGCCATCCATCTTGAAGACAACGCCTGCGTCGGCTTGGATGCTTCGAACACCGCCCGTGCCTTTGCCGCCGCCATCAAAGATGAAACCTTCGATCTCATTTTCACCGGGCTGCAGTCCGACGATTACGGCTACGCGCAGACCGGCGTGGTGCTGGCTGAACTGCTGGGCTGGCCGCACGCCACCATCATCATGCAGATCGAAAAGACGGAAGGCGGAATCCGAGTCAAGCGCGAGCTCGAAGCCGGCTATTTTCAGTTTGTGGACATGCCTCTGCCGGCTGTGCTCACCATCCAGTCCGGCATCAACAAACTGCGCTACGCCACACTGATCGGCATCAAACAAGCGAAAAACAAGCCACTGCGCAAAGTGACATTGGCTGAAGTGCAGTCCGCGATCGGCGCCAACATGCAAAAGATCGAACGCCTCTACATTCCTCAGAAAACGAAAAACACCGAATTTCTGGAAGGCCCCCCGGCCGAAGTGGCGAAGAAGTTGGTAGAGAAACTAAGAAATGAAGTGCGCATCCTGTGAATCGTTACTGGGAACCGAGAACTGAAATCCTGAAACTGGTTTCTGATATCCAGCGTCCAAAACCGAAGGCCCGAGGCGTCCATGGCTGATTCGATCCTAGTCATCGTCGAGCAACGTGAAGGAAAGCTAAACCGCGTCTCATGGGAGACCCTCACTGCCGGCCAAGCTCTGGCCGCCGAAACCGGCTGGATTCTCGAGGCCGCCGTCGCTGGAAGCGGAGTCGCAAACCTTGCCAACGAAGTCGCAGGCAAAAAGATCGCGAAAGTCTACGCCATCGAGTCCGCGAAACTCGAACCCTACACGCCCGACGCCTTCGCGGCCGCGCTGAAGCAATTCATCGGATCAAAACGACCCCGGCTGGTGGTGATGCCGCACACGTATCAGGTGCGCGATTTTGTGCCCAAGCTGGCCACCGCGATGGAGCGCACCGCGATCAGCGACTGTATCGGATACAAGAAAGATGGCGACAAGCTGCTCTTCACTCGCCAGATGTTCCAGGGCAAGCTGGCCGCCGACGTAAGCTTTGCCTGCGACGCCCCATGGTTCGTCACCTTCCAAAACGGAGCCTTTCGCGGGGACAAGGTTGAGGCTGGCGTTGCTGCTGCGCCAGTCGAAACCGTCAACGTCGAAATCGCTGACGGAATCATCCGTAACAAACCGCAGGAAGTTTTCAAGGAAGCCAAGCAGGCAGTGGATTTAACGCAGGCTGAAATTATCGTGTCGGTCGGCCGCGGGATCAAAGAACAGAAGAACATCGATCTGGTCAGGCAGCTTGCCGAAGCTCTCGGTGGCGAACTCGCGGCGTCGCGCCCGATCTGTGATTCCGGATGGCTGCCCATGGACCGCCAGATCGGGTCGTCTGGACAAACGGTTGCGCCCAAGCTTTATCTCGCGTTGGGCATCAGCGGTGCAATTCAACACATCGTCGGCATGAAGGGAGCACGCACGATCATCGCCATAAACAAAGATTCAGAGGCGCCCATCTTCGAGATTGCCGATTTTGCTGTGGTGGGGAATCTGTTCGACATCGTGCCACCGCTGATTGAAGAAGTGAAAAAAGCCAAAGCTGGGGCGTAAAATCAGCCACGGATCAAAACGGATTCGCGCGGATCAATCAATACCGAGGTTTATCTGTGAAAATCCGCGCAGATCCGTGGCCCGGTTTTTCTTATGCTAGTTTTCCGCAAACCGATCCCTGACATCGAACGTCCCCAGATGCCCGCCGATGTCGTCATCGTCGGTGGCGGCCCGGCTGGCATGGCTTGCGCACTGCGGCTCTCACAGCTTATTGACCAGCACAACGCGAGCAACCCCAACTCGCAGCTCAGCAAAGAAAATATTTACGTCCTCGAAAAGGCCCGCGAGATTGGCCAGCACTGCCTCTCCGGCGCGCTGCTCGATCCGCGCTCCATGCGCGAACTGCTTCCTGGATTCGAAAAAGAAGCCCCACTCGACGCCGAAGTCATGAAAGAGGCGGTTTACTTTCTTACTGAGAAAGGCAAATTCAAGTTTCCCATCACCCCTCCGCCGCTGCGCGACCATGGTAACTACGTCATTTCACTGAACCGGTTTGTGAAGTGGCTGGGTAGCAAGGTAGAAGAAACCGGCATCACGATTTTCACCGGGTTCGCCGGCTCGGAATTGCTTCTGGATGGCGATCGCGTCACCGGCGTTCGCACCGACGACAAGGGCGTGGACAAGCAGAATCAGCCGAAATCAAATTTCGAGCCCGGCTATGACCTGCAAGCCAAAGTGGTGATTCTTGCCGAAGGCACCCGCGGCTCGCTCACCAAACAGCTCATCGCGCGCTTTGGCCTTGATCGCGACCGCAACCCGCAAACCTACGGACAGGGAATCAAGGAGCTCTGGGAAGTTCCCTCGGGCCGCATCGCCCCTGGCGAAGTCATCTACACCATGGGATGGCCGCTGACCACCAAGGAATACGGCGGCGCCTGGATTTACGGCGGCAAAGACAATGTGGTCTCGCTCGGCTTCGTAGTAGGGCTCGATTATCCCGATCCGCGGGTTGATCCGCAGCGCGTGTTGCAGGAGTTCAAGAAACACCCACTCGTCGCCCGGCTTCTCGACGGCGGCAAGATGATCCGCTACGGGGCCAAGAGTCTGCCTTACGGCGGCTGGTGGTCCATTCCGCCGGTTGCCGGCAACGGCTGGATGATCCTCGGCGACTCCGCCGGCTTCCTGAATTCGCAGCGACTGAAAGGGATTCACCTCGCCATCAAGAGCGGTATGCTGGCCGCCGAGACCGCATTTGAAGCCCTGAAGAAAGACGATTTCTCCGCTGCCAGCTTAAGCGATTTTCAGCGGCGGGTGGAGTCGAGCTGGATCAAAGACGAGCTCTGGAAAGTCCGCAACTTTCATCAGGGTTTCGAGCATGGATTCTGGCGCGGCCTGATCAACGCCGGCCTGCAACAGTTCACCGGCGGCCGCGGTCTGCGTGACCGATATCCCTCGACCGCGGGATACCAGCACCTCAAGAAACTCACCGAACTGCCCGCGGATGGCGGCGACGAAGCTAGTCTCCTCGGTCCCGCTAAAGGTGATGGCAAACTGACTTTCGACAAACTGACGGATCTCTACCACTCTGGCACCAAGCACGAAGAAGACCAGCCTGCGCATCTCGTCATTCACGACACCGACGTCTGCAACACGCGCTGTATAAAAGAATTTGGCAGCCCCTGCCAGAATTTCTGTCCAGCCAATGTCTACGAAATGGTCGACGACGCCACTCAGCCCAACGGAAAGCGCATCAGCCTGAACCCGTCGAATTGCGTGCACTGCAAGACCTGCGACATCGCCGACCCGTACCAGATCATTACCTGGGTGCCGCCCGAGGGCGGCGGCGGACCGAACTACGATGGCATGTGACGGCAAGCTCCATGTGGGGACGGGTCTTCGACCCGTCCGGTCGAGCACAGCTCGACAGTTATTCGTCCGCGGTATCCTGTCCTCTGAGGAACAACATGCCCCGGAGACTCCGTCGTCGCCTCATTGCCCAGCTAGCATCCATTCCGCTTCTTGCTGTCCTGGCCTCGGCTCAGCAGTCCGCCATTCCCTCTACCGGCTTCCCCGGCCTCGATCAATATCGAGCTTCGCGCATTGCCGTCTTCACGGACGATTTCGGCCAACTCGCCCGCTACCACGATGCCAACGCAGCCCTCAAGCCACCCGCGCCCGGCGAGAACCGTGTCGTCTTCTTCGGCGATTCCATCACCGACATATGGAAGCTCGAGGACTATTTCTCCGGCAAGCCTTACCTCAACCGCGGTATCGGCGGGCAGACCACTCCGCAAATGCTGGTGCGCTTTCGCCAGGATGTAATTGATCTGCATCCCAAGGTGGTGGTCATCCTGGCCGGCACCAACGACATTGCCGGAAACACCGGCGCCATGCGCCTGGAAGACATCGAGGCCGACTATGCTTCCCTGGCCGAACTGGCGCGGGCCAATCACATTGCGGTTGTATTTTCCTCGGTCCTGCCGGTGCACAACTACACGCCGAAGTCGCAGGATTTCTTCGCGCAACGCTCTCCGGAGAAAATCCTGGCGCTGAACCGCTGGCTCCAGGACTATTGCGCCGCCAACGGCCTGGTGTATCTGGACTACTTCACTCCCATGGCGGATGACAAAGGCCTGTTGAAACGTGATCTGGCGGATGACGGTCTACATCCCAATGCGAGTGGGTTCAAGATTATGGCTCCTCTGGCAGAGTCGGCGATTGGCAAGGCGCTGGCGAGCAAACTTTAATGTCACTCATCGGTTTGCCTGGCTCATCTATAATGTGTTGAGTTTCCGACCGCCCAGCCCTCGGACATATCCTGGCTGCGACGGCGAGGGCCGGTTTCCTTTGCGTCCTTGGCGATCATTGCGGGTAAAACTTCTAACCGCAATGATCGCCAAGGATTCCGCAAAGTTCGCAAAGAAGAGCCGACCCCGAGGGTGCAGGTGGAAATGCCGGCGCCTCCCGGCTTCGCAAGAAGCCATTGGAAAGGAAACAGCTGCCGGGATGTTCCCGCC
>Ga0075015_100000236_pt1 | contig 17754 bp, 19 predicted proteins | sample AleBraG_ABR_2013_FD_71476 | JGI IMG/M metagenome (GOLD analysis project Ga0075015, IMG submission 71476) | Freshwater sediment microbial communities in response to fracking from Pennsylvania, USA - Alex Branch Run_MetaG_ABR_2013 | ecosystem: Environmental > Aquatic > Freshwater > Creek >...
GAACCGGTGATGAGGATGTCGACGAGCCTTCTGGCGCTCTGCTGCCAGTCCGGGCTGGTGGCCACGTTGGCGACGCCGATCAGCGCTCGCAGCAGGTCGATCGGATCGAGGTCCTTGCGGATGTCGCCGCTTATGATCGCGCGCTTCACCAGTGCGCGAGTCGCTTCCCAAAGGCGGGCGTAGGAAGCCTCGAACACCTTCTTCGGATCTCCGAGCAGCGCGTTGAGCGCAGGGGCGATGAGTTGCTTCGCGGCGATGTAGTCGACAAACAACAATAACCAGGCCCGCAGTGCCTCGATCGGTGGCAATTCTTCAGCGAACTTCTGTTCCGCGGCGGCCAGCTTTTCCATCTCAGTCCGATAAACCGCCTCCAGAAGTTCTTCGCGAGAGGGAAAGTGACGGTACAGAGTGCCCGGTCCCACGCCTGCCTCTTTGGCGATATCATCCAGGCTGGCGTTTGCGCCAGATCGGGTAAACGCCTCCTTCGCCACTTCCAGAACGCGCTTGCGATTCCGCTGCGCGTCACTGCGCGGCTTGCGAATGGAAGCCTGATTACGTATCGTTGGCATACCCGAAAAATTCTTGCAACCGGAGATAGTCTCCGTTAATCTAGAGATACGGAGAATAACTCCGTTTTAGCAGGCGCGTAACCCCACGTCAAGTTACGGATTCGCAACGCAAACGGAGCGGAAGGAGAAAACAGCATGCGTGTATTTCTTACGGGGGCTACGGGCTTTATCGGATCTGCCATCGTTCCGGAGCTCATCAACGCGGGTCATCAGGTGCTCGGACTGACGCGGTCCGACGCCGGCGCCCAGTCTCTCATTGCCGCGGGCGCCGAGGCGCATCGAGGAAGTCTTGAAGACCTGGAAAGCCTTCGCAACGGGGCAGCCAAATCGGATGGGGTGATTCACTGCGCTTTCGATCACAGCGCGTTCGGAAACGACTTCTCGAAGTTCATGGAGGTCTGTGAAAAGGACAAGCGTGCCATCGAAGCTCTGGGAGAGGCGCTCGCCGGGGACCGCCCTTTGGTCATCACCTCGGGGACCGGAATGGGAACCTCCAGCCCAGGTCAACCCGCAACCGAAGACCATTTCGATCCCAACCACCCGAATCCGCGTAAACTGTCGGAAGTCGCCGGGGCTTCCGTGGCGGAGCGCGGTGTGAACGTGTCGGTGGTGCGTCTTCCTCAGGTCCACGACACGGTCAAGCAGGGCCTCATCACCTACGCGGTCCAAGTGGCGCGTGAAAAAGGAGCCTCGGCATACATTGGCGAGGGACTGAATCGCTGGCCAGCGGCACATGTTCTCGATGTTGCCCATCTCTACAGGCTTGCGCTGGAGAAGCACGAAGCTGGCAGCAGGTACAACGCGGTCGCGGAAGAGGGAGTATCGATGCGGGAGATCGCTGAAGTCATTGGCCGAGGGCTAAAAGTGCCCGTAGTCAGCCTCTCTCAAGAGGAAGCGCAAGCTCATTTTGGCTGGCTAGCGATGTTCGCGGGCTTCGACATGCCAGCTTCAAGCGCACAGACCCGGCAACGGCTTGGGTGGCGCCCAACCGGGCCCGGACTGATTGCCGATCTCGAACAAATGCGCTGGGCGATGCGATAACGCAGTAGCGCGTGCCCGAGATGCGGCCGCTAACGTGATGTGCAGCGGAAGGAGAGAGAAATGACGAAGGTATGGGGAGCAACTTCAACTACAGACGATGTTTTATCGGGGATCGATTTGCGTGGAAAACGCATTCTCGTCACCGGCGTGTCCGCGGGCATCGGCGTTGAGACGGCGCGGGCTCTTGCGGCCCACGGCGCGCAGGTGGTAGGAGCAGCGAGGGATCTCGAGAAAGCCGAAGCCGCGACCGCGCAGGTGCGAAAGGACGCCGCGTCGAGTGGAGGCGGCTTCGAGCTGGTCACGCTCGATCTGGCGAGTCTGAAGAGCGTTCGCGCCTGCGCGGACCGCTTGATGGATAAAGGGGAACCGTTTGACGTTGTCATAGCCAATGCCGGAGTGATGGCGACTCCATTTGGACACACCGTGGACGGCTTCGAGACACAGTTCGGCACCAACCATCTCGGCCATTTTGTATTGGTAAATCGCATTGCCACGCTGATCCGCGACGGCGGACGCCTGGTCAACCTCGCATCGTCCGGGCATCGATTCTCCAATGTTGACCTCAACGACCCCAATTTCCAGGTGACGGCCTACGATCCCTTCGTCGCTTATGGCCGGTCCAAGACAGCGAACATTCTCTTCGCGGTTGCCTTCGACCAGCGGCATCGCGGGCGCGGCGTCCGTGCGGCAGCCGTCCACCCGGGGGGCATCCACACCGAACTCGGCCGTCACATGGACTCGGCTCAACTTGAGAAGATGATCGATCATATGAACCAGCAACTGGCGGCGGAAGGCAGGGCTCCGTTCGAGTGGAAGACGATCCCGCAGGGAGCGGCCACTTCCGTCTGGGCTGGCGTTATTGCACCGGCCGATGAAGTCGGCGGCAGCTACTGCGAGAACTGCCATGTCGGCAGGATCGTACCGGACCATGCGGTTATCAGCGCAATCAGTGAAGGCGTTCGCTCGTACGCGCTCGATCCGCGCAACGCCGAGGCGCTCTGGAAGAAGAGCGAGGAACTGGCCGGAGAGTCTTTTTGAGTTGCGCGGGTGGTGGTAATCAAGAGCAGGGGAGAAACGAAATGAGAGAAAGGACGAATCACGGGGAAGCCTTTACGCTCGCGGGTCCATCAGTGACCGTAAATCGCATGGGTTACGGGGCGATGCAGCTCGCCGGTCAGGATGGCGATAAACGAGTGTGGGGTCCGCCGCGCGATATTCCCGGCGCCATCAAGCTTCTGCGCGAGGCGGTGGCCTCGGGCGTGAACCACATCGACACCAGCGATTTCTACGGTCCGCACGTCACCAATCAAATCATCAAACAGGCGCTACATCCTTATCCCGATGATCTGGTCATCGTGACCAAAGTTGGTGCGCGCCGCGGCGCCGACGGTTCCTGGCGTCACGCGCGATCTCGCCAGGAGATTATCGACGCCGTACACGACAATCTGCGCAACCTCGGCCTCGATTCACTCCAGGTCGTGAATCTCCGGCTCGGCGGATTCGCCGCTCCGGAAGACGAGCCCTTCGAAGAGCCGCTAGCCGCGCTCGCTGAGCTGAAGGAGCAGGGTCTCGTTCAGCATATCGGCCTCAGCACAGTCTCTCCCCGGCAGTTGGCCGAGGCACAGATCATCACGAAGATTGTCTGCATTCAGAACTTCTACAACGTGGCCCAGCGCGGCGACGAACGATTCATAGACGATCTGGCCGCCCAGGGCATTGCCTATGTGCCTTACTTCCCGCTCGGAGGGTTCTCGCCTCTCCAGTCGGCAGCGCTCGACGCGGCTGCGGCATCCGTGCAGGCGACGCCCATGCAGGTCGCGCTGGCGTGGCTATTGCAGCGCGCCCCCAACATTCTTCTCATTCCCGGCACATCGTCGATCGGCCATCTCCGCGAAAATCTCGCGGCCGCAACACTGGAACTCCCACAGGAAACCATCGCCGAACTAGACCAGATCGCGAGCGCCGCCAGGCGCGCAACTTGAAGGAGGACGACATGCAAGACAAACGCATACGCGTCGCCCTAATAACTGGCGCCAATCAAGGAGTCGGACGTCAAGTCGCAAAGGAACTCGTGGCGAATGGCCTCACTGTGCTGGTCGGGTCGCGCAATTTCGAGCGCGGCGAAGCTGCGGCCAAGGAGATTGGGCCGGGCGCCATCGCGCTCCAGCTCGACGTGATGGATCGGACTTCGATCGCCGCCGCGGCGGAGCGCATCCGCAAGGACTTTGGCCGCCTCGACCTGCTCGTCAACAACGCGGCGATCTCCAATACGAGAAAGGACAGTTTGTCCATGCAGGAGTACGCCAAGATAAGCCGCGCGAGCAACGCATCCCTCGATGAAGTACGCACCGTGTGGGAGACCAACGTATTTGGCGTCCTCGCGGTTTACCAAGCGATGCTGCCGCTCCTGCGCGAATCGTCGGACGCCCGTATCGTCAATGTGTCGAGCGCCGTCGGCTCGCTGACTTCGAACGCGGACCCCGCCTACCCCTATCACCCGATGTTCGGCCCCGTCTACCCTGCGTCCAAGGCGGCTCTGAACGCAATCACGCTGGCCATGATGGTCGAACTGGAGTCAACCGGGATCAAGGTCAACTTAGTTTCCCCAGGCTTCACCAAGACAAACCTCAACGGATATGCCGGTACCCAGTCTGTCGAGGAAGGCTCACGCGAGGTCGTGCGCGTCGCGCTGCTCGGCCCGGACGGCCCGACAGGTACGTTCACGCGCTGGGAAAACGTGACGATCCCGTGGTGATCGGTAAGGCCGGAAACTTACCGATCAACGCACTCTCGCCTGTCGTCCCGGTCAGCCCGGTCATGTCGTCAGCGCGTGCCGTGGATTTGAGATCCACGTTTCGGACGCGCTTGCATCAGCCAACGGCCGCTTCGGGCGGTTCGTCGCCGACTCGTACAAAGGGATGAGCGGGTTGGCCAGATAGGTCCCCGGAAGTCGTCTTGTGTTCGCCGATTCTGCCCACGCCATTCGGAGCGGTTTGCCGAAAGTGCTCGCACGGTCTGTCCCACGCCGGCGAGCTTGGCTCTAATTGATCGGAACTGCGTTGCTCTGATCGAGCCTTAGCGAGTTTGGGCCGGGCTTGAGTTGAACGGCCTGACTCCAGGCCAGCGACTGGTTGTTGTAGCGGGTGGAGATCGACAGGTAGTAGGTTCCTGGGCGCACGCCGGGAAAGGTTCCGGCGCCGTTGGCGTCGGCCCGGACGGCTGAGGCGGCATCCGCCTTGACAGCGTCCAGAATCCTTTGGCAGTCGGGCGTCCTGCTGGCACACACCGTGCCCACGTATTTATAGGGCGACGTTCCCGGCGGTACGGAGACGCCGCCTTTTGCGAGTACGTCCGCGTAGCTGTTGCGCAGAAGAACGTAGGGACGCCCGGCGAGCGGATTGGGAGCGCCGGGTTGCGCGGGAAATCCGGAGACGATGGACAGAGTGGCGTTGCCCAGGGGAGCGGCTGGCGTGGAGAGGGTCGGGCCAACATTGGATGCGACATTGGAGGCAACACTGGATGCAGCATTGGATGCAATCACGGCCGCACCAGCGCCTCCGCTGGAAGGGATCTGTTTGCTGGGGACTAGAACGGCGAGGTCGCAGGTCTGCTCCAGGGGAGCGAATGTGAAGTCGTCGTTGGCGTTCTGGCCGATGACGATGCGTCCGTGGACCTGATAGGGGCCGCAGCCGGCATCGAGCGAACCGTCCGGACGGAAGGCGAGGGTGAGCGGGTGGTCCGGCGCGTCAATCTTTATGCCCATCCTGGTTCCGTCCGCGACCACGGTGTAAGGATAGGCGCGCGCGGAGTCGGGACCGCAACCGAGGATCACGGACTCCGGAAAGAACTGAGCGCTGAAGCCGGTGGAGGCCGCCGCGAAAATGCCATGCATGCGAATGCCGGCGGGCGTCGGGGGGCCTTTATCGCCGTCGTTGAACAGGGATTTGAGCAGGTCGGTCTGCATCGTCTGAACGCCCACTCCGGCGCCTTTCGTGGAGAGGTTTAGCGCGGGGCAGGTGACTCGTCTGTGCGAGAAGGTAGTGTGCGAACCAGCGTCGGCCTTAATCGGGCCATAGACGCGGTTGCCGGCTGAATCGAATACCGGCCCGGCGCCGGAGGCTGCTGCACTGTCCGACATGAGCATCCCGTATTTGTCTTTATATCCGCCGCTGTAAGGGGATCCGCCGCCGGTGCTGGATCCGGTGGCAACCACTCCGTCCAGTTGGAGCGGGCCCGGGCCGGCCATGGTTTTTCCATCGGCCCCGAGCGAGAGGACCAGCGGCTTCGGAGTGGTGTCGACGGTGAGGACGGCACGGTTGTTTTTGAACTCGATGGTGTAGCCATGTTGATCGGGAGAAAGGAAGGAGCAGTTAACCAGGACTCCGCCGTCAATGAAGTCCAGGCGCCAGCTACCGGCGCCTTCGAAGACGCCCGCGATCTCCGGACCGGGGGTGGGTTCCTTGGCGGCGGAGGGCAGAACCTGGGCGACCATCTGGCCAAAGGCGCCCAACAGCGAGTTGCCGGTGCAGGTGGCGGGAAGGCGCCCGGAAGAGACGCAGCGGCGCATGGCGCGCTCCTCGGCGTTCTTGGGAGGAACTGGCCGAGGGGTTGCAGGGGGGCCGCGCACACTGGCGACGTTGGGCTGGAGATTGTTGCGCTGGGGATTCGCTTTGGCGACGTTGGCGTCGTAGATTTCCTGCTGCTTCTTTTTGAAGGCGTCTGCCGCGGCAAGCTCCTGCGCCGTGGGCTGCGTGCAGGTGGGGAAGAGCTTTTTCAGCGTGCCGCGCGTCTCGTTGGTGTAGGCCATGATGCCGTTGCGAGTGGGGCGGTCGGGATGGCCGACCATGCAAGTTGAGGTGTCGGAGACGTCGCGGATGTTGCAATTCTCGACGTAGATGTGTTCGCCGTTGCATACGTAGGTCACGTTCAACTTGATGTCTTGCGCAGTGGCGCAGACGCCGAGCAGCAGAGCGATGCCCAGCTTCCGGTTGAGGCGGATGTTCTGACGGTGGTTCGAGCGGGACGGCGCCACAATGTCCCCTTTCCGGTGAGCTGAATCAGCCGTAGATGCGATCGCGGCTGGCATTTGCAATCATGCCTGAAGGTTAGTCAAGGGTCAAGGGACCGGGGCTCGAATCATTGTGCTGAGCGGGACAATTGGGCCTCACGGGAGCTAAACACAGCGCCATAAGTACTTGCGTCCGCTCCCTGCGGTCGCGGCTCGGAATTGGGCCCGTGAGCGGTTGTATCCGCAAACACGAGTGACGTTGTGTTTAATTACGCGTCCGCAGCGGCAAGTTCGTCCAGCAGCTTTGCGGCTTTGCTCAGGTTGTCCACCCCGAAGACCACCAGTGCCTGAGTCGACCCGGGCTCCAGTCCGCAGTAGGAGTAGTCGATGTTGATGTGTTCCTCGCCCAACTTGGCGGCCGCGCGGCCCAGCTCGCCCGGACGATGCGCGAGCCTCACTACGGCGACCTCCGTCTCCTCGAAGATCATGCTCAGGCCGCCCAGCACCGCCATGGCAATGGCCGGCTGGTCCACCAGCAATCGGGCCAGGCTCTCGCCCTCCTCAACAAACGATTGAAACGCCAGAATGTTCACTCCGCGCTCGGCCAGGGCGAGGAAGCACTTTCCCAGCGCGCCTGGTTTGTCCTCAATCGTGACGGTAAATTCTTTCATCTTCGGCATGCGGCTTGACTCCTTGCTTTTCCGGGATTGGAGCGGTCACTGCATTTTATCGCTTGCGCCGCGCAAGAAAATCCCGCATCCGGCGATTCGGCTCGTCGGTTTCCCAGGCGGCGGCGAAGGCGTCGATTCCGGCGAGAACGGCCTCACTGAGCGGTAAGTCCTCCCAGCGGCGGATCAGAGCTTTCTGCAGGCGGATTGCGCGGGGCCCGGCTTGCAAGATAGACGCGATCCAGCTTTCTACGGCGCTATCGAGTTCACGGGCTGGGACCACCATTTCGACGAGTCCCCAGGCCGCCGCCTCAGCGGCGGTAATCGTTTCTCCCAGCAGCAGCATCCGGCGCGTCCGGCCCCAGCCGATCAGCGTGGGCAACAGCGCCGCTTCAATCACCGAAGGAATTCCCAGCTTCACTTCGGGCATGCCGAGAACCGCGGTCTCCGCGGCGACTCTCAAATCGCAGGCGGCAGCCACTTCAAGGCCCGCTCCCAGCGTATAGCCCATCATCCGCGCGATCACGGGAAACGGTGCAAGCCGCAAAGCTTGGCAGCAGCGATGGAGCCGGCTGATGAACGCCCGCCCGGAGACCGCGTCAAGCTGCGACATCTCACCGACATCCGCGCCACCGATGAACGCGCGCTCGCCCGCCCCGGTGAGCACCGCGGCGCGGAGCGTTTCGTCGCCGGCCAAGTCCTCGATGGCGACGGCTAATTCTTCCATGAGCGCGCTGTTCAGCGTGTTCAGCTTTTGCTCATTGTGGATGGTGAGGTGGGCGATCCCAACGCCGCGATCCACGCGTACGTCAATGCGCGCGGGCGGCAAAGGTCACCAGGGATGGAATGGGGATGTAGATCATAGACTACCAGCGTACTTGCTGGGCGGAGCGGCGTCGCCGTCAGGCTCGAACGCCAATTGCAGTTTTTGCCCGGGCGCAACCGCTGCCCACCGCCGGAAAAGCTCAGAGCGCAGGGCGCGGACCGCTTGTATTTCATCGGCGGTGAGTGTTCGAGGGGAGAATGTGCTGAACTCTGCCTCCGTCCACAGCACACCGGAAGCCCGCTCGGAATCGAACAGGCCAACCATCTGCTCCACCTCGATGGCCTCGGCTGGAATCACGCCGCGCGCGCCATGGCCGGTGGTATCGTCCACATCCCAGCCTTCTGCAATCAAACCGAAGAACGCCCGCCGGTAGCCAAGAACGGTCTCAACCGCGTAGTGTGTCAGATCGTGCAGCGCGAAATGCGCAGCGTGCCTGGTCTGTTTCTGCCAAGTCACGGAGCCGTCCTTTCTCGTGCAGCGTAGCACCCCCGCACCGTCAGACTGCTTAGTGATTTCAATCTCCAACATTAGCGCGCCATCTTCCCAATACGCCATCGTAGCGGAGACCGCTTCGCCGGCGCCCCTTTCGAGGTGGAGTCACCGGAAAGGCAAGTACAGCATCACTCTTCGGCTTGCGACGCCGTCCAGACGAGGAGGAGCGACTCGATAATCTCGCCGATAGCGCTCTGCTGCTGGGGAAGGATAAACAACCCCGGGGCTGACTTCCCCGCCACGACGCGCGCGCGAAAATGCCGCGTCATCGTGTTCCGGTCGTAGGTGACCAGAATACGGTCCTGTTGAGCCGAGAGTTCAAGGAGCGCTGGGTCACCCGTTCCGCGGGAGCCCGGCAGTTTTCACATCGAGGATGTCGATGGCCGGCTCGCGAGAGCGTAAGCCTTGGATGATGTCGACGTCAAGGTCTTCATCCGCCAAGAACCGAACAGTCAAGCGCGCTTCAAGCCCTTCTTTTGGCGTGCTGCGTCCAGGCGGGCAAACAGCTCAGGATCCGATTGGCTCAGGGGCGGCACGCATCGTTCGAGTTCACGCTCGCTCTCAGCGATGTAGTCGTTGATGGTCTCTTCGTTCTCAAGGTAATGCAATCGCCCCATATACATGCGAGAGCTTCAGTGTAGGGAACGATTGGACGATCCTCTCCGGAGATGCGCCCTCCCGGAAGCGAAGGGCAACCGAATCGAGCGATACACGGCTTCCCGCGACGTAGAGACGGCCATCCCGCTGTTCGATGTAGGGAGAAGGCGGATAAGCCATAACAACTCTCAAGTTCAGTTTAGCTTGCACTTCTAGCGCGCGCTGCTAGTACCATGAAATTAACTCGTGGATTTCAAGAAAACCGTCAATCTCCCGCGCACTGGCTTTCCCATGAAGGCCAACCTCACTCAGCTCGAGCCCAAACTGCTGGCTCGCTGGGAAGCAGAGGGTCTGTACCAGCAGATCCGGCATGCGCGCGCGGGTCGGCCGATGTACGTGCTGCACGACGGTCCGCCTTACGCCAACGGCAACATCCATTTGGGGCACGCGTTCAACAAAGTTCTGAAGGATTTCATCGTCAAGCTGCGCACCATGGAAGGCAAGGACTCGCCGTATGTCCCCGGTTGGGACTGCCACGGCCTGCCCATCGAGATCAAGGTGGACAACCAGCTTGGCTCGAAGAAAGCCAAAATGACGGTGGCCCAGATTCGCGCCGAGTGCCGCAAGTACGCGCAGAAGTACGTCGACCTGCAGCGCAAGGATTTCATCCGCCTGGGCATCTTCGGACGATGGGAAGACCCGTACTTGACCATGAGCGCCGAGTATGAATCGGTCATCGCCGGCGCGTTCGTCGAGTTTCTGGACCGGGGCTTTGTCTACAAAGGCCTCAAGTCCGTCAACTGGTGCATCAACGACCGGACCGCCTTGGCTGAAGCGGAGATCGAGTATGAGAACCACACAAGTCCGTCAATCTGGGTTCGTTTTGCACTGACCTCCGATCCGGCTCTCATCGATCCCGCGCTCGCCGGACGCAAGGTGTACGGACTCATCTGGACCACCACGCCCTGGACGATTCCAGCCAATGTCGGCATCGCCTACCATCCTGAATTTGAGTACGTCGCGGCGGAGGCGGGCGACAGCGTCTACATCGTCGCTTTGGAATTGTTGAAGGCGACCGCGGAGAAAGCGGGTTGGGGCGAAACCAAAACACTGGCCGCATTCCCGGGATCGAAGTTGGAAGGCGCGATCTTTCGCCATCCGTTTCTGGAGCGCGATTCGCTCGGCGTCGTGGGCGAGCACGTCACCCTGGAGCAGGGCACCGGCGCTGTTCATACCGCGCCCGGCCACGGCCAGGAAGACTTCGACATCGGCGTCAAGTACGGCTTACCCATTTATTGTCCGGTGGACCAAGCCGGACGAATGTATCAAGCCGAAGGCGCGGCGGGCGTGTTGCCGCAGGAATTGATTGGCAAGACCGTATGGCAGGCCAACCCGGTTGTTATCGAATTGCTGAAGTCCGCAGGCGCCCTGGTTGGCCTGGAAAATGTAGAGCACAGCTACCCGCATTGCTGGCGCTGCCACAAGCCGACGATTTTCCGCGCCACCGAGCAGTGGTTCATCGGCATGGACCGCAACGATCTGCGCGAGCGCACGCTGAAAGCGATCAAAGAAGTGAAGTGGATGCCCTCCTGGGGTGAGGAACGCATGTCCAACATGATCGCCACGCGCCCGGATTGGTGCATCTCGCGCCAGCGCGCGTGGGGCGTGCCGATTACGGTGTTTTACTGCGAGCGCTGCTCGGAGCCGCTCACAGATCGCAAAGTTTTGGACCGCGTGGTGAAGCTTTTCGCCGAGCACACCGCCGACATCTGGTACGACAAATCCGCCGCCGAGCTGATCGGCGAAGGGCACACGTGTCATCGCTGCCAGGCCACCGAATTTCGCAAGGAGACCGACATTCTGGACGTCTGGTTCGATTCCGGATCCAGCCATCTGGCCGTGCTGACGCCGAAAAACGGGCTTCCCTGGCCTTCCAACATGTATCTGGAAGGCGGCGATCAATATCGCGGCTGGTTCCATAGTTCGCTGCTGGTGGGCGTTGGACTGAAAGGCGAAGCGCCGTACAAGGAGTGCGCCACCAACGGCTGGACGCTGGATGAACAGGGCCGGGCAATGTCGAAATCCCTGGGGATCGGCGTCGAGCCGGACGAAGTGATCAACAAACACGGCGCCGACGTACTGCGGCTCTGGGTGGCGTCCGTCGATTTCAGTGAAGACGTGCGCCTGTCCGACACGATTCTCGCCCGGCTGGCCGAAGCGTATCGCAAATTCCGCAATACGCTGTTCCGCAATGCGCTGGGCAACCTTGACGATTTCGATCCGGCGCGCGATGCAGTCTCGCCGCAACAGATGACGGAGATCGACCTATGGATTCTGCTGCGGGCCGAAGACGTGGTGGCCAAATGCCGCGCCTGGTACAACGAATACGCCTTTCACAAGGTGTACCGGGCGCTTTATGATTTTGTGACCGTGGACCTGAGCGCGACTTACTTCGACGTCTGCAAAGACCGCCTGTACACAGCGGCCCCGAACTGGGGCACGCGGCGGAGCGCGCAAACCGCCATCTATCGGATCACGTATGCGCTGGTGCGGTTGATGACGCCGATGCTGGCCTTCACGTGTGAAGAAGTGTGGGGCTACTTCTCAAAACCGGAGGGCGCCCCGGCCAGCGTGCATCTGGCGCTGATGCCGGAGCCGGAAGAATTGACCGCGGGCATCACCGCCGGGCAGCGGACGAAGCTGGCCAACTGGAGCTTGCTGTTTCCCGTGCGTGAGGAAGTAATGCGCAGCCTGTCCGTGGCTCGCGACGAAGAGAAGACCATTGGGTCGTCGCTGGAGGCGCGCGTGCGCATCACGGCCAACGGCGATGTCTACCCGCTGCTGCACGCTTATGCGCAAGATTTGCCGGGCTTCTTTATCGTCTCGGAAGTCGCGTTGACTAGCGGCGAACCAGACAGCCCGCTGGCGGTTGTGGTGGAGCGGGCACAGGGCGAGAAATGCGAGCGTTGCTGGAAATACACCATCGAAGTCGGCCAGGATGCGGAATTCCCCACGCTCTGCGCCTCCTGCTGCCTGGCGGTTCGTGAGATATTGAACGACAGCACACATGCTTGATCGCGTACTACCTTTCGTCGTCTCCACTGCGATCCTGGTGCTCGACCAGATTACGAAGAATCTCATCAAGGCTCATGTCTCCGCCTGGCAGACGTTGATTGTGATCCCAGGCTTTTTCAACATCGTGCACGCCGAAAATCCCGGCATGGCGTTCAGCCTGCTCGCGGATGCTTCTGGGTTGTGGCGTAACGTGCTGCTCATCGGGTTGGCCGTGTGCGTTACTGGATTTGTGGCCTTCCTGCTGGTGCGCCCCGGCCCCACACAGCATTGGTTGGTGCGCCTCGGCTTGGCGCTGGTCCTGGGCGGCGCACTCGGCAATCTTTACGATCGGGCTGTACACGGGACGGTGACGGACTTCCTGGAGATCTACGCCGGCACTCATTTTTTCCCGGCATTCAACGTCGCCGACAGCGCCATTAGCGTGGGCGCGGCCCTGCTGATCCTCGATATCTGGCGCACTCGCGAACGATCCGGACAGGTAGTGAATGTTCCCTAAGCTCATTTCCATCGGCCAGTTCTTCTTGCCCACCTACGGCGTTCTCGTCGCGCTGGGGTTTCTCACCGGTCTATGGATCACGTTGCGTTTGGCGCGCCGGGCAGGTCTTCCTAATGAGCCCATCACTAATCTCGCAATTTATTGCGCCCTGGCTGGTTTGGCCGGCGCCAAGTTGTTCATGATTCTGTTCGACCTGAATGAATACGTCAAGGATCCGGCTTCCATATTTTCCTTCAGCACATTGCAGGCGGCCGGCGTGTATCAGGGCGGATTTCTGTTGGCGATCGTTGTGGCCATCTGGTACATGCGGCGGCACAAACTGCCGATGCTGGAAACGTGCGACGTGTTCGCTCCAGGAATCGCCGCCGGCCACGTTCTCGGGCGCTTGGGTTGCTTTGCGGCCGGCTGCTGTTTCGGTGTGGAGTGCGACCGCCCCTGGGCGGTAACCTTTACCAATCCGGAAGCGCACAACTTGGTGGGCGTGCCTCTGGGGATTCCTCTGCATCCTACCCAGCTTTATGAGGCAGGCACGGAGCTACTGATCTTTGGGATTCTGTATTGGCAGGTGCGCCGCCCGCACGCCGCAGGTGAGACCTTTGGTTTATATCTGATTCTGTACTCCGTCGCGCGCTTCGCCGTTGAGTTCTTCCGTTTCCATGAGCAAGGTTTGCATCTTGGACTCTCGATCACCCAGTGGATTTCCCTGGCGACCCTGGTTGCCGGAATCTGGCTGATGTTGTCACGGCGCCATGCGCCGAAGCTGGCCAGCGCGGTGTGAAGGGAGGGATTATTGGCGCTGTTTCAGGATAGGCCGAATATTTCTTTTGCCGTGTAGGACGGCAACGATCTGAAGTGGAGTCGTGTCGGGACGGTAAACGATCGTGTAATTGCGGTAACGGTGAGAGTCCTTGGCGACGAACTCGCAAGCCTCATAAATCGCCTGCTCAACTCGGTTGGCAGCGTTGTCGTTGTCGTCGGCAATGTAGGACCAAATTCCAAAAATATCGGCTTTGGCAAGCGACGTGAGAGCAAAGATGCTCACCGTTTCGCCGCGCGCTCTTGAAGCCAGTTCTCCTTCATTGCTTGGATCTCGCGGCGGGCCTGATCGCCGTCAATTAGTTCACCCCGCAACGCTTGTTGATAGCCTTCCTCGATATGAGACGATAACGCCCGCCGCTCCTCGTCGGACCAACTTTCCTCGGCGTCCTGAGCCTCAAGAGCGCGACGCAACACATCCTCCGCGCTGGTATATGCGCCACTGGAAAGACGTTTCTTAATGAGGGTCTCAAGATCCGGGGGGACGTTCAATTCCGTGCGCTTTCTCCGTTCCATCCATCATCGTAACCTGCCGGTACGGTTTGGCGCTCGGTGGCGGTGTCAGAAGGCCTCTACGTCCACAGCATGCGCGTGAACTTTGCGCCTTCAATGGTTGTGACTTCCACGAGCAGGGCATGCATTTCGGACTGGATTTCCCTGGCGACGCTGGTTGCCGGAATCTGGTTGATGTTGTCCCGGCGGCATGCGCCGAAGCTGACCAGCGCGGTGTAAATGGCGGGACTCCCGGGCAGACGCCCTGGGCGGGGAGGTCAGGCCGCTTCTTCAACGCTTACAACCAGACGCTTTCCCAATACCTCTAGCGCTTCCTTGATCCGCGGCAACTTCGTGGGCTGCCTGGGATTGAGCATCCGCCTCACTTCCTTCTCATCGCAACCGAGTTTTCGCGCCAGTTGCACATTGGTCATTCCGACATCCCCCATTGCCAGATAAAGGGCGGCTTTCGCAGCCATCGGCGCCGGGACGGGAATCAGTCTTTCGCCGCGCGTCGCTCTGGAGGCCTTCGGGATCTCGCGCCCGCCGGTAATCCTTCCGGCGATCGCCTCCTCCATGCAATCCGCCGCCTGCCAGAGCGCATCCCTCTCTCCGTTTCCCTGCGTGATTGCCTCCGGGACATCCCGAAAGGTGATCACGAACACTCCCGGCTTATCTCCGCGCTCAAACCTCGCTGGATATGCGAATGTGCGCACTGTTGCCTCCTTTACTCGAAGTCTCGCTCGCTCAAGCTAAGTTGCTTGAGCATCTTATGATATGCACGTTTATCGATTTCATCCTTCAGGTCGCGCACGGTTGTCATTTTCGATCCGTAGTACAGAAGTCCGTGGCTGCCTTTGCCGCGATGAGCCGCCCAACTTGACTTCCACGCCTCGCTCTTTGCCCAGGGCCTGGATGCGCCGCACGAACTCACTACCCCTCACGCTACAAGTGTCGGACAAAAATGTCCGGCTAGCAACCAAAATCGGCGATAATGGCGGATCGAGGGAGTGTGTGGTCGATGTCCAGCCGCGGATAAGGTGTTTACAGCGGAAAACCTGGGCCGCCCACCACCAGTTGCGGGTTTCCTGCGCAACCGCAGTCCGTTGTTTGCGCCTGACGGACCGATTTGACAGCTCGTTGGACCGACTGGAGGGCGGCAAGTTAAGACAGGTTTTGGGGCGTGGACAGGTATGCGATGCCACCGTCAGCAGAAAACCCGAACTGCGGCTTGTGCTTGGGAGAAGGGCCGTTTGCGGTCTCGATTTTGGTGCAGAGGTCGCCTGGTAGGTGATTCGGTGACCATGCAGAGGTTTCCGCACTACGTCCACAGCGTCCGCGTAAACTGTGCGCCTTCAATGGTTGTGCCGCCAGCTCTTGCGTTCCAAACTTTCACGAGCAGGGCATGCACTTCGGACTGGATTTCCCTGGCGACGCTGGTTGCCGGAATCTGGCTGATGTTATCGCCGCGGCACGCGCCGAAGCTGGCCAGCGCGGTGTAGTTGGCGCTCGGCACATCCTTCACTCGGGCTTTTGCCCGTTCACGAACGCTTGAACGATACTGGTTGCCTCGCTAAACGAGATCCGAATCTCCACGTGACCCGGTCTCTTGCCTATGACTGCGGCATTCTTCTGGTCAATCTCGACAATACCGGGATCGGAAGACGTGATCTTCAGGTATTGGGATTTCGTCAATTCGGCCCTCACGTCGGCTCCGTTGAGACCCATGATTTTATACGGTTGCGTCTCACCCACCGAAAGCAGGATCGGCGTGCGAGGCTCAAGCCATACGGCCTTCCAGTTGATACCAGCGAAGCACGTGCCGAATAGAAGAGCGAGTGCGAATGCAGGACCGAATTTTCGGTTTTTCACGTTGGACTCCCTTCACATTCCGAAAGTCTACGCCCGCGTGGATTTCAGAACAAGCCCCTGCTGGCGTCAACGCCAAAAGTGTATTGTTCTTAAGCGGCACATGCAATGGATTGAACAGGTCTGTGTGCACCGTCGTGCCCGGACCAAGAGCCCATCCCGCTGCGGTAGCCAGCTAGGGCGGCCCCCTACGTCCACAGCGTCCGCGTAAACTTTGCGCCTTCGTGATTCAGCAGCCAGCTCTTTCGTTCCAGTCCGCCGCCGTAGCCGGTGAGAGAGCCATTGGCGCCGATCACGCGGTGGCAGGGCACGACGACTCCGATTGGATTCGATCCGTTCGCCAGACCAACAGCGCGGACTGCGGCCGGCCTGCCGATTTGCCTGGCCAGGGCGCTGTAAGAGAGAGTCGCGCCGGCCGGAATGGTTCGCAGGGCGGCCCATACCTCCTGCTGAAACGCCGTACCGCGCGCCAGCACCGGAATCCGCTCCAGCGCGCCGAGTTCTCCGGCGAAGTAGGCCTCGATCGGCTCGCGAACCTTGGTCCGTCCGGGAACTGGTTGCTCGTCGTAGTGCAGCCGGAATAATCGCAGCATGCGATCCTCGTGGTCTTCCCAATCGAGCATGCGTAAGCGGTCTTCTTCATCCACGACGGTGCGCATGATTCCGATCGGCGTGGGAAAGCGATCAATGGTAAACGGCATGGGACACTCTTTCGGAAAACCAAAGATGCAGAACGGCGTAAGCGCGCCAAGGCCGCCAGCGCTCCGCTTCAGTTAGTAGTTGCATTGGTGTCGGCCGCAGGCCGTCGCCATTCGCCATGGCCCGCAGAAGACCGATATCGGAAGCCGGAAAAGCGTCCGGCTCGCGTAGCGCGCGCATGGCGATGTACTGCGCGGTCCACTCGCCGATGCCGGGCAGCGCGCGTAAGCGGAGGATGGCGTCATCCAGCCCGCGGGCGCAATTGTGCAACAGGCGCCGATCGGCGGCAAATGCCTTGGCCAGCGAAGAAAGCGCGTTGGCTCGATTGGATGGCATTCCCAACCTTCGCAGGTCCAGGCCGGCCAGCCTTTCAGGGCTCGGGAAAACGTGCGTCAGGCCGCCTTCAAAAGGAACGGGCTCGCCGTAAGCGGCCACCAATTTACCCGCCAGCTTGGTCGCAGCGCCCACGGTGATTTGTTGTCCGAGAATGGCGCGCACAGCCAATTCAAAACCGTCCCAAGCGCCAGGCACTCGAAGGCCCGGACGAGCCGCCACCAGCTGCGCCAATCGCGGGTCGGCTGAGAGATGAGCGCCAATGGCGACCGGATCCGCCGCCAGGTCAAAGACACGGCGCAAACGTCCGGCGATGGTAGACAAGGCCGTCACTTGGGGAAACTGAATCCCGGCGCGCAGGGCCGTGCCGCGCGAGTCCAGCGTCACCTCCACCGTTCCACACGCGCCGTCCAGAGCGATGGTGCGCCGGTAGCAGTTACCGTCCACCCTCTCGACACCCGGAATCGCGCGCGTGGCTAAGAAGGACAGCATCGCGTTCCAGTCGTAAGGTTGCGCAAAGGGCAAGGTGATCACGATGCCCGTCGCGGCGGGCGCTTCGCCTTCTGCCCTCACGTGAGAGCGCCGGAGATCGCGTGGAGGCCGATGGAAGAGTTGCTGAAATGTGGTGTTGAAACGGCGTACGCTGCCGAAGCCCGCGGCAAACGCCACTTCCGCCAACGGCATGCGCGTGTCGGCAATTAATTGCTTGGCAAAAAGCACGCGCCGGGTTTGCGCCACCGCCAGCGGAGAAATACCCAGATGCTGTTGAAAGA